>OLFT01003568.1_pt1 | contig 11330 bp, 10 predicted proteins | sample 1604921 | NCBI WGS metagenome assembly OLFT01 (sample SAMEA3888897, study PRJEB22519) | human gut metagenome | biome: human gut; feature: human-associated habitat; material: faeces | place: Denmark | collected 2013 | reverse complement strand
AGACCTGCGAATGCTTTGCCGTGTCTAGCCTCGTCTCTTGCCATTTCATGAACTGTATCATGGATTGCGTCAAGGTTAGCTGCTTTAGCACGTTTCGCAAGATCAGTCTTACCAGCTGTTGCACCGTTCTCAGCGGCTACACGCATCTCAAGGTTCTTCTTGGTGCTGTCTGTAACAACTTCACCTAATAACTCAGCGAATTTAGCTGCGTGCTCTGCTTCCTCATAAGCAGCCTTCTCATAATACATACCAACTTCCGGATATCCTTCTCTGTGAGCAACACGTGCCATAGCAAGATACATACCAACCTCAGAGCACTCGCCCTCGAAGTTTGCTCTTAAATCAGCAAGGATGTCTTCGCTGACACCTTTAGCAACGCCTACAACATGCTCAGCTGCCCATGCCATTTCATCATCCTGTTTCGTAAATTTCTCAGCCGGAGCCTTGCAGATTGGACATACTTCCGGAGCTGTGTCACCTTCATGAACATAACCACATACACTACATACCCATTTAGCCATAATTAAATTCTCCTTTTCGTATATAAAATTTATTTTTAATTTTTAATAATAGTAATTATTACTGTTTTATAGTAACATATTGTTTCCCGCTTGTCAAGAGTTATTAAAATTTTTTTCAAACAGGATCGAATGTTCACTTAAAGTTTGGTTCTGTGGCCATTGCTTGTCGAGCGGCTGTAATTCCCTGCAAAATAGATATGACCAGAAAATGAAAACTTTATTCAACTGTTTAGTGAGACTCTTCCTTCAGGCATTCCTTGCAGATTCCGAAAAATCTTGCTTTATAATCGGAAATCTGACCGTCCTTAAAGTCAGCTGCAATACTCTCAAGACTTTTATCAATATGTTCGCTGAATACGTCCATCACTCTGCCGCAGCGGGTGCACATAAAGTGACAATGGGGAGCGGTGCGGGCATCGAATCGGTCTGCTCCGCCAAAGCTGGAAAGCTTCTGTATTTCACCCAGATCAGCGAGAAGAGAGAGGTTTCGGTATACAGTTCCAAGGCTGATGTTTGGATAAATCTGCTTCATATTCTCATAAACAAAATCAGCGGTGGGATGGTCGGTTCTGCCAGTAAGAAACTCCTTAATAGATTCTCTCTGGCGGCTGTATTTCAATGTGGCCATCTGATTCCTCCTTTCTCTCGATAATAGTAATTGTTACTGATATTAATATACAAGATAATTGCAAATTTGTCAATAGTAATTTGTCTAAATTTACACTAAAATTATAAATATTGCATCGCTGTAAAATGATAAATTTGGGTTTACAAACCCATTAAAATGTGATACGCTCTTTTATATGAATTTATAAGCCAAACCCATAGAAAAAGAGAGTACATTTGCGTACCGCATTACAGAGAATCCCCCGGGAGATGAGCAGTTAAGAGTTGCTTTTCCAGGCTGAGAGGGGGTGTGTATGGAACAGATGGAAGATGGCTTTGGAGGGGCGCAGTTGAAGTAATTTAGGCTGCGACAGGAACGCCTGTTATAGCGTAAGGGTATGAAGGTACCCGGTGAGATTCCCGAAGATGGTTTTTCCATCTGTACCGTGAGGCGGGAATGAATAGAAGTGGTAACACGGGATAACTCGTCTTCTCAGTATATTTGAGAAGACGTTTTTTTATGTTGTGACAGGAAGGAGAAGTTTAACCAGCTCTTTTTGTTACACAGAAAAGGAGGAAATACAATGAGTAAACCAAAATATTACATCACCACAGCCATTGCCTATACATCCGGCAAGCCGCACATTGGCAATACCTACGAGGCTGTTCTGGCAGACGCCATTGCGCGTTATAAAAGACAGCAGGGCTACGACGTATTTTTCCAGACCGGAACTGACGAGCATGGCCAGAAGATTGAGCTGAAAGCAGAAGAAGCAGGTGTTACACCTAAAGAATTCGTTGATAACGTATCCGGTCAGATCAAGAATATCTGGGATCTGATGAATACATCCTATGACAAATTCATCCGTACCACAGATGAAGACCATGAGAAACAGGTTCAGAAGATTTTCAAGAAAATGTATGCAAAAGGGGACATCTACAAGGGAGAGTACGAGGGAATGTACTGTACTCCATGTGAGTCCTTCTTCACAGAATCCCAGCTTGTAGACGGAAAATGTCCGGACTGCGGACGCCCATGCGTACCAGCCAAAGAAGAGGCTTATTTCTTCAAAATGAGCAAATACGCAGACCGTCTGATCGAGCACATTAAGACACATCCGGAATTCATTCAGCCGGAATCCCGTAAGAACGAGATGATGAACAACTTCCTTCTTCCGGGACTTCAGGATCTGTGTGTATCCAGAACCTCTTTCAAATGGGGAATTCCGGTAGACTTTGATCCGAAACACGTTGTGTATGTATGGCTGGACGCACTGACCAATTATATTACCGGAATCGGTTATGATTGTGATGGAGACAATTCTGAACTGTTTAACAAGATGTGGCCTGCAGACCTTCATCTTATTGGAAAAGACATCATCCGTTTCCATACTATTTACTGGCCAATCTTCCTGATGTCACTGGATCTGCCTCTTCCGAAGCAGGTATTCGGTCATCCGTGGCTTCTCCAGGGCGATGGAAAAATGAGCAAATCCAAAGGAAACGTTATCTACGCAGACGAGCTGGTTGATTTCTTCGGCGTTGATGCTGTCCGTTATTTCGTACTTCACGAAATGCCGTTTGACAACGATGGTGTGATAACCTGGGAGCTGATGGTAGAGCGTATGAATTCCGAGCTGGCAAATACTCTTGGAAACCTGGTAAACCGTACCATCTCCATGTCAAACAAATACTTTGGCGGCGTGGTAGAGAATAAAGGCGTAACAGAACCAGTTGACGATGATCTGAAGAACTTCATTCTTTCTGTTCCTGCAAAAGTTGATGCAAAGATGGAGAAACTTCGTGTAGCAGATGCCATCACAGAAGTGTTCACTATTTTCAAACGCTGCAACAAATACATTGATGAGACAATGCCATGGGCACTTGCAAAGGATGAGTCCAAACAGGATCGTCTTGCAACCGTTCTTTACAATCTGGTTGAGGGCATTTGTATTGGAACCACTCTTCTTGAGTCCTTTATGCCGGACACAACCAAGAGAATCCTTGGTCAGTTAAATGCTTCTGAGAGAACTCTTGAGGATCTGAAGACATTTGGACTGTATCCGTCAGGAAACAAGGTAACAGACAAACCGGAGATCCTTTTTGCCCGTATGGACATCAAAGAAGTTATGGAAAAAGTAAACGAGCTTCATCCACCGAAAGAAGAGCCGAAGGAAGAAAAGCCAGAGGAGAAGGTTGTAGATATTGAGGCGAAGCCGGAGATCACATTTGATGATTTTGCAAAGCTTCAGTTCCAGGTTGGTGAGGTTATTGCCTGTGAGGCGGTGAAGAAATCCAAGAAGCTTCTTTGCTCCCAGGTTAAGATTGGAAGCCAGGTTCGCCAGATCGTATCTGGAATCAAGGCTTACTATACACCAGAGGAAATGGTTGGCAAAAAGGTTATGGTAGTAACCAACTTAAAACCAGCGAAACTTGCAGGAATTCTTAGTGAGGGAATGATTCTCTGCGCAGAGGATGCTGAGGGAAATGTATGCGTAGTCAGCCCTGAAAAAAATATGCCGACAGGATCTGAAATCTGCTGATTTTGACCGGAAGCGTCCATCTGATATAGCCGGAATATAATATAATAGGTTAATATTGTTATAAAAAGGGACGAATTATGTGTAATAAACTAAGCCATTTTGATAAAAATGGTAATGCTGTTATGGTGGATGTCTCGGATAAACCGATTACCCACAGAACTGCAATTGCAACAGGTTCTATCCAGGTTGGAGCAGAAATCATGGAGCATCTTACTGCAGGCACTGTGGCAAAGGGAGACGTTCTTGGCGTTGCCAGAGTTGCCGGGATCATGTCTGTGAAGCACACCTCGGATCTGGTACCTATGTGCCATCCTTTGCCGGTTACCAAATGTACCATTGATTTCGAAATTGAAAAAGAAAATGGAATTATCCGCACTTTTTGCACTGTGAAGACAGACGGTAAAACCGGTGTGGAAATGGAAGCCCTTACAGGTGTGCAGGTGACTCTTCTTACAATTTATGATATGTGCAAGGCAATCGACAAGCATATGGTGATGACGGATATTCACCTGGTAGAGAAAACTGGCGGTAAGAGTGGAGATTTTTTATTCAAAGAAATAAAAACGAAGGGGGGAGAAAAATGAAACGAGTAGCAATTATCACATCCAGTGATATGGGATATCAGGGCAAGCGGGAAGATTTAAGCGGTCCGGCAATTAAGGAAATCGCAGAAAGAGAAGGCTATCAGGTAGTATCTATGGATATTCTTCCGGATGACCGTGCCATGCTTTCCAGACGAATGGCGGAAATCGCAGATGAGAATCAGGCAGAACTGATTTTGACTACTGGTGGAACAGGTTTTTCCCCGCGGGATGTTATGCCGGAGGCCACCGAAGATATCACAGAACGTAAGGTTCCGGGAATCCCGGAAGCCATCCGCGCCTACAGCATGACGATCACAAAACGCGCCATGCTCAGCCGCGCCACAGCCGGAATCCGGAAAAAGACTCTGATCATTAATCTTCCAGGCAGTCCGAAAGCAGTAAAGGAGAGTCTGGAATACATTATTGGAGCTCTTGGTCATGGCATTGAGATTATGACCGGGGAAGCTGGAAATTGTGCAAGGCAGTAAATATCCATAAATTTTATAGTAAATGAGAATCCCCTCCACTATGCAGCAGTTGCTTTTGTGGAGGGGATTCTTAGTTTTTGGGCTGACGAAGACTGCTTATGGCTGCTCTTTCATAGTTTTAAAATATTGGCTTGTTACAATCAGAGAGTTGTGCACCATATCTTCCAGTGCCTGATCTGTAAAATATGCGGCGTGAGTCAGCATAAGTACATTAGAGCCTGTTTGAAAAATCATTCCCGCAATCTGCACGCCCCACTTTGCGGTATATTTTGCCCGAATTCGGTTGCCGTAGCCCGCTACGGCGCCCTCATCCGGACAAAATCTCCCACAAATTGTGACGCACATCTTGCAGAAAGCCTTTTTCAAACACGCTCTAGGAAGATCTATAATCCGAAATTTTTACGAATTACATTTGCAAGCAGCTCTGCAGTACCGTCAATTCCGAAATTGTTGCTGTTCAGCATCAAATCCATATATTCGGTACTTCCTGGCTGTTGACCAAATGTCGCAATCAGTTCGCTGATGCTGTTGTATGCAGGTTCAAAAGCAGAAGTGTCAGGCGTGTTTTCCAAGTATTCCAAAACGTAGCTGACGGCAGCGGCAGTACCATAGGTAAGTCCGTCCTCGTCCAGATCAAATTCCGGGGTATGGTGATTAGCGCCGGAACCTAATTCGTCATTTTTTATTCCCACGAAGGTTTCTACACCTGGAAACAGGCTGCACATATAACTGAAGGTTTCAGATGCCATCCATGGCTCACAATCATATATGACATCTTCGCCGATCTGTTTCTTGATCGAATCAAGATAGGTTTTTCTGCATGCAGGATAGTTCTCTGTAGGTAAAAGCTGTTCCAGCAATTTAAACTGGTAGGTACAGTAATTAAGAGGACAAATTGCAGCAACAATTCGTTCAAATTCTTTGATAAATTCTTCTCCGCTGTTTCGATCCATCATTCGGATGCTTCCTTCGCAGGTAAGCTTGTCGGGAATCAGGTTAAAGGTTGCTCCTGCATTGACAGAGCCCAGAGACCAGGTCAGAACGGTGTTTGGCTTTATGTATTTTAGCCGGAGTGTATCAAGGTTGGAATATATGTCATGGAAACAGTCAATTACACTGTGGGCAAGATCCGGTCTGGAACCGTGTCCGCCTTTTCCGTTTATTTCAAGTACGAAGTGGTAAAGGCCTGACATGGCAGAACCCTGGCAGCAGGAAAGTTTTCCTGTGGGAATGTCCTAACGCACATGAGAAGCGTAGCAGGTGTCAAACTTCATGTCCTTTTCTGCCATATAAGCCAGAAGCTTTTCTATATTCCGATGTCCTTCTTCTCCTTCCTCAAACATAAGGACAACGCGTCCATTTAGGGAAGCTTCCATATTCTTCAGTATTTTTGCGGCGGTAAGAAGCATGGCAATGTGGCCGTCATGGCCGCAGCCATGCATAACACCAGGATTTTTTGAAATACATATTTTTTTATTCTTAAGATTGGTCTCGGATTCCAGTATGGGAAGTGCATCGATGTCGGATCTGAGAAGAACTGTTTTTCCGGTACTGTCTCCGTTTATATATGCAAAAATGCCACCGCCTGGTACCTGGACATAAGGAATATCAATTTTTTCAAGCTCCACATTATCTGTCGAATCTTCTGAATTATCAAGTATTTTTTGCTTTTTTGAAATTGTGTTTAAAATAGTTCGATGTTCGTTCTATTCACAGTAACAACTAAAATAGAACTTCCAAAAAGAGGTTTATAACACTTTACTGGTATGATTTTAGTATGCTATAATTGTTGTATCGCAAAAAAAAATGAGGCAGAAAAATGATATTTGATACACATGCACATTATGATGATGAGGCATTTAACGAAGACAGAGATCAGATCCTTTCTTCCATGAAAGACGGGGGAGTGGGCTGTATTGTAAATGTGTGCGCGTCCGTCGGGGGATTTGGCGGGACCTTGGAATTGATGAAAGCGTATCCTTTTGTGTATGGCGCAGTGGGGGGTCATCCCGACGATGCAGGAATTATGACACAGGATACTCTGGATGAGATCCGGCGTCTTTCCCATATGGAGAAAATGGTCGCCATCGGAGAAATCGGTCTGGATTACTACTGGCATAAGGAAGAGGCAGAGCATAAACAGCAGCAGGAGATGTTCCGGGCGCAGATGGACATTGCTAGGGAGGAGAAGCTGCCATTTATGATCCACAGCCGGGATGCAGCCGAGGACACTCTGGAGATTGTAAAGGAATATATGAAAAAAGATATGTTCGGAGGAATCATTCACTGCTTTTCCTACAGTAAGGAGATTGCGGCGGAATATTTGAAAATGGGACTTTATCTTGGCATTGGCGGCGTGCTTACTTTCAAAAATGCAAAGAAGCTGAAAGAAGTAGCTGCCATAGCGCCGCTGTCCCAGATCGTTCTGGAAACGGACTGCCCTTACATGGCACCGGAGCCCAATCGAGGCAGGAGAAATTCCTCCTTGAATCTGCCCTATGTTGCAGAAGCCCTGGCGCAGATCAAGGGAATTACTGCAGAAGAAGTAATTGCAGTGACGGAAGAGAATGCGAAGCGGTTATTATTCAGAGCATAAATTTTGACGGACAAGGAGACAAGTAGTGCAAAGTCAGTTAGTATTTCAGGAAAAAAAAGAGAGGGAACGACTGAGAAGACAGAATTTGCTGTTGTCACAGGCAGAGAAACCTGCGTTAGAGCATTTTTTTAAGGGAAAGTCAGAACTTTCTGTTCTGGATATTGGCTGCAATGATGGAGCCCGAACCTTTCACCGCTTTTCAGATGACAGGATTTCCAGGGTGATTGGCCTGGAGTATAATCAGCAGCTTGTGGAAAGAGCCAACAGTCAGTACGGAAATACTAAATTTTCTTTTTATCAGATGGATGTGGATCGGGATTCGTTTTCCGCGGATTTTCAGAAGCTATGCACGGAACCGGAAGACAGAGAATTTGATCTGATCTGTCTTTCTTTTGTATTAATGCATTTGCATGATGGGGAAAAGCTGCTTCGCACATTGAAGAATTTTTTGAAAAAAGGCGGAGTGATTTTTATCACAGAAAGCAATGACCGCATATCCACTTTGGCTCCAGATGAAAAGAATCTTCTTGGACAGTTTCTGGATATCTTAAAAGAGGACAAATACGCAGGAAAAAGAGAAACCGGTCAGGCCGTTCCCGGCTGGCTGACCAACTGCGGATACGATCATATCCATGTCTGGTGCAAGGGGATTTCCGCTGCCAAAGGCGAACAGCAGCAAAAAGAAGATATTTTCCAGACCTTTTTTTCCTATTTGCCCGAGGATGTGGAAATCTTGCTGGCGGAAGAACCGGATAACAGAAAATATCAGGACTGGCAGAACTGGCTGAAGAAGAATTATGAAGAACTTCAGCAGCTGATTCTGAGTGAGGAATCGGAGATTACAATGGGCATGCAGATTTTGTCCTGTGAGAAGGGAAGCTTATGACACAAAAGACAGGGAGGTTTGGGGCTTCTGGCAGAGAATTTTGTCTGTATTCATTGGAAAAAGAGGATATTGAGGAAACACTGCAGCTTATGGACAGGTGCGTAGGCGAAAATCTGTATCAGAAAGAAGAGCTTGAGCAGGCCATTGGAAGCAGTGAACGGGCATTCCTTCTGCTGAGAACTGCAGAAGGAGAGCTTGCAGGATATATTTATTACTATCTTACCAATGAGAAGCAGATTGCAGAGGATACCAGGCTTACGGAACAGAAAATTCAACAGGTATGCCAACAAGATACTTTGGCACCTGTTGGAAAGATCCAGTCTGTAGGAATAAAAGAAACATTTCGCAGACAGGGACTGGCAGTTTGGCTTATGAAGTATGCGTTGAGGCAGTTTGCGGAGAAGGGCATAGGGGAAGTGTTTATCATCTGCTGGAATGCAGGCGGTAAAGTTCCTCTGGAAAAGGCACTTCAGGAATGCAGGTTTGTTCATCTTTTTTCTGCAAAGATGATCTGGTATAATAAAAAAGAACTTTATTGTCCATATTGCAAAGGACGCTGCAAGTGTGATGCAGAGGTCTATTTTAAGAAAGTTAAGGAAAGGAATTGCAAATGAAAATAAAACTTCTTCCTAAATTTATACTTTCACTTGGCGTGATCGGTGTAATCCTTACCATTGCCATTTCTCTTTTCAGTTATAGAAGCTCCAGATCCTATCTGGAAAATCTATATGCACAGAGGGTAATGACGAACAGCAATAGTATTGCAGATATGATGTCGGTTTCGGATGTGAAGAAAATCCTGGCAGAAGGCGGGGACAAGACAGAAGAATATTCGGAAATGGTCACGCTGTTTAACAAGCTGAAAAAGGACGGCGATGCTACATATCTGTCTCTGGTTGTTCCGGATGAAGACAGTGTTCATTTCTACATAGATGCCCTGGTTGAGGAATTGGGAGATGATCCTGCGAATCAGATTGCCTATGGAAGTGACATTTTGTACACTGATGCTGCAAATCCTGATGATCCTGCTGACATGGAGAAATATATTACCATATGGAACCAGTATCAGCAGAATAAAGGTGTGGATCATCCGCTTGTGACGGACAACAGCTATGGCTATAATTACACGGGCATTTCGGTGATTCTGGACGAGAATGGAAAGGCTCTGGCAGAAATTCAGTATATTCTGGATATGAAAGAGGTCAGGAATTATCTGAATTCCTTTCTTATCAATATGCTGCTGATTTCTTTTTGCATTATCGCAGTGACGATGGCTGCGTATATTGTCTTTGTGCGAAAGACAATCACCAGACCGATCAGCAGGCTGGCTGATTTTACCCAGGAGATTACAGAGAGCGGAAAGTTTGAGAATCAGAGAATTACCATGAAAACTGGTGATGAGATCGAGGCACTAAGTGACTCTTTCAACTTTATGATGGAAGAGCTTGAAAATTATATTGCCAATCTGTCCAAAGTGACTGCTGAGAAGGAGCGAATCGGCACTGAGCTGGATATCGCCAGGAATATTCAGGCATCCATGCTGCCATGTATTTTCCCGGCTTTTCCGGATCGTAAGGAATTTGATATTTATGCAACTATGACACCTGCAAAAGAAGTTGGCGGTGATTTTTACGATTTCTTCATGGTAGATGAGACACATCTGGCAATTGTTATGGCCGATGTATCCGGAAAAGGTGTTCCGGCTGCGCTCTTTATGGTCATTGGAAAAACGCTTATCAAGGATCACACTACACCAGGAAGAGATTTGGGGGAGGTTTTCTCTACTGTAAATAATCTTCTTTGTGAGGCAAACAGTGAAGGCTTGTTTATCACTGCTTTTGAAGGTGTGCTGGATCTGGTGACAGGAGAGTTCTGTTTCGTAAATGCTGGACATGAAATGCCGTTTATCTGTAAAGCAGGCGCCAGTTTTGAGGCATATAAGATCCGTCCAGGCTTTGTCCTCGCCGGATTTGAAGATATGAACTATAAAGCCGGCAGTATGACGCTGGATGTGGGAGATTTGATCTTCCAGTATACAGACGGTGTGACTGAGGCGACAAATGTAGAAAATCAGCTTTATGGAATGGAGCGTCTGGAGCAGGTTCTGAATCGTGTAAAAGACAGAACACCATCAGAAATTCTGCCTGAAGTGAAAAAAGATATTGATGCTTTTGTAGGAGAGGCACCGCAGTTTGATGATATTACCATGCTTTGCGTAGAGTATAAGGCGAAGATGGAAAAAGCATGATCGGGCAAAAAAAGGCTGAATTCTGGAAATGAGATAATTTCCGGAATTCAGCCTTTTTTAAATATGCTTTGGTCGAAAATCTATTTAGTACCAAAAATTCTGTCGCCTGCGTCGCCAAGTCCCGGGCAGATATAAGCGCGGTCGTTCAGTTCTCTGTCCAGATGTCCTACATAGATCTGCACATCCGGGTGCACCTCATGAAGTCGTTTCAGACCTTCCGGAGCAGCGATAACAAACATACATTTAATGCTCTTTCCACCATGCTGTTTGATGAAGTTAACAGCGGAGATAGCAGAGCCGCCAGTTGCAAGCATGGGGTCAACCATAACGATGAGACGCTGGTCGATAGGATCCGGAAGCTTACAATAGTACTCATGAGGCTCATGAGTAACCGGGTCACGGTAAAGACCAATATGACCGATCTTGGCAGATGGAACCAGAGTGGTGATACCATTTACCATACCCAGACCTGCACGAAGTACAGGAACAACAGCAAGCTTCTTACCAGAAATCATAGGAGTTCTGCAAGTCTCAATAGGAGTCTCAACTTCAACATCCTCAAGGGGAAGATCGCGAAGAGCTTCAAAACCCATAAGAACTGCAATCTCCTCAATAAGTTTGCGGAATTCATTTGTTCCGGTCTCCTTATTACGAAGAATGGAAATCTTATGCTGGATCAGCGGGTGATCCATAATAAAAACATTGTCCATATCTGAAAAATTTGACATGATAAAAACCTCCGTAGTGTGATAAAGTTGCCATTGCCCTATGCAACAACAATCGTTACTGTTCACTCCGTGACCAGTAATACGCTTCGCGATGCACAGAAAGACGAACCTTCTTGTGACAAGCACAAGA
>OLFT01003566.1_pt1 | contig 11331 bp, 10 predicted proteins | sample 1604921 | NCBI WGS metagenome assembly OLFT01 (sample SAMEA3888897, study PRJEB22519) | human gut metagenome | biome: human gut; feature: human-associated habitat; material: faeces | place: Denmark | collected 2013 | reverse complement strand
AAAATCCCTATGACTTTTAAAGGTTGATTTATCCCTATCCAGTTTTATATATTCATAATATTTGATGTAGATTCGATTTCATTGAATGGTTACTCCTTTCATTCGATTATATCAAAAAAGAGATTCAGTTTATTGGCTGAATCTCTTCTTGAAGTAGTTAGTTATTATTGATGTAAATTAGTCACGTTCTACGATAGTAGCACAACCCATACCACCACCGATGCAAAGTGTAGCTAAACCTTTCTTAGCATCACGTTTTTGCATTTCGTGTAGTAATGTAACTAAGATACGGCATCCACTAGCTCCGACAGGGTGTCCTAATGCAACAGCTCCACCGTTAACGTTAACTTTGCTCATATCGAATCCTAATTCTCTAGCAACAGCAACTGATTGTGCAGCGAAAGCTTCGTTAGCTTCGATTAAGTCCATATCATCAACTGTTAATCCAGTTTTTTCCATAACTTTACGAGTTGCAGCAACTGGTCCAATACCCATAATTTCTGGTTCAACACCAGCTAATGCACCTTGTACCCAAGTAGCCATTGGTGTAACACCTAATTCTTTAGCTTTTTCTTCACTCATAACAACGATTGCAGCAGCACCATCATTGATTCCTGAAGCATTACCAGCAGTTACCATTCCGCCTTCTTTACCAGAGCAGCAACGTAATTTTGCCAATGTTTCAACAGTAGTTCCTGGACGAGGTCCTTCATCCACTTTGAATTCAACGATTTGTTTTTTAACTTTAACTGGAACTGGTACGATTTCATCATCGAATTTGTGTTCAGCCATAGCTTTTTCTGCTTTTTGTTGAGAGTTAGCTGAGAATTCATCTAATTCTTCACGAGTTAAGTTCCAACGATCACAGATGTTTTCAGCAGTAATCATCATGTGGTAGTGGTTGAATGCATCTGTTAATGCATCGTTAACCATTGTATCGATGATTGTTGCATTGTTCATACGATATCCGAAACGGGCTTTTGTCATAGCATATGGTGCCATTGACATATTTTCCATACCACCTGCAACAACGATATCAGCTTCTCCTGCCATGATCATGGTAGCTGCATCATTGACACATTTCAAACCAGAACCACATACAACGTTGATTGTGATTGCTGGAACTTCGATTGGGAGTCCTGCTTTGATAGAAGCCTGACGTGCAACGTTCTGTCCCTGAGCTGCCTGGATTACACAACCCATTTTAACTTCGTCAACCATCTCTGGTTTAACACCTGCTCTTCTTAATGCCTCTTTGATAACGATTGCACCTAAGTCTGCTGCTGGAGTATTGCTTAATGCTCCACCCATTTTACCAATTGCTGTACGGCATGCGCCTGCTAAAACTACTTTTCTTGCCATTTTGAATTCTCCCTTCGGTTTTGTGGTACAAAACACCGCTCATAATATGCAGTATATTTTGTTTCCTTCATAATAAATCTGCCGAAAAACGTTGTTATTTTTTTAACAATCTTTTAGTAAAAAAAATAAATCTAAAATCTCTTCTTTTAAATTTAAATTTTCTTTTTCCTGATTTTCTACGTTTTTATGTATTCGGCTTTTTTATTGGCTTTTCAGTACTTTCTCATGCTACCATATTTTATTTTCAAATGCAATAGCTTTCTTTTTTTTTCACACTTTTTTCAGTATTTAAATTTGGTTTTTACCTATTTCACATACGGTTTTCGTTAAAAAATTATCATGCGCTTCCACTCAATTCCGCAAAAAAGAGACGTTTTTTGTATATTTCTCACAAAAACGTCTCTTTTTCCATTTGGTTTCAAAAATGATTTTTATGTAATTTGCGCATTGACAGCCGTATTAGTAGAATATGTGATGTCCGATGATCGTTCCTTCCAATCCGTCGATCACAGTTCTGAAATAGAGACAGCTGTTTGTGATGTTCCCGTTAAGCACCTCCTGTGCCGCCTGCATACAGGTATTATTGACTCCCTGCTCGAGGCGGAGCGCATATCGTCCACTGGCTACCGGAGAAAACTGTCCGCTCTGATAAATCACACCGGATACGGTATTCGGGAAATAAGAGCTTCGCACACGGTTCATGACAACACTTCCGACTGCAAGCTTTCCCTCATATGGTTCACCGTCTGCCTCACACTGGATGATCGCACCTAACAGGTAAAGATCACTGTCACTTGGGACATAAGAAAATTCGCCGTTGTTCTCAGCCTCCTGACGCTTGATCTCCGCCATTCTCGCAGCGTCTTCTTTTGCCTTCTGGATTTCTAACTGTTTTTCCAGTTCTTCCATCTGTGCGATCTGACTGTTGATATCATTGACTTTTCCCTGGGCGCTGCTCAATTCAGAATTGGTCTGGCTGATATTTGCCTGTGTTGAACTGATAAGGCTGTTTACAGAATTCTGTTTTACCTTCATGTCATCCTGCATGGCGAGCAGTTCCTGCTGCTCACTCTCGAGATCCTTCTTCTGTTCTTCAAGAGAAGCTTCCTCTGCCGCAATCTGTTCCTGCACCTGGATAAACTCCTCTAATTTCTGTCTGTCATACGAATTGATCTCCGAAATATACTCCGTCCGGTTCAGAAAATCAGAAAAGGATGATGCCGATAACAGCATCTCAAGCATCGGTGTATTTCCATTTTCATACATATAGCGGATACGTATCTTCATATCCTCATACTGGCCGGCTGACTGCTGCTTTGCAGCTTCCAGATTATCCTGCGTCTGATCGATCTCATCCTCAAGATCTGACAGTTCTTTTTTCTTATCATTGATCTGTGACTCAAGGGCATTCATGGACGAAACAATGTTGGTCATCTGTCCATTTAAATTGTTCAGGTCGCTCTCTAGCTGGCCTTTTTTTCCATTGATATCATCGACCGCATCCTGTGCATCTTTCTGCTGGTTTTTCAGATTGTTGATCTGATTTTTTGCATTGTCAATATCTTCCTGCGTGACATCTGCATAAGCTGTTGTCACGGTAAGACAGCACACTAATGCTGCCGCTGCAAATATTCTTTTTAAGGGGATTTTTTTCATAGGTACCTCATTCTGTTGAAATATTCCTGTATCTGCTCTCAAAAAATTTCTTTCAAGAACCATGATAGCAGATTGTATTTAACCTTTCAATATGCTATATTTGGTATGTATCAGCTTGTTTTTATTTTATCATATTTGCATCAGGAAAGGTATGGGGGTATATGCAGTTTGTAAGATCACAGGATTTAAAGCCGGGAATGCGGCTGGCAAAACCCATTTACAATAAAATGGGGGTTTTATTATATGAGCGCAACACAAAATTAACACTTCAGAGTATAAACAGTATTGATAATTTCGGTCTGATCGGCATATTTATTCTGGAACCGGCGGAGCCTGTTCCTCCTCTTTCCAAAGAAGACCTTGAATTTGAGCAGTTCCAGACTATCTATATGTTCAAATTGAAAGACTGCATGGATAAGCTTCTCGCACAGAAAAATATTCCGGCAATCACGGAACTCGCACAGAATATATACACACATTATGGTGCATTAGACCACAAACTTAATTTCACACAGAACCTCAGAAGTTCTGCTGATTTTGTATACAAGCATTCGATCAGTGTTGCGATCCTCTCTGCGATGATCGCAAATGAGATGCATATTGAGCCGGAAGACTCCCAGTCGCTGATCGCAGCTTCCTTATTATATGATTTTGGTTATCTCTCCGTTCCAAAGAGTATTTTAGATAAGAATGAAGATCTCTCTGCTTCCGACCGGGATCTCATCCAGTTAAAATCAGAACATGGGTATGAGATCATCCGTCCGCATTTTGCAGAACTCGGCTTAAATGACACAAGTCTTGAGATCATCCAGAACATTATATTTGAAGATCATGCAACGATCAGCCCAAGACTTCCAAAACCACCGGTTCAGCTTCTGATCGATATATTGAAGGCTGCGGACAAATTTGACCGCCTGACTGCCATGAACATTAACCATGCACCAATGTCAGAGCTGGCTGCCATGACATTTTTTTACAGCCACATCTCAGAATATAACCGTTCTGTGATTGCCGCTCTGGCGGACAGCATCCAGATTCTTCCTACAGGTGCATGTCTCGATTTTGCAAACGGAGAAAAAGGTCTGGTGCTTGCTGACAATCCGGCTGATTTTCTGCATCCTATGATCCTGAATTTCAAGGATAACCAGATTTATGATCTGAGCAATCCGGAAACCTCGGATCAGTTACAGATTGTAGATATTATGAAGACAATGGACAACCGTATCGCCATCGACAGCGATACGCTTAAGCAGTTTGTTGCAGATCCATATATTAAGGCGACCGCTGACCGCTTCCGTGCGCAAAAAGAAAAAATAAACCAGCGCAGGAATGCAGCATCTGCCGTTCTGCCCACAAAACAGCCAGTTATGGACAAACCTGTCCCGCCTGCGTCACCAGTTTCAGCCGTATCCATTGCTGCCAGAAATGAGGTAACACCTCCTGTAAAGAAACAGCGTCCGGCAAAGAGGAAAAAATTAATTTGATGTGCATAGCATAAAAAAGCTGATGTATTCAGACGTTACATCTTTTTCGTCTGAATGCACCAGCTTCTTTTTTACTGTGCACTTGTCAGATAACTTGACACGCAGTACAGTGTCTGTCCATTATAGTCAACTCTTGACCAGCCATAGTCTGTATTGATTCCGGTTCTCGTCACGGTCTCGCCATTTTTTAAAACTGCCGCAACTGCTGCATCCGGGTTTGTGACACTCGGAAGTGTTCTTAAATTCACTTCGATCTTCGCTGTTACCACGTCATTGCATGCAGTAAATTTTGTTTTCAGTCCGTCTCCGGATCCTGAGCCGTCCGCTGCTGTTGTCTCTGCAGTCGTATTGGCTGCAGGTGCTGTATATCCAAGATCTGTCGTCAGATAACTGGACACTGCATATAAAGTCTGTCCATTGTAACTTACTCTTGACCAGCCACTGCTGCTTACGCCGGTTCTTGTCGCTGTCTCGCCATTCTGCAGGGTTGCCACAACCGTTGCATCGGAGCCCTGACTCGGAATATTTCTGAGATTTGTGGACTGTTTTGCCGTAACAGTTTCACTTACATCGGAGAAATTCATCAATGCTTCTGCGTCTGCACTGACTGTTTCCGGTGTCACATCACTTTTTGCATCTGCAGTTCCCTCATAACCGAAATAGGCAATATCAACATCAACCGGCTTACTGATCCCTGCCACTGTTCCCTGATTGGTGTACTGCCACATTGCATGTGTTCCAGTGTAATCGGACTGTGCGGTCTGTGGATACGGTACAGATGGATATTGGGACACCCAGATTTTATAAGTTTTTTCAATTCTTGAAGTATCCCATTTTGCATCGCCAAGCATCTCATTTTTTGCCGCATAAAACATTGGCGTATAGCCTCGGTTATAGATTTCATTTAAAAATGCGATCGCCATGTCCGTTCTCTCCGACTGTGTCATAGCGTACTGTCTGCTGTCTGCATTTTCAAACCCTTCACAGTTAAATGCAACCGGATAGGTGATCTGATACTGGGAAATATAATCTGCCACCCAGTCCGCTTCCTGCACCGCTTCATCCGTTGTGACGGCTGTTGAAAAGAAGTATACCCCTATTTTTATCCCATTTGCCTGCGCTTCCTGCATGTTGTATTTTGCATTGGTATCCGCAACGATCTCGCCAGTCTTCTGCGTGCGATATCCGACACGTATCATGGCAAACTGTACCCCGGAAGCCGCCACCTGACTCCAGTCGATGGTTCCCTGATATCTGGCCACATCTATACCAAACGTTGTCTCGCCGGACTCTGCCACGCTGCCTGCGGATAACAGCGCAGTCACATCAACGCTCGCTCCCGTGTCAGTTCCCATATTACCATTCTGTGGATCGTCTGCCTCCACTTCTTCAGTGCTCTCGGTTGTGGCAATATTCCCCATTACTTCGGTGGTCTGTGTTTCTGTCTCTGTTGTCTCACTCTGCTCTGTAGACATTAAGTCAGCACTTGTGTCTTTATTTTTACTATTTTTTCCTAACAAAACCAGTGCCACGATCACAATGACAAGCAAAACCGCCACAACGATAATTGGTAATATAAAGCGGGTATCCCGTGGTTCGTCATTCAATGATTCAAATTCAAGATCATCATCAAATTTCTTCATGCTTTTTCTCTCCTTTGTTGTTCTATCGTTTAACAGATATTTGTGAAACTCATCATAATCTACTTCACATTGTGAAAAATTAACAAAATTTTCGAAAACACTCTTCCGCTACGTGTCGCTGGTAACGGTACTAAGAAGCCAGTCACGACTTACGCCGCACCTGCCTTCTAAGTGCCAATCGAACTTGTTCGATTTCTGCTCCCCAGTGTTTTCTCAAGCTTTTGTCATTTTTTCACAATTCGATTTAGGTTTTCATGAGTTTCGCAATTACCTATCTATCGTTTCAATCTATCTCCGAATTAAGTTTAACACATCTGTGCAAATGGAACTACCATTACCTGTTTACCAAGAAAAGTATGAGAAATGAAAAAATTCCTCCCACAGGTGCAAGTATTGTAACTGCTTTTTTTGTCTGATCTTTCAATAATAATTCCATGACTCTGAATAAACTTACACCGATCAGACCACCAACGGTATTTAAGATCACATCATCAATATCTGCTGATCCCACTGCAAAAATGTATTGTAAGACCTCAACAACCGCGCTTATCAATGCAACACATACGGTATTGACGAAGATGGATTTTCTTCTTATCAGCAACGGAAGGTAAACTCCCATCGGAATAAAAATAGCAATATTGCCCAATAAATTACTCTGCGCAAAAGCACGCGAAACCATGTCATCACTGAATAAATAGGCACCAATGGAATGAAACGGTATCAAATTTACCGATTGAAAAGATCCTGCTGCTTTTTTTCTGAAAAGAAGAAAAAATAAGAGTATAAAATAAATAATCATAACTCCATAAAATAAAATCTGATACAGAGCATTTCTGCAGTTTGCAATGGTATCCTGCTTCATAAATCCCCCTGTGCTTCTTCTATTATTTTTGCAATTACTTATTTGTATGATTATAAAGTCTAGCACATAGATGTAAAATTTTCTACCGATTTTTTTCATAATTACGATTGGTCTTATTTCGTTTCTGTCTGCAAATCCCAAACCTGTTTTTCAGATATAGAATATAATGAGCGCAAGTGAGGAAAATACAAATTCATTTGTATTTGACGAACGGCAAAATGATTGAGTTATGAAATCACGAAATAATCTCAACTTTCACAGCCGATTCGGCACGAGATTCCATTTTGCTGAAAAATTCAAGACATATGAATGTTCATGAGTACAATTTCCAACCTTGTATTTTCAACAGTAAAAATCATTTGTATGCATTGAAAAATACTAGACATTTTATTATCATAAAGTGAGAACATGACTGAACACAAACGATGAGAAAATCCAATGGTTCCCGGCGTTTGACGCAGCGCTACAGATTGAACTTGGAGAGGAAGCAAAGTATCTGGAGTTCCATAACGTAAATTGCAGATTTTGTGGTGCGATTCATAACGTTGATTGGGCATGTATAAGTGTCCTCTCACAAGGCAATCGTAAAGTAAATAAAAGAAAAACGGTACAAACAAATATTATTTTCTTCGTGAGCTATGAAGATGGGATTCTAAAAATATTGGAAAGCCTCTTGCTTTCCAATATTTTTGCTTAGAAGCCCATCGTAATGTTCAGCGAACAGAAACATAATATTTCGTTTATACCGTTTTTCTTTTTTTATACATAAAATTGTTGCCTTGTGAAAGGACTCTTATATCTGCCCCTCACAGCCTATAAAAGCACCACAAAATCTGCGACACTACACTAGTTAAACTCCGGTTTACTTTGCAACAATATTTTTTGCAGCCACGACATCTACCCCGGTTCCGGCAACATTGGAAAGCACAACATCCCCGATTTTGACAGGTGCAGTCACAACGACATTTTTCAAGGCACTGGCACATTCAAAAATTTTGGCTTTTGGAATGTCACTGGCTGTTTTAACATTGACCATCGGTGATATTCCGCCTTCCACACGGACAGTGGAAGTCACGATACGTGTTGGATTTGTGACTTCTTTTCGGGCATAGGCATCACCTCTTGGACAGGTGTTTCCGGTAACGGATACGACATCGGTGCCGTTCATTGTAACAGTAATGGAACATCCGAGCGGACATCCAATACAGGTAAGTTCACGAGTTGTTTCGCTCATAATTACGCCTCCTCAATTTTGATTGTAATTTTACTTAAATCAGGATGTTCGTTCAGTTTTTTCTTGTCTAAAATGACCTGTTCCATTTCGCCCGGAGCCATGACCGGACGTTTGCGTTTGGAAATGAGCTGGTCGTCAAAATAGGTGGCAATGGCGCAGTTTTTGTAAACAGCACCAACACGGAAACGAACGGTTAAAGTATCATCCATTTCTGTTGGGCGGATGTATTTTGGAACAGTGTAACGGACACCATCGACCGGAAGTATCTCAACGATTTTTGCATCTTTTTCCTCGCCGTTTTTAATATAATTTGCAGCATTTTTTCCGGCAGCGGATGCTTCCTGGGAAACATAATCTACCAGATCATGAACGTGAAGCACATTGCCGCAGGCAAAAATTCCATCGATGTTTGTCTCTAAACTATCATTTACAATTGGACCTGAAGTTACCGGGTTTAAAGCAACACCGGCGCTTTTACTCAGTTCGTTTTCCGGGATCAGACCACAGGAGAGCAGCAGTGTGTCACAGGTATAGCGTTCTTCCGTGCCGGGGATTGGTTTGCGGTCAGGACCAACTTCCGCGATCGTAACTGCCTCGACACGGTTTTTTCCTTCGATATCTACGACTGTGTGGCTTAATTTTAAGGGAATGTCAAAATCATTTAAACACTGTACAATATTACGTTTTAATCCGCCGGAATAAGGCATTAATTCTGCAACAACTTTTACTTTTGCACCTTCTAAGGTCATGCGGCGTGCCATAATAAGACCGATGTCACCGGAGCCTAAGATCACAACTTCTTTTCCCGGCATATAGCCTTCCATATTGACAAGGCGCTGGGCAGTTCCGGCGGAATAAATGCCGGCAGGGCGGTAGCCCGGAATGTTTAAGGCACCTCTGGATCGTTCGCGGCAGCCCATAGCGAGAATGACAGCTTTCGCCTGAACTTCAAACATGCCATCTTCACGGTTCATGGCGGTTACTTTTTTATCAGCAGAAATGTCCATGACCATAGTATTTAACTTGTATTCGATTCCACGATCTAAGACCATATCGATAAAACGGGAAGCATATTCCGGGCCGGTTAATTCTTCTTTGAATGTGTGGAGGCCAAATCCGTTGTGGATACACTGATTTAAAATTCCACCAAGTTCTTTATCACGCTCAATGATTAATATGCTGTCGATCCCATGATCTTTTGCGCTTGCAGCAGCGGCAAGTCCGGCAGGACCACCTCCAACGATAACTAAATCATATGTATTCATGGCTAAACCTCCTTATTATATCCAACAACAATATTGGAACCAACGCCGTTTTTGGTAATGTCAAACATGCTCATCGGAACTTCACGCTCCAAAATTTCCATGGTACGAGGAGAACAGAAACCTGCCTGACAGCGTCCCATGCCGGCTCTGGTACGACGTTTTACTCCATCTAAGGAGCGGGCACCGAGTGGGCGGTGGATTGAGTCCATAATTTCTCCCTCTGTGATCATTTCACAGCGGCAGATGATGTTACCGTATTCAGGATGCTCCTTGATGAGTTTATTTCGTTCTTCCAAAGACAGTGTATCCGGGCGGAGAATTCCTTTTCGTGTTCCAATAAAATCAGGATTTTTTTCCAATGGAAGAAGCTCTTTTACAATATCAGTGACCATCTCTGCAATCGCAGGGGCGGAGGAAAGACCAGGGGATTCGATTCCGGCAGCATTGATAAATCCCTTTGCGTCTTTCGCTTCTCCAATCACAAAGTCATCGCTATCCTCATGGGCACGCAGTCCGGCAAATGAGGTGATGACCTGGCGCATTGGGACATTTTTCACGCTTCGTGCGGCGGTGGCAGTGAGTGAGTCAAGTCCGGAAGCCGTGGTGTTGACAGCCTCTTTGTCGTCTACGTCAACAGCAGTTGGACCGACTAACAGATTTCCATGTACAGTCGGTGTGACGAGAACACCTTTTCCCATTTTGGAAGGAAGCTGGAAAATCGTATGGGAAACATGGGTTCCGGCATCTTTGTCCAACAGGCAGTACTCGCCTTTTCGTGCGGTGATATGAAGTTTGTTTTCACTTACCATATTATTAAAAACATCGGCGTAAACACCGGCGGCGTTAATTACAACTTTGGCTTCAAAAGTTTCTTTGTTTTTCGTATCTGTGTGAAGCGTGGAAATACGGTAACTATCTCCGTTTTTTTCAATTGTATCCACCTGTGTATTCAGGAAAAATTTCACTCCGTTCGTGCAGGCATTCTCTGCAAATGCCATTGTCATATGGAATGGGCAGACAATTCCGCCGGTAGGAGCGAAGAGTGCACAGGTGACATCGTCGCTTAAATTCGGTTCCATTGCGATCAATTCTTCACGTTCTATGATGCGGAGATCCGGCACGCCGTTGGCAGTTCCTTTTTCCAAAAGTTTTTCCAGACCGCTTCGATCCTGATCTTTGGTACAAACTACGAGAGAACCATTTCGTTTAAAAGGAATGTCGAGATCCCTTGCAAGTTCATCCATTAAAAAGTTCCCTCTGACATTTAATTTTGCCTTGAGCGTACCTGGTGTTGCGTCAAAACCACCATGGATAATAGCACTGTTTGCTTTGGAAGTACCGTTGCATACGTCTTCCTCGCGCTCAATGACACAGGCATTTACCTGATATTTGGAAAGTTCTCTTGCAATTGCACTGCCGACAACCCCGGCACCAATAATTGCTACATCATACATATCAAATCCTCCTTGTTTGCGAAGCAAATCCGAGCCCCTCTGGGCGAGGAGAGGATTTAGCCTCCTTGTTTGCGAAGCAAATCCAATTTCACAAAGTGAAATTTGCTCCTCCTGGGCGAGGAGAGGATTTAGCCTCCTTGATACAAAAAAAGAGCAAAGAAACAAGGCGATTCCTATCGCCCTATTACCTTGCTCATGTCTCTCGGTAAGTTATTAACTTAACTATAGTATAGCATGAAATAATAAAAGTGCAAGGGAAATTTGATGTTTTTCCAGATAATCAAAATGAGCAGACAACGCTTAAACCGCTGGAGAAGAAAATCATAAAAGATTTTAACTGTAGTGAATTTATTTTCTGTTCAGATGCCGGT
>OLFT01003564.1_pt1 | contig 11337 bp, 9 predicted proteins | sample 1604921 | NCBI WGS metagenome assembly OLFT01 (sample SAMEA3888897, study PRJEB22519) | human gut metagenome | biome: human gut; feature: human-associated habitat; material: faeces | place: Denmark | collected 2013 | reverse complement strand
GGCTGGCGGTGGATACCTTTACCGATACCCCGGAAGAGTTCCCCGATTTCACCTCTTTCTGGTTCGAAACGGTCAAAGGAGACGCCACGGTATTTACCGTTTACGCTCTGCTGGACAGCCCGAGCATCACTGGCGCCTACAAGTTCACCATCCACTGCCAGGATACCCAGGTCATTATGGACGTGGAGAACCATCTCTACGCCCGCAAGGATATCAAACAGCTGGGTATCGCGCCGATGACCAGCATGTTCAGCTGCGGCAACAACGAGCGTCGGATGTGCGATACCATCCACCCGCAGATCCACGACTCCGATCGGCTGTCGATGTGGCTGGGCAACGGCGAATGGGTCTGCCGGCCGCTGAACAACCCGCAGAAGCTGCAGTTCAACGCCTTCCAGGACAAGAACCCGCGCGGTTTTGGTCTGCTGCAGCTGGACCGCGATTTCTCCCACTACCAGGACGTGATGGGCTGGTATAACAAGCGTCCCAGCCTGTGGGTGGAGCCGCGTAACCAGTGGGGCAAAGGGGCGGTCAGCCTGATGGAGATCCCGACCACCGGTGAAACGCTGGATAACATCGTCTGCTTCTGGCAGCCGGAAAAGGCGGTGAAGGCGGGCGACGAACTGGACTTCCGCTACCGTCTCTACTGGAGCGCGCAGCCGCCGGTGAGCACCCCGCTGGCGCGTGTGCTCGCCACCCGCACCGGGATGGGGGGCTTCCCGGAGGGATGGGCGCCGGGGGAACACTACCCGGACAAGTGGGCGCGTCGTTTTGCCATCGACTTTGTCGGCGGCGATCTGAAAGCGGCCGCGCCGCGCGGTATTGAACCGGTGATCACCCTCTCCAGCGGCGAAGCGAAGCAGATTGAGATCCTCTACGTCGAGCCGTTCGATGGCTACCGGATCCTCTTCGACTGGTATCCGACCTCCGACTCAACCGACCCGGTGGAGATGCGTCTGTTCCTGCGCTGTCAGGGAGAAGCCATCAGCGAAACCTGGCTCTATCAGTACTTCCCGCCGGCGCCGGATAAACGTAACTACGTCGACGACCGGATCATGAAATAACCCCGTGACAGCCGTGGCCCCCAGGCACCCCCTGCGGGCCCGTAGAGAGCCCCATGACCACAGACATTCCAGCAGTACCTGAGTCGATCCCGGTGACCGAGGGACTGACGCTTACCGCCATTGATGAGCGTTACGTCAGCGACCTGCACCAGCTGGTGGTGAAAAACCAGCGCTGGCTACAGCAGTCGCTTAGCTGGGCCGGAGAGGTGCGCAGCGAAGAGGAGACCCGCCGCCATGTGCAGGGTAACGTGATGCTGCACCAGCGGGATTACGCCAAAATGTTTTTGCTGTTTCTCGATAAGCGGCCGATTGGCGTTCTGTCGTTCAACCAGATCGAGCCGCAGAATAAGACGGCCTATATTGGCTATTGGATCGATGAAGATTGCCAGGGGCAGGGGTATCTGTCCCGTTCCCTGCAGGCCTTTATCCACTTTTATGCCCGCAGCGGGCTGGTGCGCCGGTTTGTGATCAAATGTCGGGTGGCGAATACCCGCAGCAACCAGGTGGCGTTGCGTAACGGGTTTGTTCTGGAAGGCTGTCTCCGCCAGGCCGAGTATCTGAACGGCAGCTATGACGATCAGAATATCTACGCCCGCATTATTGACCGCGACGAGGCGCTACAGGGCGCCTAACAGCGGCGTTCGGGTGATCTGCTGCTGGCCGTCGAGGGTCTTCGGGCCGCGCAGGTGAATGGCTTCTCCTTCCCGCGCGGCGATCTGCACCTCGTCCCCAAGCGTGACCTGGTGCTCAACGATCACATCGCCGACGATGACAGCCCGACCCTGGATCAGCACGTCGTCGTCAAGCAGAATCGGTCCACCGCGCAGCTGCGCCTCGCCGCCCACCATCGCCCGGTGCTTTAGCAGACAGTTACCTTCAATCACCGCATTCTCCGCAACCTGGGAACTGTAGCGCACAGTGGGAATGGCATCTTCGCCGCGACCCGCGATCAGACGGGCATGCCCGTAAATCCGCGCGTTATCGCACACCCAAACGTCATTCTCCTCGTTTCCCTCAAGCCTGGCGTGGTCAAAGACTTCCGCCCGATGTTCGACAAAAGCGTGCTCAACGTAGGCCTCGCCATAGATCTGCGCCTGATGGAGAATGCGCGACGCGCTGACGGTGGCTCGCTGATAAATCTGCAGCACTTTGTCGCGGTCGGCGGTCAGCCCGCGGGCGGCAATCACCTGACAGTGGGGCAGAAGACGCGCCTCGTCGGCGAGGCGACAGTCACCGCGCACCGTACTCAGGCTAATCGTGACGTTGTCACAAATCTGCGCGTGATGGCTGATCTGCGAGGCGTGAATGGATGCCCGTCCGCTGATGATAGCCCCATGGCTGACCTCGCAGGGGCCATGGAGTCGGGCATTGTCGAGGATGCGCGCCCCGGCGAAGACCACGCTGTTGGCATCGTAGATCCAGCACTCTCCCAGCTGGCTGAGAGCGCTTTCCTCCTCCACCCAGCCGCCTTCGCTGCCCGCTTTGACGTCAGCGAAATCGATAAGCGCCACGATCTGGCGCAGGGTGACGCACTGTTTGCCATCCTCTGCCTGGTAACAATACTGCCGGGTCTGTTCGCTGAGACGGTATTTACGCATTCCCGATCCTCATTACTTATGGTTAACATAAACATAGCAAAGATCGCCGTAGCGCGTGGGATAAGGTTCCTTTAGAATGCAACTTCAAATTAAATTGATATCATCAATAAAATGAACAAAACGCTTACGTCGCGGCAGGTGCTGAATCTGCCGGCGGGTTACTTTGGCATGGTGCTCGGCACCATCGGGATGGGCTTTGCCTGGCGTTACGCCAGCACCCTCTGGCCGGTCAGCCGCAGCATTGGTGATGGGCTGGTGACGCTGGCGATGGCGATGTGGGTCCTGCTCAGCATGGCGTTTATCAGCCGGGCGATCCGCTTTCCGGCGAGTGTGCTGCAGGAGATGCGACATCCGGTCAGCAGCAGCTTCGTCAGCCTGTTTCCCGCCACCACCTTTCTGGTATCGATTGGTCTGGTACCCTGGTGCCGGCCACTGGCCATCGGGCTGTTTGTGCCGGGCGTGGCGCTGCAGCTCGCCTATGCCGCCTGGCAAAGCGGCGGCCTGTGGCGGGGAAACCATCCTCGCGAGGCCACCACGCCGGGGCTGTATCTGCCTACGGTGGCGAATAATTTTATCAGCGCGATGGCCTGCGGCGCGCTGGGGTTTACCGACGCCGGACTGGTGTTCCTTGGCGCCGGGGTCTTCTCCTGGCTGAGCCTTGAGCCGGCTATCCTCCATCGTCTGCGCAGCGCAGGCGAACTGCCGACCGCGCTGCGCACGTCGTTGGGGATCCAGCTGGCGCCTGCGCTGGTGGCCTGCAGCGCCTGGCTCAGCGTCAACGGCGGGGAGGCTGATACCTTTGCTAAGCTGCTGTTTGGCTACGGTCTGCTGCAGCTGTTGTTTATGCTGCGTCTGATGCCCTGGTATCTTCGCCAGCCGTTCAATGCTTCTTTCTGGAGCTTCTCGTTCGGTATTTCCGCACTGGCCACTACCGGCCTGCATCTGGGCCAGGCGAAGGCGGACGGCTTTTTTCATCATCTGGCGCTGCCGCTCTTTATTTTTAGCAATCTGGTCATCGGCCTGCTGCTGCTGCGCACAGGGCTGCTGTTGGTCAGCGGGAAACTGTTGCTACAGGTCGACCGGGAAACACTCCTGAATAAGAAGGAAGGATCATGACAACGCGTGACGCGGACTATTTTAGTGAAAAATATGGCCTGACCCGCACCCACTCCGAGGTGCTGCATGCCGCGACGATGGTGCCGCCGGGGCGGGCGCTGGATCTGGGCTGCGGCAACGGACGTAACAGCCTTTATCTGGCGGCGAACGGCTTCACGGTGACGGCGTGGGATAAAAATGCAATGAGCATCAATAATCTGGAGACTATTCGCGCCGCCGAAGGGCTGGATAATTTGCAGACCGCGGTGAAAGACCTCAACAGCCTGACCTTTGACGGCGAGTATGATCTGATCCTCTCCACCGTGGTGATGATGTTTCTTGAGGCCGGCGCTATCCCGGGTCTCATCGCCAATATGCAGCGTTGCACCGCCGCCGGGGGCTATAACCTGATTGTCGCGGCGATGGACACCGAGGACTATCCCTGCACCGTCGGCTTCCCGTTTGCTTTTAAACCCGATGAACTTCGGGAGTACTACCGGGGCTGGGAATTACTGAAATACAATGAGGACGTCGGTGAGCTGCATCGGACCGACGCCAGCGGCAACCGGATCAAACTGCGCTTCGCCACGCTGCTGGCGCGCAAGCCCACATAATCCTCAGCGGCGCGTGAAATGGCTGAAATTGACCGCGCCGCCTTGCGCTAATACCCATCGGATAAAGCAGCGCGAAAAGCCTCGCTGAAAAGAGGGTTAAAGGCGACCTGTTCATCTATTAAGTAATTATTTAATAACGTAATGTTGATCCCATCAATATTTGTATATCTTCCTTGACGAAGCCCTCATTTTGTCACAAAACTACTGGGTCTTATCTGCTATAACGTCTGCCGAAAAAACTGCATTTACAGGGATCTCTTTATGCGTACTCGCGTGTTATTTAAAGTCGCCGCTCTGGCGGGGATGTTAGCGTTGACGGGCTGTGCGTCCAAACTGGCGCAGCCGAATCAGTATTCGGGCTTTTTAAAAGATTATTCCAACCTGAAAGAAGCCACCACGGCCTCCGGCAAGTCGGAGCTGCGCTGGATCGACCCAAACTACAATCCGGCTAACTACGATAATGTCGTCTACCATCCGGTAACGTACTATCCGGTACCGAAGCCGACGACCCAGGTCGGTGAAAAGGCGTTGCAGGATATTCTTAATTACACCAACAAACAGCTCAAACAGGCCATTTCCGAGCGTAAACCGCTGGCTACCACCGCCGGCAAGCGTAGCCTTATTTTCCGCGGGGCGATCACCGGGGTGGACTCCAGCAAAGAAGGGCTGCAGTTCTATGAAGTGGTTCCGGTCGCGATGATTGTTGCCGGTACTCAGGCCGCCACCGGCCATCGTACGATGGACACCGACCTCTATTTTGAAGCCGAACTGATTGACGCCAGCACCAACAAGCCGGTGATCAAAGTGGTTCGTAAAGGGGAAGGAAAAACCCTGGCCAATGAAAACACGCCGCTGACCATCGAAACCATGAAGCAGGTGATCGATGATATGGCGGTCGACGCCGTCAAATTCGACCCTTCCCAGCGGTAATCTCGCCAGCGCCGTCTGCCGACGGCGCTGTTTTATCTTCCGCCGTTTCAGGCCAGCTTTCGGCGCAGCAGCAGCTGTTCCGGTTTGGCAAACATCACCAGATTACCCAACAGGATCAGCGCCAGTCCGATAACGGCGTTGCTGTGCCATACATAGCCTTCATAGACGGTGGAGATGGACAGGGCGACCAGCGGAAACAGCAGCGTACTGTAGGCGGCTTTGCTGGCGCCGATGCGTCCCACAAGGGTGAAATAGGCGCCGAAGGCGACAACTGAGCCGAACAGCGCCAGGTAAAGCAGGGCGCCAAGATAGCTGACGGTCCACTCCGGCATAAAATTATCCCCGCGGAGGAGTGCGATGGCGCCCATCACCAGCGTGCCGTACAGCATCGCCCAGCTGTTGGTGGTCAGCGTCTCCAGCCCCCGCCGCTGGTGACGAATACTGAACATATTGCCCAGCGAAAAGCCGTAAGTGCCCAGCGCGCTCAGACCGATCCCCCACAGTAGCGAAGCGTTCAGCCCGTTGGCCAGCAGGTCATCCCAGAACAGGGTGACGATACCGGCCAGACCGAGCGCGGCGGCAGCCCAGAAGCGTCCCGGCGGCTGCTGACGGAAGAAAAGAAAGCTGTTGATGGCGTTAAACAGCACCGCCATGGAAAAGATCACCGATTCCAGACCGGTGTTGATCCAGGCGGCGGCGGTATAAAAGCACCAGAAATTGAAGCAGAAGACGCAGCAGCCCTGCAGCAGGCAGCAGAGATGGTCCTTCGCGCCCAGCGGCCGCAGACGTCGCGTGACGAGCAGAATCGCCAGCATCGTGACGCTGGCCACGGCGAAACGCCAGAAAATCGATACCGGCGCCGCCACCGGCCCCTGCTGTAAAAAAATCGCAATCCACGTTGTTCCCCAGATAACGACAACGAGTGCATAAAGTAATGCGTTCACCTTGGTTCTCCTCTGCCTGTTGAAGGGAGGAGTATGCCGCCTGCCGCAACCTGCGGCTTTCACCCGCTTGTTGTCGGCTTGCAAATTCTTGCGCTTATTTGTCTTTCGCCGGCGGTGAGGACTGGAAACCGCGTCGCAGTCTCCCTAGACTAGAGTTTTTCCAGACAGGACAGATGCGTGAAGGCGATGGGTTACGGGACGTTTGAAACATTACGGCGACAGAACGCGGTGCTGAAGGGCACCGTGGAGCTGAATTCCGGTATTCAACTGGCCGCCTGGTATAACAACTGCGATACCGTAACGGTACGCAGCGATCATCATACCTTAAGCCTGTACGTCGCCGATGGTTATGAAAGCTATCAAAAGACGCCGCACGGCTGGAAGAATGGCGGCGGCCCGGATCGCTTTTGCCTGATGCCGAAAGGCGATGAAAGCGTCTGGGATATCCGCGGCGATCTGTCGTTTGTCCATCTCTATTGTACCGATGCGCATCTGCGCCGCGTCGGGGAGGAGGTGTGGGATCGCAGCCCGGCGAACTTCACCCTGCAGGAGAAAACCTTTGCCAGCGATGACAAAATCACCACCGTGTATCGTCAGTTTTTGCTGGCTAATGACTGGCGACAGCCGGCGAACCAGCTGACCCTTAGCGCCGCCAGCAGTTTATTGCTCACCCATCTGATCCAGCACTATTCCACCGTGCAGTGGCGTTTGCCCTCGGTCACCGGGGGACTGGCGCCGGGGGTGAAGCGTCACGTGCTGGCCTGGATCGACGCTCACCTCGATCAGCCATTGACCCTGGCCGACCTGGCGCAGCAGGCGGGATTGAGTGAATTTCATTTTGCCCGTATGTTCCGCCAGTCGCTGAATATGGCTCCGCATCAATATGTGATGCAGCAGCGAATGGCGAAGGCGCAAAACCTGATCTGCCACAGCGCGCTGCCGCTCACCGAGATCGCTCTGGCCTGCGGTTTCAGCTCCGCCAGCCATTTCAGCCATCGGGTCAAAGCCGCCACCGGCCTGACGCCGTCCCAGCTACGGGCGGCGCAGCGCGGATAGCACGCCGTAGCTCACTCCGCCGAGCACCACGCCCCAGAATGCCGAGCCAATTCCCGCCAGCGTCACGCCGCTGGCGGTGATCAGAAAGGTCAGCACCGCCGCGTCGCGCTCACTGGCCTGATGTACCGCCTGAAACAGACTACCGCCGATGGTGCCGAGCAACGCCAGGCCGGCCAGCATCTGGATCCACGCTGGCGGCAGGGCCGACATCAGCGCGGTGATCGATCCCCCGAACAGACCGGCCAGCAGATAAAAACCGCCTGCGGCCATGGCCGCCAGCCAACGCTGCTGCGGATCCGGGTGCGCCTCCGGGCTCTGGCAGATGGCGGCGGTGATCGCCGCAATACAGATGGAGTAGACCCCAAACGGCGCCAGCAGTAGCGCCAGCCCCCCGCAGACAACGATCAGCGCGGAGACCGGTACGGCATAGCCTGATGCCTGCAGGGTAGCGAATCCGGGCGCGTTCTGTGAGGCCATGGTCACGAGGAAGAACGGCAGGCCGACGCTGAGCAGCAGCGCCGGGGTAAACTGTGGGGCGATCCATTCCGGCGCCACAAACGTCAGCGGCACAGCGGCGCTGGCCACCTCCCCGGAGGCCGCGGCAATCAGCGCCCCGGCAACCAGCGCGGCGACCACGGCGAAGCGGGGCCACAGCGCCTTACACAGAAGCCAGGCGGCGAGCATGCCGCCGCACAGCAGCAGATGATCCTGGAAGCCGGCGAAGGCCTGCAAACCGAAACGCAGCAGAATGCCGGCCAGCATCGCGGCGGCCAGCGAATGGGGAATGATTTTCATCAGCCGGGCAAACAGGCCGGTAACGCCGCAGAGGACGATCAGCGCATTGGCGAAGATAAATACCCCCACCGCCTCAGGGAGGGTCACCCCCTGCAGGCCGCTGACCAGCAGGGCGGCGCCCGGCGTTGACCAGGCGGTGAGCACCGGCACTTTTCGCCAACCGCTCAGCGCGAGGGTGCTGACGCCCATGGCGAGGCCCAGGGCCGTCATCCAGCCGGCGATCTGCCCGGGCGTGGCGCCGGCGGCAGCGGCAGCCTGCCAGATGATGGCGGCAGAGCTGGCGTAGCCCACCAGCACGGCGACGAAGCCGGCGAACAGGGTGGGAAGCGGAACGGTAAACGAGCGCATAGTTTTCTCTTGTGCGTTATAACGTCCGAATACTCTATCATTGTGCGTTTTAGCGCACAAGGTTCCTGCGTGGTGAGGGCTGCGCACCGAGGCTCTTGTCGCAAACGGCCCGCGATGCCGCTAATCGCCCTGTTGAATCAGGCAAATGGAGGTATACTCTGGGCTGAAAAATCAGGAGGTAGGATGAATATTGCGCAACATCTGGCGGCCACCCTCAAAAATCTGCGTCAGCAGCGCGGCTGGAGCCTGTCGCGTCTGGCGGAAGAGACCGGGGTGTCGAAAGCCATGCTCGGGCAGATTGAGCGGAATGAATCGAGTCCGACGGTCGCGACGCTGTGGAAGATTGCCACCGGGCTGAACGTGCCGTTTTCGGCGTTTATCGTTCCGGATGACGGCGCGGCGCCCTCCGCGTTTGACCCGCAGCAGCAGGCGATGGTGGTGACCCCGGTCTTCCCGTGGGACCCGGAGTTGCGCTTTGATCATTTCTCGATAACCCTTGCTCCCGGGGCGCTGAGCGAATCGACGCCGCATGAGCAAGGGGTGATTGAGCATGTTGTCGTGATTAGCGGTACCCTGGATCTCTGCTTACAGGGGGAGTGGCACTCGCTGCAGGCGGGTGAGGGTCGGCGCTTCGCCGGCGATGCGGCGCATGCCTACCGGAACAGCGGCGCCCAGGCGGCTCATTTCCATTCGCTTATCCACTATCCAAAAGAAAAAACCGCGGGCGAACCCGCGGCCAGACAAGATGACTGATGATAACCACTCACAACGTGACGAGGAAAATCCGGAATACGTGATGACAGTACTCTGTCCGGTGATTTGAGGGAAATATCCTTTCCTTCAATACTTTGCTGAAAACTGAAAATTCGTCGTCCCGCGACGGCGGAAAAGGTTTTCGTCTGCGCCCGGTTCTGACTACAATAGCCGCCATTTCGACCCCCTTATACTGGATAACAACACGCGTATGCGCCTGCACAATCATCGTCTTGAACTTCTTAGTCCTGCCCGCGACGCCGGTATCGCTCGCGAAGCGATCCTTCACGGCGCCGATGCCGTTTATATCGGTGGACCTGGCTTTGGCGCCCGCCACAACGCCAGCAACAGCCTGAGCGACATCGCCGGTCTGGTGCCTTTCGCCCATCGCTTTGGCGCCAAGGTCTTTGTGACGCTGAACACCATTCTGCATGACGATGAGCTGGAGCCGGCGCAGCGGCTGATTACCGACCTTTACGACGCGGGCGTCGATGCGCTGATTGTCCAGGATATGGGGATCATGGAGCTGGACCTGCCGCCGATCGAGCTGCACGCCAGCACCCAGTGCGACATCCGCAGTGTGGAGAAAGCAAAGTTTCTCTCAGACGCCGGTTTCAGCCAGATCGTGCTGGCGCGCGAGCTGAACCTCAGTCAAATCAAAGCCATCTACGATAATACTGACGCCACCATCGAATTCTTTATCCATGGCGCGCTGTGCGTGGCCTATTCCGGCCAGTGCTACATTTCCCACGCCCAGACCGGACGCAGCGCCAACCGCGGCGACTGCTCGCAGGCCTGCCGCCTGCCGTATACCCTGAAGGACGATCAGGGGCGAGTGGTGGCCTATGAAAAACATCTCCTGTCGATGAAAGACAACGACCAGACCGCCAACCTGGCGGCGCTGATCGATGCCGGGGTGCGCTCCTTCAAAATCGAAGGCCGTTACAAAGACATGAGCTATGTGAAAAACATCACCGCTCACTACCGCCAGATGCTGGACGCCATTATTGAAGACCGCGGCGATCTCGCGCGCGCCTCGGCAGGGCGCACCGAGCATTTCTTTATCCCGTCCACCGATAAAACCTTCCACCGCGGCAGCACCGATTACTTCGTTAATGCCCGTAAAGGCGATATCGGCGCCTTTGATTCGCCAAAATTTATCGGACTGCCGGTGGGCGAAGTGCTGAAGGTGGGTAAAGACCATCTCGACGTCGAGGTCAGCGAACCGTTAACCAACGGCGATGGCCTTAACGTGATGATTAAGCGTGAAGTGGTGGGCTTCCGCGCCAATACCGTGGAAAAAACCGGCGAAAATCGCTATCGGGTGTGGCCGAACGAGATGCCTGCGGATCTGCACAAAGTGCGCCCGCATCAGGCGCTCAACCGTAACCTTGATCACAACTGGCAGCAGGCGCTGCTGAAGACCTCCAGCGAACGCCGCATCGCCGTAGACGTCATCCTAAGCGGCTGGCAGGAGCAGCTGGTTCTCACCATGACCTGTGAAGATGGCGTCAGCGTGACCCACACCCTTGACGGGGAGTTCGCCGAAGCTAACCAGGCGGAGAAAGCGCTGGCCAACCTCCGTGACGGTGTCACAAAACTGGGGCAAACCATTTACTATGCGCGCGAGGTGCAGGTCAATCTGCCGCCGCTGTTTGTGCCCAACAGCCTGCTCAACCAGCTGCGGCGTGAAACGGCCGAAATGCTGGATGACGCGCGGCTCAACGCCTGGCAGCGCGGCACCCGTAAGCCGGTCTCTGTGCCGCCGCCGGTCTACCCGGAGACCCATCTCTCCTTCCTCGCCAACGTCTATAACCACAAGGCGCGGGCGTTCTACCAGCGCTATGGCGTGCAGCTGATTGACGCCGCCTATGAAGCGCACGAAGAGAAGGGCGATGTGCCGGTGATGATCACTAAACATTGTCTGCGCTTTGCCTTCAACCTCTGTCCGAAACAGGCGAAAGGCTCCATCAAGAGCTGGAAAGCCACGCCGATGCAGCTGATCCATGGCGATGAAGTGCTGACCCTGAAGTTTGACTGCCGTCCGTGCGAAATGCACGTGGTCGGCAAGATCAAAAACCATATCCTCAAAATGCCGCACCCGGGTAGCATCGTGGCCTCCGTTAGCCCGGACGAGCTG
>OLFT01003546.1_pt1 | contig 11386 bp, 10 predicted proteins | sample 1604921 | NCBI WGS metagenome assembly OLFT01 (sample SAMEA3888897, study PRJEB22519) | human gut metagenome | biome: human gut; feature: human-associated habitat; material: faeces | place: Denmark | collected 2013 | reverse complement strand
ATAAGCAGAAGCGTGCTAACTACGACCGCTACGGCACTGGCGACGGCCCTGGTGGTTCGGGCTACGTCGATATCAACGATATTTTTGGTGGCATGGGCATGGACGACTTGTTCTCGTCGTTCTTTGGCGGCGGTGCCGGCGGTGGCGCCCGCAGCCGTCGTGAGCGTCGTCGTGGACGTGACATGGCCATCTCGCTTTCGGTGACGCTCGAGGAGGCGGCGCTCGGCTGCAAAAAGACGATCAGCTATGATCGCCTTGCTCCTTGCGAGGACTGCAATGGAACCGGTAGGGCAGAGGGCGCGCAGGAAAAGCAGTGCGGCCGCTGCCACGGTACGGGCTACGTCACGACGGTTCAGCGATCGTTTTTGGGACAGGTTCAGTCTTCCTCGCCTTGCCCCGACTGCCATGGCGAGGGCACGGTTATCGACCATCCCTGCGAGACCTGCGACGGTCAGGGCCGCACGCCTTCGCACGAAAAGATCGACATCGATATTCCCGCCGGTGTTTCGACCGGTCGCCAGCTGCGTGTGAGCGGCTTTGGCGAGGCCGGCCTTCGCGGCGAGCCTTCGGGTGACCTGATTGTCAACGTGCGCGTTGCCGACCATGAGCGCTTTAAGCGCAACGGTGACGACCTGTACCTGGTGAGCGATATCTCGATTGCGCAGGCTGCGCTCGGCTGCGAGATCGAGGTCGAGGGCATTATGCCCGACGAGGTCGTTAAGGTGACGGTTCCCGCCGGCGCCCAGTACGGCGACACCGTGAGCGTCAATAATTACGGCATGCCGCGCATTGGCGGTGGCGGTTCGCGTGGCCGCCTGATCGTGCAACTGCGCGTGGTCGTTCCCACCAATCTTTCCAATAAGCAACGCGAGCTGCTCCGTGCTTTTGCCGATGAGATGGGCGATGACGTCGCTTCCGGTAAGAAGTCGGTGACCGACCGTATCAAGAGTGCCCTCGACGATATCCTCGATTAAGGAGCCCGCGTGCTCGCACCCCATATTTCCGTCGTCAACCTCGGCTGCCGTGTCAACCGGGTTGAGTCTGACCGTATCACTGCCGATCTTATGCGCCTGGGCTTTGCTATGGTGGAGCCCCACGATGCCGATCTGATCGTCATTAACACCTGTGCCGTTACGGGCGAGGCCGAGGCCAAGACCCGTAAGGCCGTCCGTCATGCGCTGGCCCATCCAAACGAGCCTTATGTGCTCGTGACCGGTTGCGTGGTCAATTTGCATCCCGAGGAGCTGTTGGAGCTTTCGGATCGCGTGATCGCCGAGCCGTCCAAGATTGATGTCGCCGAACGTGTCTGCGAGGTGCTGGGCGTTGAGTCCGATAGCGTTCCCGCCTGCAGCGATGGTGACGTGGTTGATGCGCTCGGTCGTTCGCGGCTGGGCGTGAAGATCCAGGATGGCTGCAACCACCGCTGCACCTATTGCATCGTGTGCAAGGCCCGCGGTCCCGAGCGTTCCGTGCCCGTCGAGTCCGTTCTCGAACAGGTGCGTGAAGCCCAGGAGGCCGGCGTGCCCGAGGTGGTGCTGACCGGTGTGAACCTGGGTGCCTACGATGGCAAGAGCGCGACCGACGAGCATGTCGAAATCGATGAGCTGCTCGAGGCCATCATGGAGCGCACGACTATTGCGCATGTGCGCATTTCCTCGGTCGAACCCATGGATATCTCTGAGCGCCTGCTTAAGGTTATGGCGCGCTATCCGCAGCGTATCGCCCCATTTTTGCACCTGCCCGTGCAGTCCGGCTGCACGGCGACCCTGCATCGCATGGGTCGTCCCTATAGTGCCGAGGCCTTTGAGGACACGGTGCGCATGATTCGCGCCAACTTGCCCCAGGCGTCTCTTTCGTGCGATGTCATCGTCGGTTTTCCTGGTGAGACGGACGAGGAGTTCGAGGAGTCGCTGGCGCTGTGCCGCCGCGTGGGTTTCTCGCGTATGCACGTGTTCCGCTACAGCAAGCGTCCCGGTACCCTTGCTGCCGACATGCCCGACCAGGTGCCGCCCGAGGTTATGGCCGAGCGCAGCCGCCGTATGCGAGACGCGGCGCAGGAGCTCGCTATTGCCGATGCTCGTCGTCGCGTGGGCACTGTCGAGCGTGCCGTGCTTGAGTACGGTGACAATTTAACGCTCGGTTCGTTCCATCATGCCCGTCTTGACGATACCTGTGGACTTACAGCCCCGTGCCTGCTCGATGTTGCTATCATCGGAGTCGATGATTCCGGCTTGGTCCATGCGCGCAGGGAGGTCCATGGAAGCCTCGAAGATTAGACTTACCGTTCCCGAGGGAGTTGATCCCTCGCGTGTTTTGGGCGCCGGCGACGGCGTCCTTCGTGCGCTCGAGAGCTTGGTTCGCGCTCACGTGGTCGCCCGTGGCGATAGCATCTCCGTGAGCGGCGACCCGGATGAGGTCGAGCTCGTGGCTCGCTTTTTCGAACATGCTTTTCGCGAGGCGGCCGCCGGGCGCACGCTGTCTGCTGACGATGTCTCTCGCTGCCTGGCCGTCTTGCGCGACGGTGAGCACGAGGCTACGTCGCTTCGCGATGACGTGCTGCTTTCGTATCGCGGCCGCGTCATTCGCCCCAAGACGCTCGGGCAAAAGCGCTATGTGGATGTCATCCGCTCGCATACCATCACGTTTGGCCTGGGTCCTGCCGGTACCGGTAAGACCTATCTGGCCATGGCGCTCGCCGTTGCCGCACTCAAGCGCCATGAGGTGGGCCGTTTGATCTTGACGCGTCCGGTTGTCGAGGCGGGGGAGAACCTGGGCTTTTTGCCCGGCACCCTCGAGGAAAAGATCGATCCGTACATGCGCCCGCTCTACGATGCCCTTTTTGACATGATGGATCGTGAGCGCACCGATGAGCTTATGGAGCGCGGCGTGATCGAGATCGCCCCGCTTGCCTATATGCGCGGTCGTACGCTGAGCGATGCTTTCGTGGTGCTCGACGAGGCGCAAAATACCACGCCCGAGCAGATGAAGATGTTCCTGACACGCCTTGGATTCAACTCCAAGTTCGTGATTACCGGCGACCTCAGCCAGCGCGACCTGGTGGGTCGTCGTGGTGGCTTGGCGGATGTCGAGAAGATTTTGGGCCGTGTCGACGATGTGGCGTTTGCACACCTGGAGCGCGCCGATGTGGTGCGCCATGCCCTGGTGGGTCGTATCGTCGAGGCATACGATGCTTATGATGACGTGCGTGAGCAGCGCTCGCGCGACCGAAAGGAGTCCCGTTGAGTGTATTGATCAGCAACGATGCCGAGCTCGATACGCTGCTCGACGCGCAGGAAGTGGAGCACATCTGCGAGGTTGTGCTTGCCGCCGAGGGCGTTGAACGTGAAGTCGAGATTTCCCTTTCGTATGTCGACGAGGACGAGATGTACGAGCTCAACCACGAGTGGCGTGGCATCGACCGCACCACCGATGTGCTCTCGTTTGAATGCGACTCGGCCTTTGACGAGGATATTCCCGCTGACGAGACGCTCGAGCTCGGCGATATCATCTTGGCCCCGCAGGTCATTGCCCGTCAGGCCCCCGGCTTTGGCAATAGCCCTGCCGACGAGTGCCGCCTGATGCTCGTACACGGCATGCTGCATCTGCTGGGGTATGACCATATCGAGGACGAGGAGGCCGAGGTCATGGAGGCCCGCGAGGACGCTATCCTGCGCGATCTGGCGCTCGAGCGCGGCGAGGACCCCAAACTCGTTCACGTCGGCCCCATCACCAATCATGCCCACGACTAGGAGCCGTTTATGATTCCCGGATCGAACAAGGACCATCCGTCCTTTTTAAAGTCGTTCTCCTACGCCATGGAGGGCTTCGTCACCGCCGTCAAGACCGAGCGCAACATTAAGGTCATGCTCGTAGCGGGCGTGTGCACCGTCATTGCCGGCTGCATCGTGGGACTCGACATTGCCGAGTGGGCCACGATTATCATCTGTTGTGGCCTGGTGATTCACGGCGAGCTGTGCAACACCGCTATGGAGGCCATCGTCGACCTGGCGACCCAGGAGCTCCATCCGCTGGCCAAGCGTGCGAAGGACATCGCCGCCGCCTCTGTATACATTCTTTCCATCACCGCCGCGATTGTGGGCGTGCTGGTATTTGCCCACGCGCTCGGCTTTATTTAGAAAGGGATTCCCATGTCCGACAATATGCAGCCTATCGATGAGATTTTGGATGACGAGGCCGAGGAGTTCGACCCGTTTGAGGGCATGAGCGACGAGGAACTCGACGCCCTGTGCGACGAGGACGACAGCCTCGCGGGCTTTGGCGACGTTGAGCCCGGTTTTCGCAGTGGCTTCGTGGCCTTGGTCGGCCGCCCCAACGCCGGTAAGTCCTCGTTGTTCAACCGCATCCTGGGCGCCGACCGCTCTATCGTGTCCAACATCGCCGGCACGACGCGCGACGCCATCGACACCGTCGTGGAGCGCAACGGTAAGCACTACCGCATGGTCGATACCGCGGGCATCCGCAAGAAGAGCACTGTGTACGAGAACATCGAGTACTACTCCATGGTCCGCGGCCTGCGTGCCATCGACCGCGCCGACGTGGCGCTGCTCGTCGTCGATGCCTCCGTGGGCGTCACTGAGCAGGACCAGAAGGTCATGGGTCTTGCCATCGAGCGCGGCTGCGCCATCGTGGTGCTGCTCAACAAGTGGGATCTGCTCGACGACGACCGTAAGCGCGAGGCCTGCATGGAGACCATCGACCGCCGTCTGGGCGTTATGGCTCCCTGGGCCCAGTACCTGCGCATCTCTGCCCTGACCGGCCGCAGCGTCGAGAAGATCTGGGCAATGGTCGACGCCGCCGAAAAGACGCGCTCGCAAAAGATCAGCACCTCGCGCCTCAACACGTTCCTCACCGACCTGCGCGAGTTCGGTCACACCGTGGTGGACGGTAAGCGCCGCCTGCGCATGCACTACGTGACCCAGACGGGCGTCAACCCGCCGACGTTCACGTTCTTCGTCAACCACAGCGATCTGGTCAACGACACCTATCAGCGCTACATCGAGAACCGCATGCGCTCGACCTTCGACTTTGCCGGCACACCCATTCGACTCTTCTTTAGGAAGAAGGAGCAAAAGGATGCATAATCCGATTCTGCTGACCGCCATCTGCGCCGTGGTCTCGTTCTTTATCGGGGCGATTCCGTTTGGCCTGATCCTGGGCCGCGTGTTCAACCACACCGACATTCGCAAGGCGGGCTCCGGCAACATCGGCACCACCAACGCACTGCGCGTGGCCGGCCCCAAGGTGGCCGCACTCACGCTGCTGCTCGACTGCCTTAAGGGCGCCATCTGCGTCCTTATCGCGCGTCCGCTCATTGCGAGCGTGGGCTATGGCTTCCCCGTGAGCATTATGGCTCCCGGTGCCGCCGGCGACTGGATGCTCGGCGTCATTTGCCTGGCAGCGGTGTGGGGCCATATCTTCTCGCCCTACCTCAACTTCCATGGAGGCAAGGGTATCGCCGTGGGTCTGGGCGTTATCCTCGCCTGGTACTGGCCCATTGGTCTGTCGCTGCTGGGCATGTTTATCGTGGCCGTCGCCATCACCAAGTTTGTGTCGGTGGGCTCGCTTGCCGCGGCCATCGGTCTTCCCATCGCTGCCTGCGCGGTCTTTCCGTACAGCAGCCTCGGACTTAAGTTTTGCATGGCGCTGATCGGCATCACCGTGGTGTGGGCCCATCGTGCGAACATCAAAAAGCTCATGACGGGTAAGGAGTCCAAGCTCTCGTTTACCAAGCGCGTCACCGAGCCCGACGATAAGTAGGAGAGAGTCATGAATGTTGCGCTGATTGGCTCCGGCTCCTGGGGAACCGCCGTCGCGGGCCTTGCCGCCGCGCGGGCCGAGCGCGTGACCATGTGGGCCCACAGCGAGCAGACGGCCTCCGGCATTAACGGCGAGCACCGCAACCCCCGCTACCTTGTGGGCTACAAGCTGCCCGGCAACGTCGTCGCCACGACGGACCTGGCGCAGGCGCTCGACGGTGCCGAGGCCATCATCTTTGCCGTTCCTTCGACGCACCTTCGCAGCGTGTGCCACCAGGCCGCTCCCTTTATCGCCGCCGATACCCCGGCGCTCTGCCTCACAAAGGGCATTGAGCCCGAGTCCGGCCTGCTCATGAGCGAGGTCATCGCCAGCGAGATCGGCAACGAGTCGCGCGTGGCGGCGCTCTCGGGCCCCAACCATGCTGAGGAAATCTGCCGCGGCGGACTTTCTGCCGCCGTCATCGCAAGCAAAGATCCGCAGATAGGGGAGACCTTTAGGGAACTGCTCCTGTCCACGGCCTTCCGCATCTATCTGTCGCAAGACATGACCGGTGTCGAGGTCTGCGGCGCCATGAAAAACGTCATCGCCATCGTATGTGGCATCTCCGCCGGCACCGGTGCGGGCGACAATACGCTCGCCCTTATCATGACGCGCGGCCTGGCCGAGATCAGCCGTCTGGTGCATGCCCGCGGCGGGCAGGCTATGACCTGCATGGGGCTTGCCGGCATGGGCGACCTCATTGCCACCTGCACCTCGGAGCATTCGCGCAACCGCACCTTTGGCTACGAGTTCGCTCATGGCGTATCGCTCGACGAGTATCAGACGCGCACGCATATGGTGGTTGAGGGCGCCGTCGCGGCCCGCAGCGTCAGCGAGCTTGCCCGTTCACTGGGCGTAGACATTCCGCTCACCTTTGCCGTGGAGCAAACGCTCTACAACGGTGTTACTTTAGATAGGGCGCTCGAGATTCTTACCGATCGCGTCCCTTCTCAAGAGTTCTACGGACTCACCGACTAGCGCAGAAAGGCTTCTACCATGGGTTCCATCAAAATCGCTCCGTCAGTCCTTTCGGCCGACATGGCCAACCTCAAGGGCGAGCTCGACAAAATCGCCGGCGCCGACTACGTGCACTTCGACGTTATGGACGGTCACTTTACCGGCAACCTCACCTTTGGCGTTGACATCCTCAAGGCCGTCAAGCGCTCCACCGATGTACCGGTCGACGCGCACCTGATGGTGTCGAACCCCGACGAAACGGTCGATTGGTACGCCGACGCCGGTGCCGATATGATCACCGTGCACTACGAGGCCTCCACGCACCTGCACCGCACGCTCACGCATCTGCAGCAGCGCGGCGTCAAGGCCGGTGTGGTGCTCAACCCCGCCACCCCCGTGTGCGTTCTCGAGAGCATCATCGACGTCGTCGATATGGTGCTGCTGATGAGCGTGAACCCCGGCTTTGGCGGCCAGAGCTTTATCCCGGGCACTATCGCCAAACTGCACGAGCTCAAGGCCATGTGCGAGCGCCACGGCGTGTCGCCCATGATCGAGGTCGACGGCGGCATCTCTTCCAAGAACATTGCCGAGGTCGTCAAGGCCGGCGCCAACGTGCTCGTAGCCGGCTCAGCCGTATTTAAGTCCAAAGATCCCGCCGCTGAGGTTGCGCTGCTGCAGAAGCTGGGCAACGAGGCCGCACAGGAGGCATAAACCCTTATGACCGCAGGTCAAAACCGCATACCCGTGAATCTTGACTTCGCCGCCTCGACGCCTATGCGCGCCGAGGCGCTCCTTGCGCAGCGCGAGTACGACGACAGCGAGCTTGCCGGCGTCAACCCCAACTCGCTGCATTCGCTCGGCCGCAAGGCTGCCGCGCGTCTGGAGGTTGCACGTCGCGAGATCGCCCGCAGCTTTGGCGCGCGCGTCCGCCCGTCCGAGATTGTACTGACCAACGGCGGCACCGAAGCCAACCAGCTGGCACTGCTCGGTCTTGCCGAGGGCGCTCGTCAGCGCGATCGCAAGCGCGATCGTGTAATCGTTTCGGCCATCGAGCACGATTCGATTCTGGACAACCTGCCGTTGCTGCGTGCCGCCGGCTTTACCGTCGACCTGGTGCAGCCCTGCCGCATGGGCTACATTGAGCCTGCCACGCTTGTCGAGCTGCTAGGCGACGACGTGGCGCTCGTGAGCATCATGGTTGCCAACAACGAGACCGGCGTGGTGCAGCCCATCCGCGAGCTTGCCGCGGCCACGCATACCGTTGGCGCCCTGTTCCACACCGATGCCATCCAGGGGTATCTGCATATTCCGCTCGATGTCACCGAGCTGAGCGTCGACGCCATGTCCGTCGCAGCCCACAAGATTGGCGGTCCCGTGGCATCTGGCGCACTCTACCTTAAGAACCGCACGCCGCTGCGCCCGCGCATCTTTGGCGGCGGACAGGAGGCCGGTCGTCGTGCCGGCACGCAAGACCTGCGAACGCAGCTCGCCTTTGCCGCTGCCGCCTCGTCTCTGACGCCCCATGTGGCTCAGGAGCGCGCGAAGCTGCAAGCCCTTTCCGACAAGCTCTACGCCACGCTTACGGCCCACCAGCGCATTCACGCCACCATGGGCGACTACGCACAGGCCGATCGCCTGCCGGGCATGGTGTCGATCTACGTTGATGGCATGGACTCCGAGGAGCTCATCGTCAAGCTCGATGCCGCCGGCTTTGAGGTTTCGGCCGGCTCGGCGTGCTCGAGCGGCAGCATGGACCCGAGCCACGTGCTCAGCGCCATGGGCATTGGTCGCGAGCAGGCACTAGGTGCACTGCGCATTTCCTTTGACGACCGCGTGAATCCGGACGATCTGGACGAGTTTGCCCAGACGCTGCTCTCGATCGCAGGTGCCGCATGATCGTCGCCGAGCTCGAGCGCGCGCTACTGGCACGCTATCCCAAGACGGACACCGAGCCCTGGGACCACGTAGGACTCTCCGTTGGCGATCCGGCCGCGGAGATCACCGGCGTTGCCTGCGCACTCGATGCGACTGAGGCTAATGTTCGCCGCGCCCAAGAAGCAAGCGCCAACGTGCTGCTGACGCATCATCCCATATACATCAAGGCACCCGAGGCCTTTTGTCCGGCGGATGCCACACGTCCCCAATGCAGCGCGGCGCTCTACGAGGCAGCGCGTTGCGGCGTGAGCATCATATCGCTCCACACCAACCTGGACCGCTCGCACGAAGCCCGTGTCCGCCTGAGCAAGCTGCTGGGTGCTGCACCCGTAAGCTCACTGGAGCACGTGGACGACCCCGAAGCCACCGGCCTGGGCGCGCTTGCAACGCTCAACGACCCGTATACGCTGCGCGATCTTGCCGCCCGTGCTGCCACGGCCTTCGGAAGCGACCCGCGCGTATGGGGCGATGCCGAGCGCCCGTGCCGCACCGTCGCCATTCTGGGCGGCTCCCTGGGCGACTTTGGCGAGCTCGCCATCGCCGCGGGTGCGGATGTCGTCGTGACGGGCGAGGCGGGCTATCACGTGGCGCAGGACCTCGCTCTGCGCGGTCTGGGCGTCATCTTGCTCGGCCACGACCGCTCCGAGGAGCCGTTCGTTGATATATTGATGAACTCTGCAGTTGACGCCGGGGTCAACCCCCGTCATGCGATTAAAATACAGAACCCTTGCCAATGGTGGACTGTGACAAAAGGAGAGAACTTATGAGCGCCGGCGCTACGCTACTCAAGCTGCAACAGATCGATTTGGAGCTCGCCCGCAACAAGAGCGAACTTGCCAATATGCCGGAGCTCAAGGAGCTCGCTTCCAAGCGCAAGACCTATGTGAAGCTCAAGTCCGAGATGACCAAGCTCTACGCCCAGCGCAAGGATCTGGACATTGAGCTCGACGATCTCAACACCACCGAGATCCAGACCAATAACGCCATCGAGGCAGCTAAGAAGCGCCACGTTGACGGCTCCGACTACCGCGAGGTACAGGACCTGGAAAACGAGCTCGCCACCCTGGCCAAGCGCCTGGACAAGATTGAGCACACCCGCAAGGATGTCGTTGTCGCCCATAAGGAGGCGCTCGACCGCGAGACCCGCGCGCAGGCCATCATCGCCAAGTTCGAGGAGGGCGTGAAGGCCGATACCAACGCCGCCCGCGCCAAGGCTGCCGACCTGCAGGCTCAGATCGAAGCCGCCACTAAGGAGCGCACCGCTCTTGCCGCCACGCTGCCGGCCGACGTGCTCACCGACTACGAGCGTCTGCTCAAGCAGTTCCGCGGCTTGGCCGTCGAGACCATCCAGGGCAACATCCCCACGGTCTGCCACACCGCGCTGCAGGCATCGTCCATGAGCGACCTCAACCACGACGGTAGGTCAATTACGCACTGCCCGTACTGCCACCGCCTCCTGGTGCTCCCGAGCAAGGAAGCCTAGCGATGACGGCGGCATCCAACAATTCAATGCAACTTGAGGGAAAAACGATCCTGCTGGGCATTACCGGCGGGATCGCCGCCTATAAGTCGTGCAATATCGTGCGCCTGCTGCAAAAGCGCGGCGCACGTGTCAAAGTCGTTATGAGCGAGCATGCCACGGAGTTCGTGGGCCCGCTCACGTTCCGCGCGCTCACCAATGAGCCGGTCGCGGTTGGGCTATTCGACGACCCGTCTGACCCCATCCACCATATCTCGCTTGCGCAGGAGCCCGATCTGGTGGTCGTGGCGCCCGCGACGGCCAATATCATCGCCAAGATGGCCAACGGCATCGCCGATGACCTTATTTCCACCACGCTGCTTGCGACGCCGCGACCCATCGTGATCGCACCCGCTATGAACAACGGCATGTGGAAGGCGCCGGCGACGCAGGCCAACATGGCCACGCTGCGCGAGCGCGGTGTCCATGTTGTGGGACCCGGCAGCGGCTACCTTGCCTGCGGCGACGTGGACACAGGACGCATGAGCGAGCCCGAGGACATCGTCGAGGCTGTCTGTGAGGTGCTCAAACCCGTGCCTCAGTACCTGGCAGGCAAGCGCGGCGTCATCACTGCCGGCCCCACGCACGAACCAATCGACCCGGTGCGATTCATTGGCAACCGCTCATCAGGCAAGATGGGCATCGCCCTGGCAGGGGAGGCCGCTCGCCGCGGTGCTGCGGTCAAGCTTGTGCTGGGACCGACATCGCTCGATGTCCCCCGCGGCGTGGAGTGCGTGCGCGTGCAGACCGCCGCTGAAATGCTGCAGGCAGCGCTCAGCGCCTTCCAGACGGCCGATGCGGCAATTTGTGCGGCCGCCGTCGCCGACTATACCCCCGCCACCCCTGCGGACCATAAGCTCAAAAAGGCCAACGAACGCCTGGATCGCATCGAGCTTGTCGAAACGGTCGATATTTTGGCCGAGCTCTCGCGCCAGAAGGGCAAGCGGTGCGTAATCGGATTTGCGGCCGAGACCGATAACGTTGTCGAGTACGCCGAGCGCAAATTGGCCCGCAAGGGCTGCGATGCCATTATCGCCAACGATGTCTCGCGCGCCGATTCGGGCTTTGGAACCGACACTAACAAGGCCTGGATTGTGAGCACAACGGGTACGCAAGAACTTCCCGTGCTAACAAAACCCCAGCTCGCAGATACAATTT
>OLFT01003537.1_pt1 | contig 11412 bp, 6 predicted proteins | sample 1604921 | NCBI WGS metagenome assembly OLFT01 (sample SAMEA3888897, study PRJEB22519) | human gut metagenome | biome: human gut; feature: human-associated habitat; material: faeces | place: Denmark | collected 2013 | reverse complement strand
TCCCTGACAGGAGGGCGTCCATGATCTGTCCGATGACGATCAGGGACGGGTAGCAGGCATCGTTATTGACAAAGCGCAGCCCCGTATCTACGGCAGTTTTGTCGTCGTTCTGGAGAACCACCAGGTTATAGCCGAAGCTGCGGATGGCCGGCTCCAGCAGATCGAAGTGGATGGGCGACATCTGGGGGCAGAGAAGGGTATAGGTCTTCCGCATTTCCTTTGTGAAGACTACCCGGTTGTAGGCGCTGGACACGATGTTTCTGGTGTAGCGCCGTTCCTCTCTTACCCGCAGGGCGGAGATCAGGGAACGGATCCGGATCCTGGCAGCTCCCAGGTTATTGACCTCATCGATCTTCAGGACTGTATAGATCTTCCCGGCGCTGGTGAGAATATCACTGACCTGGTCCGTGGTGACGGCATCCAGGCCGCAGCCAAAGGAGTTCAGCTGGATCAGATCCAGGTTATCCCGGGTCTTTACAAAGGAGGCTGCGGCATAAAGCCTGGAATGGTACATCCACTGGTCGGTGACGATCAGCGGCCGCTCCACCTCTGCCAGATGGGAAATGGAATCCTCGGTCAGCACCGGAAATCCGTATGAGGTGATCAGATCTGCGATCCCATGGTTGATCTCCGGATCGATGTGGTAGGGCCGTCCGGCCAGGACGATGCCGTGCTTTCCGGTCTCCTCTAAATAGGAAAGCACCTCCTCACCCTTTTTCTCCACATCAGCGCGGGCCCTGGAAAGCTCTTCCCAGGCCTTATGGGCCGCAGACCGGACCTCATGCTCGGAGATCTGGAATTCATGTTTAAATTCCTGCACCAGCTGCTTTGTAAGGGTCTTTTCGTCCGTGAAGGCCATAAAGGGGTTCATGAACCGGATGTGGTTTTCCTCCAGGCCCTCCATATTGTTTTTGATATTTTCCGCGTAGGAGGTGACGATGGGGCAGTTGTAGTGGTTCCCGGCCCCGGCCACCTCATTCCTTTCATAAGGGATGCAGGGGTAGAAAATAAAGGGGACGCCCTTTTTTATGAGCCATTCCACGTGGCCATGGGACAGCTTCGCCGGATAGCATTCGGACTCGCTGGGAATGGTCTCGATGCCCAGCTCATAGATCTGGCGGCTGGACTGGGGGGACAGGATCACCTGGAAGCCCAGTTCCTTAAAGAACACAGCCCAGAAGGGGAAGTCCTCGTACATGTTCAGCACCCGCGGGATCCCCACAGGGCCGCGGAAGGCCTTGTGGGCTGCCAGAGGCTCGTAATCGAAGATCCGGTGATATTTATAGGTATAAAGATTCGGGATATCCCGTTTGGCTTTTTCAACACCCAGGCCCCGCTCGCAGCGGTTGCCGGAGATGTACTGTCTTCCTCCCTCAAAGCGGTTGATGGTCAGGACACAGTGGTTGACGCAGCCGCGGCACCGGCTCATGGTGGTGGTGTAGGTAAGGCCGATGATCCGGTCCAGAGAAAGCATGGAGGTCTCCTTCGGGTGGAGGTTATACCGTTCCCTGGCGATCAGCGCAGCGCCGAAGGCGCCCATGATCCCGGCAATATCCGGCCGGATGGCGTTGCCGCCGGAGATCTTTTCAAAGCTCCGCAGTACGGCATCGTTGTAGAAGGTGCCGCCCTGTACCACCACATTTTTTCCCAGGTCTGAGGCGGTAGTGATCTTGATGACCTTAAATAAGGCGTTGCGGATCACCGAGTAGGCCAGGCCTGCGGAGATATCGGCCACAGACGCGCCCTCCTTCTGGGCCTGCTTTACGTTGGAATTCATAAAGACCGTGCACCGGGTTCCAAGATCAATGGGATTCTGGGCAAACAGCGCCTCCTTTGCGAAATCCACCACGCTGTAATTTAAGGATCTGGCAAAGGTCTCGATGAAGGAGCCGCAGCCGGAGGAACAGGCTTCGTTGAGCTGGACGCTGTCCACGGTTCCGTCTTTGATGCGGATGCATTTCATATCCTGACCGCCGATGTCCAGGATGCAGTCCACCTCCGGCTCAAAGAAGGCGGCGGCATAGTAGTGGGAGATGGTCTCCACCTCGCCCTCGTCCAGGAGAAAGGCCGCCTTTAAAAGGGCCTCTCCGTAGCCGGTGGAGCAGGAATAGGCGATCTTTGCCGTTTCCGGCAGCAGGGCTTTGATCTCTTTTATGGAAGCGATGGCTGTGGCCAGGGGGCTTCCGTTGTTGCTGCTGTAAAAATGGTAAAGCAGAGAACCGTCCTCGCCCACCAGAGCTACTTTGGTGGTGGTGGAGCCGGCATCGATGCCCAGGTAGCATCTGCCGGAATAGGAGGCCAGGTCTCCGCGTTTTACCTTATACTGGTTATGGCGGTCCAGGAATTCCTGGTAGTCGGCCTCATCCTTAAATAAGGGGTCCATCCGCTTTACCTCGAAGTCCATTTTGATCCCGCCGGAAAGGTCGGAGATGAGCTGATCCAGGGAAAGAGCCATGGTTTCCGGGGCATTCATGGCCGCTCCTACGGCTGCGAACAGGTGGGAGTGGTCCGGGGCGATGATGGCGTCGCCCTTTAAGTTCAGAGTCCGGATAAAGGCCTCCCGGAGCTCGGAAAGGAAGTGGAGCGGGCCGCCCAGGAAGGCCACGTTGCCGCGGATGGGTTTTCCGCAGGCCAGGCCGCTGATGGTCTGGTTGACCACGGCCTGGAAGATGGAGGCCGCCAGGTCCTCCCGGGTGGCCCCCTCGTTGATCAGAGGCTGGATATCGGATTTTGCAAATACACCGCACCGGGCCGCAATGGGATAGATGGCCTTGTAATTTTTGGCGTATTCGTTGAGGCCTGCGGCGTCGGTCTGTAAAAGGGAGGCCATCTGATCGATGAAGGAGCCGGTCCCTCCGGCACAGATGCCGTTCATCCTCTGGTCGATGCCGCCGGAGAAGTAGATGATCTTTGCGTCTTCCCCGCCCAGCTCAATGGCCACGTCGGTATCGGGCGCATAATCCTGTAAGGCCGTGGCAACAGCCACGACCTCCTGGGTAAAAGGAATATTCAGATGACCGGAAAGGGCCAGTCCGCCGGAGCCGGTGATGCTGGCGCTGACCTGGAGCTCTCCCAGCCTTTCGCGGGCCTTTTTTAAGAGCGCGGCCAGGGTCTCCTGGATATTGGCGTAATGGCGCTCATAATCTGCAAAAAGTATCTGATTGTCATTGTCAATGACAGCAGTCTTTACGGTGGTGGAACCGATATCGATCCCAAGACGGAATGTTTGATTCATGTGAGCGGGGAAATCCCCTATCCTCCTTAATCTGACAGCAGAGAGGATCGCTCCCCTCTGCCGTAAAATATCTTATGTTTATTTTATTATAGAAAGAACGTCCGGAAGCCCCTCCGGACTGCGCCAGAGCCGCCCGCAGGAGCCGGAATACCGGAAAAAAATGGTAAAACGGACCTGCCGCGCGAGGGCGCTGGATGGTTACAGTATATCATAATTTCAGCGGGGAAAACAATAGACACAATTCCCAATATGTTGACAAAAAACGCTAAAAAACCGTTAAGGATGGAAAGAACAGGAGGCCGCGCCTAAAGGATTTGACAAAAGGAAGGGGGGCGAATTATAATAGCAATCAAAATAAGAAAAGGATCTATTGGGTGGGAAAGGAAATTTAGAATGAATCAATGGCTGAACAAGATGGAACGGAAGCTGGGGCGGTATGCGATCCCCAATCTGATGAATTATGTGGTGATCCTCTACGCCGTGGGAGCGCTGGTCTGCTGGCGGGCCCCGGAGCTTTACTTTGAGTATCTGATGCTGGACGCCAGGGCGATCCTCCACGGCCAGATCTGGCGGATCGTGACCTTCCTTATGTGGCCCCTGTCGGGCGACCTGTTTTTAAACGTGCTGGTCATTTACTGTTATTATAACCTGGGCCGGACCCTGGAGGCCGTGTGGGGCTCCTTCCGGTTCAACGTATATTTTTTTATGGGGATCATCGGCCATGTGCTGGCGGCCATCCTTATTTATGCGCTCACCGGCAGGATCTACCCGCTGACGGCAGAATATCTGAATTTTTCCTTATTCTTTGCCTATGCGGCCACGTTCCCGGACGCCCAGTTCTTACTGTTTTTTGTGATCCCCATTAAGGCCAAATGGCTGGCTCCCGTTTTCCGTCGTAGTACTAGGAAAGTTCCGTCGTTTTCTTCTCGTCATTTTTTTATCTCTTTTCCTGCATCTCGATTTTTCCTTTATTTACAGCAAATTTTCAATGCCCTTTTGGGGCTTTTTTTATTGAAAAAATTTTTTTGATATGTTATAATAATAGTACTCTATAGCACTTTGTTCGGAGGTCGGTTATGGCATACTATTTAAGAAAAGAGAACAAGAAAAAAGGTACCTATTTGCAGATGTATGAATCCCACTGGGATAAAGAAAAGAAACAGCCGCGTTCAAAAAGTGTCATGGCTTTTGGCTATGTGCACGAGCTCGTCTCTGATGAGATCCCCGATCCTGTCGCTTACTACACAGACTTTGTTGCAGAAAAAAACAAAGAACGTGCCGCCGCATTCACAGAGGAAACCCGCCCGCGTGCCTTTGTTGCCCCTGTGGAATATAACCTGGGACAGTTTCTTCTTTATACGCTTTTAGAAGAACTCAACATCAGGGAAGTAATAGACATCCTGGCTGCTCAAATGCGCTTTCAGTTCCGCATATATGATATGATTGCACAGCTTATTTTTTCCAGGATCATCTATCCATGCTCAAAATCCAAAACGGTTTCTTCCGTTTTCCCTCATCTTTACAACAGCTCTCCAATCTCGGAAGATCAGGTTTACGATGGATTATCCTTTATTGGTGGATCTTATAAAAAATATATTGAACTTTTTAACCATTGCTATGAGCAGCATTATCAGAGAGATTTCAGCAATGTTTTTTTCGACTGTACGAATTACTATTTTGAAATTGACCTTCCCTATGAAGATAAACAGAAAGGGCCTTCCAAAGAAAACCGACATGACCCTGTTATCGGACAGGCACTTCTCCTGGATGCAGATCTGGTGCCGGTTGCTATGCAGATGTACCCTGGTAATGAATCTGAAAAGCCGTATATCCGAAAAGTCATCGAAGAAATGAAAAGCCGCTATAAAGTTTCCGGGAAAACAGTGCAGGTCGCTGATAAAGGCCTCAACTGTGCCAGAAATATTTATGCTGCCGTGAAAGAAGCCAATGATGGATATATTTTTTCCAAATCCATACACGGCAGAAATTTAAGTGAAAAAGAAAAGAAATGGCTCTTATTGGAAAATGAGCAAAATATATGGAAAGACTACAGGGATAAAGACGGGAATCTCTTATACCGCCTCAAGTCCTGCACAGACAGCTTTTCCTATCAATTCAAGGAAATTGATCCTGAAACGGGCAGGGATGTGGTAAAAACTTTTTCAGTAAAAGAAAAAAGGATCGTATCTTATAATCCGGCACTGGCTAAAAAACAAAAGGCGGAGATCCAGAAAATGGCGGACAAAGCTGCCAGCTATGCTGCTTACAAAGCAATGACAAGAGAGGATCTGGGAGATTCTGCAAAATATGTAAAGATTACCAACAAAGATGAGAACGGGAAAAAGATAACTCCTGTGATAGGAATTGATAAAGAGAAGGTTAATGAGGATCTGAAGTATGCAGGATACAACCTTATGGTCACCTCAGAGCTGGATATGGAACCGCTCCAAATCTATCAGACCTACCACAGCTTATGGAAGATCGAAGAATCCTTCCGGATCACAAAGTCTTATCTGGATGCACGCCCGGTTTACGTGCACAAAAAAGAAACAATCTATGGGCATTTTTTAATCTGCTACCTTAGCTTGTTTCTTTTAAGAGTGCTTGAGATTAAAGTTTTTAAAAATCAGATTAATTCTTATGATCTGATTGATTTCATACGGGACTTCCGGGTTGTCAATAAAGGAGATGGCTCTTATATTAATATTTCCCGAAACCAGACAGTAAACGAAAAAGTCAAAAAAGCTACCGGCCTAACGAATCTTGATGCTTTGTTTCTCACTGAAAAAGAAATCAACAATCTTTTTCAGAACTGTATCCTCCTGGACTCCTGAGTACTATGTTTTGAGAGAAACGACGGAAGTCAGGTAATATACTTCCAGGAAAAAGTCAATGATTTCTTCGGGAAACTTTGGCGGAACCGCCGGAAAAAACAGGGGAAGGGGAAACGGAAGATCAGGCTCTCCCGGGGCTTTCGGCCTGGTTTCATCATACCGGGCTTTTCCACAGCCGTCAATGGGCAAAAGCCACAAAAAACAGGAGGCTGATTTTACGCGCCAGGCCTTTTCCCAGAAGGATACAACCAGAAAAGGGGAGGCCCGGAAGGCATCCCCAAAATCCATCGTCTGTTTATTTTAAGCATTCTCTGCCCGTTCTTCCATCTGCTGCTTCAGGGCATCCGAAAATTCCACCCGGATCTCCGTCCCCTTCCCAGCCTGGCTCTCCAGGGAGATGGATGCGCCGTGCTGGGCCACGATATGCTTTACAATGGCAAGACCCAGTCCCGTTCCTCCAGTGGCCTTGGAACGGCTCTTATCCACCCGGTAGAACCGTTCAAACACCCGGTCCTGGTGCTCCGTGGGGATCCCGATCCCCGTGTCCTTAATGGAAAGGAACACATGGCCGTCTTTTTCATCCACCGTGACCGTCACAGAGCCGCCCCGGTTATTATACCGGATGGCATTGTCGCACAGATTATAGAGGAGCTCCTCCATGAGCTGACGATCCGCATACACCGTACATGGCTTTCCGCAGAGCTTCATGGTCACGTTCTGCTTTCTGGCGTTCATCTTCAGCATATCCACACATTCAGCCGCCAGCTTATACAGATCAATATCCGCATACTCGCTGTGATTCTTCCCTCCGTCCAGCTGGGAAAGCTGGATGATATCGTTGATCAAGGATAAGAGGCGTACAGAATTTTTATGGATCTCTCCGGCGAAGCGCTTGGAATTCTCCGCATCCGCCATGCCGTGCTCGATCAGCTCCGCGTACCCGGAAATGGCAGTCAGCGGCGTCTTCAGCTCGTGGGACACGTTGGCTGTGAACTCCTGGCGCATCTGGGCTGCCGGATGGTGGCCACAAAGGGCTCCAGCTCCCTGTATACCACCTCCTGGCCGGGATCGGAAATATTCCTGGCCATTTCCTCAATGGGCCCCACCAGGGTCTTTGTAAAATAATTGGACAGAAATATACTGAGGACAAACAGCACCAGGGACACCTCCAGCACCGTGGGCAGCATATTCTGGAATACCGCAAAAAAGCTGTCTGCCTCCCTGGAGATCCTTAAGACATTTCCGTTTTCCATACGGACGGCATAATAAAACAGGTTCTTGTCCATGGTCTCTGAGCGCCGGCTGCCGCTTCCCTCCCCTGCTTCCAGAGCCGTCCGGATCTCAGGCCGGTCCTCATGGTTTTCCATGGCCGCCGCATCGGCGCTGCTGTCAAACAGGACGTCTCCTCCGGGGCTCACCACTGTGATCCGCAGGTCCTCGCTGCTGATGGAGCCGTTTTTCTCTGCCATCCTGGAAATATCGTCAAAAACGCCCATGTTCTTCATGACCCGTGCATCGGTCTCCAGATCCCGGATGATCTGGGACCGGAACAGCCCGTAAAACACAAACATGGCAAAGGTCAGCGTCAGGAGGATGGCTAACCCTGACGTAACCAGAAGCTCAATATGGATTCTCCGTTTCATCTCATCCCGCCTATTCGATCATATAGCCTACGTTCCGCACGGTCCGGATCATGGTCCCGGCATCCCCCAGCTTCTGCCTGAGGGTTCGGATATGCATGTCCAGGGTCCTGGATTCTCCCTCGAAGTCAATGCCCCAGACACGCTCCAGGATGATCTCCCGGGTCACCACGATTCCGGCATTGTGGAGCAGCAGCTTTAAGAGCTCATACTCCTTGAACGTCAGGCTGCAAGGCTGGTCCTTTACATAGACCATATGCTTTTCGTCGTCCAGGAACACATCTCCCAGGCTTAAGAACTTCTCCTCCTCCATGGTCCTGCGGAGCACCGCCTTGACCCTGGCGATCAGCTCCATAACGCCGAAGGGCTTTGTCAGGTAATCATCGGCGCCCACATCCAGGCCCTTGACCTTGTCGATCTCTGTGGTCTTGGCCGTGACCATGATCACCGGGAGCTTCTTGGTCTCGGGACGTCTCCGGAGCTTTCCGACGATCTCAAGGCCATCCTCGTCCGGCAGCATGATATCCAGAAGGACCAGATCCGGCTGCCGCTCATCCAGCTTCTTATAAAAATCGCGGGCACATTCAAAGCCGTCCACCTGGTAGCCGCTGTTTTTTAAGGCAAACATCTCGATCTCCAGAATATTCTTATCATCTTCCACTGCATAGATCAGCGCCATATCCGCTCTCCTCCTGTCTTTTCCGGATAAAGATCCGCCGCCTGGCAGAAACTGCATAGGCGGCTTTCTCTTTTACGCCGGAAGCGTATATTTCTTTCTGTAACTTTCCACCATTCCCTGGAACCGGGGATCGTCGTCCCGCTTTAAGTTTTCCAGATAACCGTGGGCATCGAAGCCATCCCGGTCGATCTCAATGACACTGATGGCGATATTGGAGCAGTGGTCGGACACACGCTCTAAGTTGGTGGAGATATCCGACAGAACGAAGCCCTGCTCGATGGTACATTTTCCCTTCTGGAGACGCTTGATGTGGTTGGCCTTCACACAGGTGTTCAGATCGTCGATGACCTCCTCAAGCGGCTCCACCAGGGAAGCCTTCTTTACATCGTTGTTCTCGAAGGCCGTAACAGAAAGATCCAGGATCTCTGTAACGGCATTTAAAAATACCTTTAATTCCTCCTCTGCCTTTTTGGAGAATTCCATATTTTTATCGTGCATCTCCTTGGCCGCTGTCATTAAGTTCATGGCATGGTCGGAGATCCTCTCAAAGTCTCCGATGCAGTGAAGGAGCAGGGAGACCGTATGGCTGTCGTTCTTGGAAAGCTGCTGGCTTCCCACCTTTACCATATAGGTCCCCAGATGGTCCTCGTACTTATCCACCAGGTCCTCGATTGCAGCCACCTGGTCGGCCTTTTCCTGGTCATAGGAATCCAGGAGCTCCATGGCCTTTAAAAAGCCCTCCCTGGCAGTCTGGGCCATATGGGTGGTCACAAGACGGCACTGCTCTACGGCATAGCCGGGAGTCTCCAGGAAACGGGGATCCAGAAGGCGGAACTCCTCTTCCCCGGCGGCGATGCCTGCCGCCAGCTCCTTTTCCTGCTCGTCCGGGATCGTTAAGGTTGCTAACTTCACAAGCACCTTGGAAAATGGCAGAAGCAGGATCGTGGATGCCACGTTAAAGGCGCTGTGGACCACAGCGATGCCCATGGCACTGGCCGCTCCGTCCAGGAAATCAAAGTGTATAAAGCCGTTGACCGTGTAGAATACGATCATAAACACAGCCGTTCCGATGATGTTGAAATACAGGTGTACCAGTGCAGCCCGTCTTGCGTTCTTGCTGGCTCCGATACCAGAGATCATGGCAGTCACACAGGTACCGATATTCTGTCCCATGATGATGGGAATGGCGCTTCCAAAGCTTACGGCTCCAGTGGCGCAGAGGGCCTGCAGGATACCGACGGATGCAGAAGAACTCTGGATGATGGCAGTAAGGACCGCTCCTGCGATCATTCCCAGGATCGGGTTGGAGAACATTGTCAGGAGCCCGGTGAATTCCGGCACATCCGCCAGGGGCTTCACCGCGTCGCTCATGGTCTCCATACCAAACATCAGAATGGCAAAGCCGATCATAATGGTTCCCAGGTTCTTTTTCTTCTCATTTTTCGTGAACATGATGAAGATCATGCCGATCAGTGCCAGAACCGGGGAGAAGGACGACGGCTTTAACAGCTGTACAAAAAAGTTCCCGCTTTCGATTCCCGTAAGGCTTAAGAGCCAGGACGTCACGGTAGTACCGATGTTGGCTCCCATGATGATGCCCACAGCCTGGGTCAGCTTCATAATTCCAGAGTTTACAAAGCCGACGACCATAACAGTAGTGGCTGAAGACGACTGGATCACAGCCGTAACGCCGGCGCCCAGAAGTACTGCCTTAATGGGGTTGGATGTGAGCTTTTCCAGGATCCGCTCCAGGCGGCCGCCGGACAGCTTTTCAAGTCCCTGGCCCATGGTATCCATTCCGTACAGGAACAGCGCCAGACCTCCGATCATTGATAAAAGTCCAAAAAAATCCATACCTTCCTCCGTAAAATACACATAGTCATGCGATTATTTTCTACATATCATGGACAGGATATCATCAGTATGTAAAATATCCGCCGCGCCTATGTAAAATCCATGTAAATTTTCGCATGTTTCCCGCTTATTTGCAACCCCTTTTCCACTTTTCCCGGAAACGCACGGCTTTTTTGTGGTTTTCCACAAAAAACACAGCAGAATACCCAAAAGAAACGGGGACTGCCGAAGCAGCCCCCGCCCATATTTTATGGAACGCCGCAGAAAAAGCCGCCTGGGACTCCATTTCCTTTGCAGCGTCCGGATGTTCTATCTCAAAAGCCGTTCCACGTCCAGGAGCCCCCAGCCCTGCTGGTTTTTTGGAAGGCCCATGTCCCGGCATGTTTCCATCAGCCTCAGCTTTACGTCCCGGTTGGTCATGTCCGGGTATTTTTCCAGAAGAAGGGCAATGGCCCCAGAAACGATGGGGGTGCTCATGGAGGTCCCGCTTTTTATGGTGTACTTATCCCTCAGACTGGCGCAGCTGGCTACGCTGCAGCCCGGAGCCACCAGGTCCGGCTTGCAGACCGCCGCCATGGTGGGACCGCGGCCGGAATAATCCACCATCCGGTTCTTTCCCACCAGCACCTCCATGTGGTCGTCGGAGCAGCCCACAGTGATCACCTTCCGGCTGATCCCAGGCGTGGTGACGCTTAAGGGAGCCGGGCCGTTATTCCCGGCGGCCACCACCACCACAAGCCCGGCATCCCAGGCCCGGTTGACGCCTTTTACCAGAGCCGAATCCTCGCTCATCCCTCTCTTTCCATAGGAGCCCACGGAAATATTCACGATCCGGATCCCCAGCCGGTCCTTCCGGTCCAGGATCCAGCCGATCCCAGCCAGAACGTCGGCGGCAGAGCCGTTCCCCTTCCGGTCCAGGACCTTGACAGCCGCCAGGGTACAGCCTGGGGCCATGCCCTGATACCTTCCGTCGGAAACGGCCCCGCTGCCCCCGATGATCCCGCAGATATGGGTCCCATGGCCGCAGTCGTCATAGGGACCGGGCCGGTGGTTCACCACATCCGCAAAGCCCGAGATCCGGTCCTCAAAATCCCTGTGGGGATATGCCCCTGTATCCAGCACCGCCACGCAGACGCCCCTCCCCGTAAGCCCCAGGGTATAGGCGTCCCG
>OLFT01003529.1_pt1 | contig 11449 bp, 7 predicted proteins | sample 1604921 | NCBI WGS metagenome assembly OLFT01 (sample SAMEA3888897, study PRJEB22519) | human gut metagenome | biome: human gut; feature: human-associated habitat; material: faeces | place: Denmark | collected 2013 | reverse complement strand
TTACGGGCTATATTCGTGGTGGTTGTTCTCCATTGGGTATGAAAAAACAATTTCGTACCTTTATTGAAAAGGATTGTTTAAATCAAGATAAAATCTATTTTAGTGCAGGTAAAATTGGTATGCAGATTGAGATGGATCCAAAGACATTGATGAATTTAATTCATGTTCAAGCAGGCGATATCACAAAGGAGTAATTTTATGTGGGCGAATGAGAGTGTATTTTATCAAATCTATCCTTTTGGAGCTTGTGGAGCGCCATTTGAGAATGATCATGTTCTAGAACATAGAATTCATAAATTAGAGGATTTCATTCCGCATTTAAAAAAATTAAAAATTGATTGTATTATGCTGAATCCAATCTTTGAAAGTCGTACACATGGTTATGATACAACGGATTTTAAAACGTTAGATACAAGATTGGGTACCAATGAAGACTTAAAGGAAGTTGTAAATCAATTCCATGAAAATGGTATTCAAATTATTTTAGATGCCGTGTTTAATCATGTGGGACGTGATTTCTTTGCGTTTCAAGATGTATTAGAAAAGAAGTGGGATTCACCTTATAAGGATTGGTTCTATATTGATTTTAATGGAAACAATCACTACAACGATGGCTTCTGGTACCAGGATTGGGAAGGCAATGATATCTTAGTGAAGTTGAATCTTCAAAATTCACAAGTAGTAGAATACATTTTAAGTGTAGTGGATTTCTGGCAAGAAGAATTTAAAATTGATGGTTTAAGATTAGATGTCGCATATTGTCTAGATAAAAACTTCCTTCAAACTTTACATAATCATGTAGATAGAGATTTCTTCCTTTTAGGTGAAACTTTACATGGTGACTATAATCAATGGATGAATGAGAATATGTTAGATTCTGTCACAAATTATGAGTGTTATAAGGGGTTGTATTCGAGCTTTAATTCAGCCAATTTTTATGAGATTCTTTATTCATTGAATCGTCAATTTGGCAAAGATCCATGGTGTTTATATACGGGTAAGCATTTGTTTAACTTTGTGGATAATCATGATGTTGAAAGAGTTGCGTCGATTTTAGAGGATAAAAACCAATTGCCTTTGATCTATACGATGTTATTTACAATGCCAGGTATTCCATGTATCTATTATGGCAGTGAATGGGGTATGGAAGGTACAAAAAATTGGAATGATACGGATCTTAGACCGGAAATCAAGGTATTTGAATGGAATGAGTTAACGGATACCATTCAAAAGTTAATCCACTTGAAACATAATCATTCCGCTTTATCTTATGGAGACTATACACAGATTGGTATCACAAATACGGCTTGTATCTATCAAAGACAAGATGAAAAGGAATGTCTATGGATTTGTATGAATATGAAAAATTATACGAGAGAAGATATCCTGAATCTTGTCGAGGAAGAAGACGTGGGATTTATCAGGCTGCAGTTCACCGATATTTTCGGAACAATGAAGAATGTAGCGATTACAGTAAGCCAGCTTAAGAGAGCACTGGATAATAAATGTATGTTTGATGGATCTTCGATAGAAGGATTTGCCAGAATCGAAGAATCGGATATGTATCTGCACCCGGATCTGAATACATTTGAAATTTTTCCGTGGCGGCCGCAGCAGGGAAAGGTTGCAAGATTTATCTGCGATATTTACAGACCGGATGGAACAGCTTACGAAAGCGATCCGAGACATGTTCTTAAGAAGGTACTTTCCGAGACAAAAGAGATGGGATATGACTTTAACGTAGGACCGGAATGCGAATTTTTCCTGTTTGAGACGGATGATGCGGGAAATCCGACGACGATTTCCAATGAACGTGCAGGATATTTTGATCTGGGACCTTTGGACCAGGGAGAGAATGCAAGACGTGATATTGTTCTTACAATGGAAGATATGGGGTACGGTGTGGAGGCATCTCATCACGAGATGGCACCGGCACAGCATGAGATCGATCTGGAATATACAGAGGCGTTGGATGCAGCAGACAATATCATGACATTTAAGCTCGTTACCAAAACAATCGCAAAAAGACACGGGCTTCATGCTACATTTATGCCAAAGCCAAAGGATGGTATCCATGGCTCAGGAATGCATCTGAATATGTCTCTGTCAAGAGATGGAAAGAATGTTTTTGCAGATGAAAAAGATCCGAATGGTCTGAGCAAGGAGGCTTACTATTTTATCGGCGGACTTATGAAACATATCAAAGCGATCAGCTTTATCACAAATCCGATCGTGAATTCCTATAAGAGACTGGTTCCCGGATATGAGGCACCGGTATATATTGCCTGGTCAGCGAATAACCGGACTCCTCTGATCCGTATTCCACGGGTATCAGGGGAAAGCACAAGAGTCGAACTCAGAAGTCCGGATGGGGCAGCAAATCCATATCTGGCACTTGCCGTATGTCTGGCTGCCGGAATGGAAGGAATTAAAAACAAGATCCTGCCGCCGGAGAGTGTAGATGAAAATATTTACGAAATGACAGATGTGGTGAAAAATGCACTTGGAATTGAGGAGCTTCCGGCAAGCTTAAGAGAAGCAATCACAGAATTCCAGAAAGATCAGTTTATGCAGGAAGTACTGGGAGAAGAACTGTCACAGAAGCTGATCGAGTCAAAGCGTGCAGAATACAGAGAATACCGCACTCAGGTTACAGAATGGGAAATTAATGAGTACTTACAGAAATTCTAAAGAAACTTTCCAATTCTAAAGGCAGGAGGCTGGTATTATGAGCAGTATTATTGTTGTATTTCCAAAAAAGGAGATTGCAACCAATATTCGCAATATACTGGTACGAAATGGATTTGACGTGATTGGTGTGGGGGTAACCGGAGCACAGGCGGTTCAATTGGCAGATAATCTGGATGATGGAATTGTAGTTTGTGGTTATAAAATGACAGATATGTTATATAATGAATTGAGAGATTATCTGCCGAGTACGATTGAGATGCTTTTGATCGCATCGCCGGAGAAATGCAGTGACAGGACGCCGGGAGTGATCAGCCTGTCGATGCCATTTAAGGTATTTGATCTGATGAACACGATCGAGATGATGGCACAATCGATTGGCAGGCGGAGAAAGAAAAGAAGAGCAGAGCTTAAGAACCGGAATCCGGAGCAGCAGGCACTTGTAAAAGAGGCAAAGAGTCTTCTGATGGAACGTAATAATATGACGGAGGAAGAAGCGCATCGCTATCTGCAGAAATGTAGTATGGAGAGCGGTGTCAATATGGTGGAGACAGCTCAGATGGTACTTAGTATTATGGCGGAATAAAGGAGATTAAAGAGGCAGGATATATGATCTTTACAAAAATGCATGGTCTTGGAAATGATTATGTGTGTATAAACTGCTTCAGAGAAAGGGTGGAAGATCCACCTGGATTTGCAAGAACACTTTGTGACAGGCATTACGGGATCGGAGCGGATGGTCTGATTCTGATATGTCCGTCAAAGGTGTCTGATTTTAAAATGGAGATATACAATTCGGATGGATCTGTTGCCGGGATGTGCGGCAATGGCATCCGATGCCTTGGAAAATATGTATATGATTACAGACTTACCGGAAAGGAAACTCTCAGTATCGAGACGAAATCCGGAATTCGTAACATGCACCTTCATATTCAGGATGGGAAAGCCTGCGGTGCTATGGTAGATATGGGTGTTCCAAGACTGAACGCACACAGCATTCCAATCCTGAGCGAAAAGGATCTGGTGATCAATGATCCGATTGAGGTACAGGAGAAGAACTACCGCATGACCGGGATTTCGATGGGAAATCCGCATGCGGTAATCTTTTCAGAAGAGATAAATGGGATTTCTCTGGAAGAGACAGGAAGGGAGTTAGAATTTCATCCGAGATTTCCGGAGAGGGCAAATATCGAGTTCTGTCATGTGACTGCGAGGGACCGGATGGAGATCCGTGTGTGGGAGAGGGGTGTTGGTGAAACGCTTGCCTGCGGAACCGGAGCATGTGCAGCAGTTGTGGCTTCTGTGCTGAATGACTTGACAGATGAGGAAGTAATCGTTAAATTATTAGGTGGAGAGTTATCTGTCAGATGGGACCGTAAGGTGAATCATGTATTTTTGGAGGGACCTGCGGTTAAAGTATTTGATGGTGTACTATAAAGATCAAATCACAAAGGAGACGACATATGTACAGTGTAAATGAAAACTACTTAAAGTTACCGGGAAGCTATCTGTTTTCCAATATTGCCAAAAAAGTTGCAGCGTTCTCAGCAGCGAATCCGGATGCACCGATCATCCGTTTGGGAATCGGTGATGTAACACAGCCGCTTGCACCTGCGATCATCGAAGCGCTTCACAGTGCAGTTGATGAGATGGCACACGCAGAGACATTCCACGGATATGCACCGGATCTTGGATATGAATTCTTAAGAAGCGCGATCGCAAAGAATGATTTCCAGGCAAGAGGATGTGATATTGCTGCAGATGAGATCTTTATTTCAGACGGAGCAAAGAGTGATTCTGGAAATATCCAGGAGATCTTTGGACCTGACTGCAGAATCGCAGTAGGAGACCCGGTATATCCTGTATATGTGGATACAAACGTAATGGCAGGACGTACCGGAACTTACGATCCAAAGACAGAAACATGGAGCAATGTAATCTACATGCCTTGTACAGCAGAAAATGGATTTGTACCGGAACTGCCAAAAGAAGTACCGGATATGATCTATTTATGCTTCCCGAACAATCCGACCGGAGCGGCTATCACAAAAGATGAACTCCAGAAATGGGTAGATTATGCAAATAAAAACGGGGCAGTGATCATTTATGATGCTGCATATGAAGCATATATCACAGAGGAAGATGTACCACACAGTATTTTTGAATGTGAAGGAGCAAGAACCTGTGCGATCGAACTTAGAAGTTTTTCTAAGAATGCCGGATTTACAGGAGTACGTCTTGGCGCAACAATCATTCCGAAAGACCTTAAGTGTGGAGATGTGATGCTTCATTTGCTGTGGGCAAGACGTCACGGAACAAAATACAATGGAGCACCTTATATTGTACAGAAAGCCGGAGCTGCTGTTTATACAGAGGCCGGAAAAGCACAGATCAAAGAGCAGATCGCATACTATCAGAAGAATGCAAGAACGATTTATGAAGGTCTGAAGAATGCCGGATACACGGTATCCGGAGCAGTGAACTCACCATATGTATGGTTAAAGACGCCGGATAACATGACTTCATGGGAATTCTTTGATTTCCTTCTTGAAAAAGCAAATGTAGTTGGAACTCCGGGATCAGGATTTGGACCGAGCGGGGAAGGATACTTCCGCCTGACAGCATTTGGAAGTTACGAGAATACGTTGGAAGCGATCAAGAGAATTGAGAATATTTAATTGAAAATCTGGCTGCAGGGACGGGCGTCGGATCACGGTGTGGATTTGGCGGTGGACTCTGGCGTGAACAGCCTGTAACATGAAAAGAAAGAGAAAAGTGTGATACCAGACTCATTCGACGGAAAATCTGATGATTTTCCATCTCAGGAGTCTTCGGAGTTTCGTACTTGGGGTACGAAATCCGATCACACTTTTCTCTTTTTTCATTAACAGGCTGTAACACGCCGCCATATACCGCCAAATCCACACCGTGATCCGACGCCCTGGGCGCTGCAGACAATTTAAAATGATACCTGGCTTTAAGCTTTATTCAACCGTTATGTGTGTCTATACCAAAACAAAATCACTCATAACATATAAGCCAGAATAAAAGTAAACACAATAAGAATTAATTTCAATTCTGAACAAACAATCCTTCCATCCACAGCGAGGCGCATCTATAATGCGCCAATGCGGAAGCTTTGAATAACGTAAGGGTGAAGTGGGGACGAGGTGACGGTTTCACGCCATTCGTAAGAGCCGTGCAGTCTGTTAATTTAATCGGGACGGAAATTGTGACCAGATTTCGTACTACAAGTACGGAATCTGAGGACTGCCTGAGCCGGAAAATCATCAGATTTTCCAGCGAATCAGTCCGGTGTCGCAACTTCCGTCCCGATTAAATTTTACAGAATGCAGGCGATGAAGACCGGCGTGAAACCGTCACCTCGTCCCCACTTCACCCGTAACCTTATTCCAAACTTCCTCTAACCGGTATGAGACTCCGCTCCAATACCCCTTTCAGGTGAGCAATAGCGGTTCCGTAGTTCGTGATCGGTACGCCCTGATCTTCGGCGCATTTGAGGCGATACTGCATTTCGCGTTCGTTCAGGGTGCAGCCACCACAGTGAATAATGAGTTTATAAGGTGAGAGATCTACCGGGAATTCGGTCCCGCTTGTGAATTCAAAGTGCAGGTCTTTATTTCCGGTATGCTGGCGGATCCAGCGAGGAAGCTTCACTGTCCCAATGTCATCACATTGCCTGTGGTGGGTGCAGCCTTCACAGACGAGGATTTTGTCACCATCTTCCAACTTGTCCAGCATCTGTGCACCTTCGACCTGAAGCTTCAGATTTCCTTTGTATCTGGAAAGCAGGATGGAAAAAGAGGTCAGTGGAATATCTTCCGGTGTATCGGCAGACACTTTGGCAAATGCCTGGCTGTCGGTGATGACAAGGCGTGGCTTTTTGCCAAGAGACGAAAGTGTTTCCTTCAATTCTGTGTCACGGGTTACAATAGAGATTGCACCAGCCTCCAGTACATCGCGGATGGTCTGCTGCTGCGGGAGGATCAGACGTCCTTTTGGGGCGGCAGAGTCGATCGGGACGACCAGAACGACAAAATCATTTGGATTTAAAAGATCGCGGACGAGATATTTATCCTGATCTTCTTCCGAAGCCTGGCTTGCAATCAGTTCTTTTAATTCATGAACATGGTATCCGGTTACTGTGCTGACTTCGATACTGTTGGAAGCATCTATATGAAAAGAAGCATCCGGCATAGAATCCAGGTTCGGACAGACTGCGCCATTTTCAGCAGAAGAGCAGAGGTCAGATTTATTTTTTACCACAACGTAAGGGATCTTCTTATCCTGTATTTTCTTTAAGATGGATAAATCTTCTGGTGTCATGCCAAGAGAGGCATCGATTACCAGAACAGCGATATCTGTTTTGTTTAAAATCTGGTAGGCTTTTTTGACACGCAGTTCACCGAGTTCTCCGATGTCGTCAAGCCCCGGGGTGTCAATGATCACGACAGGTCCGAGGGGAAGAAGTTCCATTGCCTTTGGAACCGGATCGGTAGTTGTTCCGAGAACATCAGATACAATGGCAAGATTCTGTCCGGTGATAGCGTTGATGATGCTGGATTTTCCGGCATTTCTGCGACCGAAGATACCGATATGTACACGATCTGCAGAAGGGGTGCTGTTAAGACTCATAGTTTTTGTAATCTCCTTTTTTGTATTCTTTTTGCGCAGGAATTCCTTTGCAGTCAGTTTGAATCTGAAAATAGTGTAACACATATACTATAGAAAATCAATTTTGTGAAAATTTACTTAAAAGGAACATATAAAACTGGCAATTTTGGATAAAAGTTTCATTGACTAAAGTGTGAAAGTACGGTAAAATAATCACAAGTTCATAAAGAACAGAACAGACAAGGATGTCGCATCAGATGCGGCATCCTTTTTGTATTTCAGAAAAGAAAGTAATCAGAAGTGCAAAGTAATTTCTCAAACAATCCCGGGAACGAGAGAGTGTCTGCGGACGGAAATGCAAGGGCGCATTACAAAAGAATTTGTGATGCGCCCTTACGTTTTCACTACACAGTTAAGGAGGATTATTATTATGAAAAAAAGATTAATAGCAGTTTTAATGTGTGCAGCAATGGTAACAGTACTTGGAGCAGGATGTGGAAGTAAAAAAGAAGATACAAAGGAAACCTCTGATACAAAGAAAGAATATACAGAAGACGAGCTGAAGGACAGCATGAAAGGTGTCAAACTGAAAGTCGGAACAACCGGACTTTTCGGACCATTTACATACTATGATGAGGACGGAAAGACGCTGATCGGATATGATGTTGATCTGTTAAATGATCTGCAGGAGCTTCTGGGATTCGAAATCGATGGTGGCCTCCAGGCAATGGATTATTCGGCACTTACTACTTCACTTGCTGAAAATAAACTGGACATCGGAGCAGCAGCACTTTGTGCAACAGATGAAAGAAAAGAAGTTATGGACTTCAGTGATATCTATTGTGATTCCGGTCAGGTCGTTATGGTAAATAAAAATGACGATAAAGGAATTAAGAGTGTTGATGATCTGAAGGATAAAAAAATAGCCGTTGAAAAGGGAACCGCATCTCATACTTATGCAAGCAAGAACCTTACAAGTGCAACGCTTGAAGTACATGACACGATCACAACTGCATATGAATCTTTGGAGCAGGGAAAAGTAGATGCTGTTATTCAGGATGGACCTGGAGCATATTTCTATATTAAGACAACACCGGACAGCAACCTGGAGGTAGTCGGGGATGAGTTTAATCAGGGCCAGGCACCGTATTGCGTAGCAATTTCTAAAGAATGCAAATATTATGATGAAATCAATGCAGCTGTAAAGGTACTGATTGATAATGGCACAACAGATGAACTCTATGCGAAATGGTGTGAATAATCAAAGAACAGACAGCAACTAAAAAGAAGATAGGATGAGATAGTATATGGATATGACTTTTTTGAATGTTTTACTTCCAATGATGTTTGAGGGATTAAAACTTACGATTTTAATTGCTGTTGTCGGTATCACAATTGGCTTCCTGATCGGAAGCCTCTGTGGATACCTGCTTCAGTCGAAATATAAAATAGGGAAAGCAATTGCAGAAGTTTACATCTGGATCATTCGTGCGACACCACTTATGGTGCAGGCTTTATACGGATATTTTGTAATTCCGAAGCTTTTGGGTGTCGATATTGGAAGCACTGCAGTGGGAATTGGCGTTATCGCACTGAATTCCGGTGCATTTATTTCAGAAATTGTAAAAGGTGCGTTGATGAGCATTGATCCGGGACAGAAAGAAGCAGGTGCATCACTTGGACTTACAAGTGCACAGACGATGATCCATCTGGTTATCCCACCGGCATTTAAAGCGGCACTTCCGGCATTATTTAACCAGTTTATCATTTCTGTTAAGGATACCGCACTTTTATCTGTGATTGCGGTTAATGAGATCACGCATCAGGCACAGGCGTATGCAGCGTTGAGCTTTAAAGCAATTCCTACATACACAGCACTGGCAGCGTTTTATCTGGTGATACTTTCGGTACTGATAATTGTCCAGAAACAGATAGAAAGGAAAATGAGGTGATTGGTATGATTAAAGTAAATCATTTGTCGAAGAAATTTGGGAACCTGGAGGTATTAAAGGATATCAATCTTGATATCAATGAAGGTGAAGTGGTCTGTATCATCGGACCTTCCGGATCGGGAAAGAGTACTTTCTTAAGATGCATCAATCAGCTTGAAAGACCGACAGGCGGAACCGTACAGTATGAGGGAAAGAATCTTCTCGATAAGAATTGTGACATCCGCAAATTCCGTGAGGAAGTCGGAATGGTTTTCCAGAAATTCAATCTGTTTCCGCTTAAGACCGTTGTTCAGAATGTTATGATGGCACCAATCCTTACCAAACACATGAATAAGGAAGAAGCGCATGCAAAAGCACTGGAACTTCTGGATAAGGTAGGATTAAAGGATAAAGCGGATGTATATCCGAGTACACTTTCAGGTGGACAGCAGCAGAGAGTTGCCATTGCAAGAGCACTGGCAATGGAACCGAAAGCGCTGTTGTTTGATGAGCCGACATCGGCGCTGGACCCGGAACTGGTAGGAGATGTACTTGATGTTATGAAATCTCTTGCGAAAGAAGGAATGACGATGATCGTTGTAACACATGAAATGGGCTTTGCACGTGATGTGGCAGATCGGGTCATCTTTATGGCAGACGGATATGTTGTTGAAGAAGGCAGACCGGATGCAATTTTTACAGCACCAAGAGAGAGAAGGACGCAGTCATTCTTATCCCGTGTTCTTCCGGCAACTGCATAAATAAGACGTTTTGTAAAAATTATTGATATACTACTCATAAAGGGGCAGGTGAGAGCCTGCCCCAGTGTAAAAAAGATCAAGAAAATGAGTAAAATACTTCCATTGACTTTCCTATATCCGATTGTTAAAATAAGAAGAAAGCTAAAGAAGGGACCTTCGCCATACGGCGGAGGTGTTTTTGGCTTATAGAAAAATATAATTTCTATATTATGATGTAAGTGTCAAAAGTATCAATTGCGTTTGTGCTCGCACAAATAAGCAATTGATACTTATTGACACTCACATCATATTATTAAAAAGCTGGAGATGGTGTGTACGGAGGCACCACTGTAAAAGGAGTGTAGAAAAGATGGAAAAGAAGAGGAGTAATTTTACCGGCTCGATCGGATTCGTGCTGGCGGCTGCGGGAAGTGCAGTCGGGTTGGGGAACATCTGGAGATTCCCGTATCTGGCAGCAAAAGGTGGAGGCGGAGTGTTTATTCTGTGCTATGTGGTACTGGCACTTACCTTTGGGTTTACGTTGCTGACAACAGAGATCGCGATCGGACGTAAGACAGGACAGAGTCCGCTTACTGCATATGAACAGATGCATAAAGGATGGGGAGGAATCGGTGTGCTTGCATGTGCAGTACCGGTTATCATTCTTCCGTATTATTGCTCGATTGGTGGATGGGTACTCAAATATTTGTCGGCATTTCTCACGGGTCATGGGGCGCAGGCAGCAGAAGACGGATATTTTACAGGCTATATTACACAGGTCGGACAGCCGATCATATGGATGCTGATCTATGTGCTTATTACGGCAACGGTTGTTTATAAAGGAGTAAATAAAGGAATTGAAAAATACAGTAAGATCCTGATGCCAATTTTATTATTTTTGATTATCGGCATTGGATTGTATTCGCTGACGATCACACATACAGATGCGAGTGGTGTTACCAGAACCGGTCTGCAGGGATTGAAAGTATATTTAATTCCTAATTTTAAGGGAATGACCGGCAAAGAATTTTTTGTTATTCTGATGGATGCGATGGGACAGCTTTTCTTCTCGATCAGCGTGGCGATGGGAATCATGGTTGCATACGGCTCGTATGTTAAGAAAGACGTCAATTTGATGAAATCGATCAATCAGATCGAAAATTTTGATACTTTGGTAGCGATGCTTGCCGGACTTATGATCGTGCCTGCTGTATTTGTATTTATGGGGACAGAAGGAATGAGCGCCGGACCCGGTCTGATGTTTGATTCTTTGCCAAAGGTATTCCAGGCAATGGGCAAAGCCGGCACGGTTGTCGGAGTGCTGTTCTTCCTGATGGTTATTTTTGCGGCAGTAACTTCTTCGGTATCTGTTATGGAAGCGATCGTTTCCAGTTTGATGGATGCATTTCACTGGACCAGACATAAGAGTACATCTATTGTGGCAACGTATGGAGT
>OLFT01003525.1_pt1 | contig 11456 bp, 8 predicted proteins | sample 1604921 | NCBI WGS metagenome assembly OLFT01 (sample SAMEA3888897, study PRJEB22519) | human gut metagenome | biome: human gut; feature: human-associated habitat; material: faeces | place: Denmark | collected 2013 | reverse complement strand
ATAGGGGTAGGAAGTGCTTACCATCAATAAGCCTTACTATTATAACCTAAAAAAAGAATGAAAGCAAGAGCTCAAATTTAAGCCCTTGCTTTCACCACTATTATATGCGATTATATTTTTCATCTTCAGGAAAAGCGATAATAGCACAAATAATTACAAATATTGCAATTACACCCATCATAGGGTCTGCCGTATCATTTGGTAAAAAGGTAAGGATCAACGATGATATAATGCCACTACCATATTGCATGGCACCTAGGAGTGCTGCCCCAGAACCTGCCATTCTACCTGCCCGATCTAATGCTAAGGCATTTGTTACAGCTGCAATGATACCATTCATGGAGAAGAATAAGAAACAGCCAATAACGATTAACCACAGGGAATGATAGCCCACAATCATTAAGCCCATTACAACAGATACACAAATGGCAGCGAATAATGTGGCATATCGCAACAACCTATCGAGTCGTATAGCGCTTACAATACGACGATTAATAGCACTTAGTAACATTACGCCAATAATATTGACAGAAAAGAGATAGCCAAAGTATTCCTTTGGAACTCCATAAACATCAATATATACATAAGGAGAACCCGTTAGGAACGCATAGATAGCAATATAAAAAGAGCTAACACATAGTGTATATTTCATAAAGCCTTTATTACGTAGTAAAATCCAATAATTATTATAGGTATGACCTATAGACTTTTTACTACGCTTCTCTACAGGATGTGTTTCAGGAATGACTAATACGGCAATGAGCATTAAAATGCCGATAGCAACTAATAACCAAAAGATTGAATGCCAAGTATACCACACAAGTAGATGCCCTGCTAGCATCGGCCCTGCAATAGGCGCTATGGCCATAACAATAGCTAAGGTAGATAACATTTTAGCAGCTTCAGTCCGACCATATAAGTCACGAATCATAGCCCGTGATAACATAGGTCCTACGCAAGCACCAAATGCTTGGAACACGCGCCAAGCCAGCAACTCCATCATGGATGAACTCAATGCACACCCCACAGAACCAATGATAAATAAAACTACCCCCATAATAAGCGGCTTCTTACGTCCAATTTTATCGCTAACGGCGCCCCAGAAAAGTTGGGCTAGCGCAAAACCTATTAAGAAACCAGTCAGCGTTAGCTCCGCATCACCATTAAGATCTCGCCCCATCTCAGGCATGGCAGGTAAATAAATATCCGTCGACAATGACGTAAACGCCATCAATGCACTTAATATAGAAGTAAAAAGCCATCCTTTATTGCTAATCGTCAGCATAAAGACACCACTTTCATGTAAAATCACACTATAATATGTATGTATTTAAATTATATCAAAAACAATGTTAATGCTATATAGTTTTGATATTTTTTCAACAAAAAAGCGTAGTAAAATACTACGCCCAAAGTAGAGTAAAGACAAAAGCCTAACGCAACAGAGTATTTAAAATACTCGCACGCTAGGCAATTCGTAAAAAGTATTTATAAGATGAGCCTAACGCTACCACACGTTGATGGCTCTCTTTTTATTTATTATACAACATAAACAGAATTTCTTCGAAAATTTATATGATAAATGGCTCATTGTCATTAACAATATACACATTTTTATTAGGTACTAATGCCTCTAATCTCTCAGGATTATCAGTGTGAACCGGAATAATAACGTCAGGATTAACTAATTCTATAAACTTAATCAAATCATCTTTAGACACATGACCACTGGCATGACATATATAGGTTGGGTAAGTCTCTAACAAAGTTTTCAATGCTAGGTTTTCTTCAATATATCCTGTCCACATAGAATATATAATACGTACATCATCCTTAGGAAACTCTTTAATATGAGAAATAAAATATTCTGTTCCTCTTACTAAGAATACAAACCCATGATCCACATAATATTTAGGATACAATCCTTTATTAAGAACTAGTGGGTTATCATGTCTACGATACAAAGAGCTTTCATAATATACATTATTTATGACAGTATCTAATATTCTTTTCTGATAAGCATCACAAATTAAAACTTTATCACTTGGCATATTCTGCCAAATTCCCATAATACGGTCAATATTCGTAGATGAACATATAACGAAAACATATTTTCCATCTTGGATATACGAATAAATATCCTCTAATACAGCAGCTTCAGATATATATTTATCTGCGTCTCTAGACAAAGAAGTCCCCTCTGTAATTAATACATCAACCTCACCTATATATGTGTTAACTAATTGGTCTAATACGTGATGGCGTAACCCATGCATCCGGAAATCACCTGTATATAAGACACGCTTACCTTCTGCTTCAATGACAAACATATAACTATCTACAGCACTATGGTCGATAACCAAAGGTCTAATATGTATATTTCCAATAGTGAAGGCTTCGCCTCCACGAAATGTATTTGCACCTAACAAACGTAAATATAAATCTTTATCTTGATATTCAGTTGCTATCATAGCCACTTCCTTACTCAGTTTCCCCATATATAATGGTATTTCTGGTAATGCAGCAGTCAGCTGTCCTAAATGATCCATATGATAATGAGAAATCACAATACCGTCACAATCCGGCATCCCTTTTGTAACGCCGTCTATATCTAAATTTATAGGTATGTACTTTTCATCTAAACTTAATTCGCTACCAAAGTCCAATATAATACGAGTAGATGCTGTACTTATTTCTATGGCACTGCCACCAATCTGATGAGTGCCACGATGGATAATTATATTCATACTTAACCTTTGCTAGGAATAGTTAGTAATGTCTCTGCTCGATATAATCGATCTAATTTTCTAGACCAACCTTTTATATTAGTTGGATAAGAAGATTTACTATCTGTATCAACACGTAATACAACAAATCGAATTTGTTTTAAATGAGGCTCTTGGGCCAAGATTTCTTCACATAAAGTTTGTAACCCCTTACGTTTACTAGAATCAATTAATTCTTTACATTCTTTAAACTGTTGTGACACAACAGTTTTGGATGGATACCTAGGATTATTAGGTTTATTTGGATCAATACGAAGCATCAAATTAGTTTCTGCTCCACCGTCATCTTTGGTACAAGATTTTTCATCAAATAAAACGACTAACTCTGCTTTATTCGTATGTTCATATCCAGGTAATTTCTTTAGCTGCTGTATACCATCATGGCCAACAGCAGAATTAATCTGTTTTATATCTAGCAGCTTATAATATGTATAAGCCTCTAAAACACAGCGTAATAAAGTTTCCTCACTACCAGATGGACGATATTTTAATTCAATGACAGAATAACATTTATCATAAGTGTTATAACCTAATAAATCTATTTTCCCATAAGAATCATTTAGTGTCGCTTTTAATGGTGTTTGGTAATCAAAAATATAGCCTAATCCAGCAACTTCACGTTGGTAAAACAATAACTTCGCTAATATTTCCTCTTTTCTATTAGTAATTTTTAAGGCATCCACGTTTTCATATTTATTCGGATGATTTATCTTAAAATGTTCTGGTCTTACGGGTATTAAATATAACCAATCTTTTATAAAACTATCATTCACAAGGGATTCGGCAATAACTTCACTATATAGATCTTTAGAGCCGTTTACATACCCCTTGTAATTTACAATAGGTGCCTTATAAAAGTTTGCTGCAAATCTTTTTACTTCAATATAGTTATCTTCTTGCTTTACCTTTTTAGTTTTTTCATTATTGTTCTTTTTATCAGTTTTATTTTGACTAAAAATAGTTTCCAACTCATTAAATTTAACTTCTCGATCAATAGCTTTACAAATTAATTCATATGCTTCTTTACAGTCCAACATTATGAATCCTTCCTAATGACAATTTACTCCACTACATATAATTACTAAAAACTCCTACATAAAAATAATGTTTTAAATATAAATTCATTATATCAACAGACGTTTTATGAGTAAATGATGAAGAGATTAATTCAATGCTAATAATCTCTTTATCTATATATACTTTAATATAATTAACGAGTAATAAATTCCCCATAATGCGCCCTTTTATAGTGATAAACTAAAACAATATTTATATAAACTAGAAATTCTATAGAAAATCCTTGCGTCATTATTCTATATAATTTACTATATATAGAGAAATCTGATTATAAAAAGGAGTCATCATGGCTAATATTAATGAAAACTATTTAAACCTACAAGGTTCTTATTTATTTGCTAATATTGCTAAAAAGGTAAATGAATACCAAACTGCTCATCCAGATGCAGATATTATTCGTCTTGGTATCGGCGATGTTACATTACCTCTTGCTCCAGCAATTATCGATGCTATGAGTAAAGCTGTTCAAGAAATGGGAAAAGCAGAAACATTCCGAGGTTATGGCCCTGAACAAGGTTATGATTTCTTACGTCAAGCTATTGTTGATGGCGATTACAAACCATTGGGCGTAGATATCACTATTGACGAAGTATTCGTTTCCGATGGTGCAAAATCTGACGTTGGTAATATCCAAGAGTTATTCAGCGAAGATAACATCATTGCTATCACAGATCCTGTGTACCCAGTATACTTAGACTCCAACGTTATGGGTGGTCGTACTGGCGAAGCTGTAGAAGGCATCTTCCAAAAGGTTGTATACCTCCCTACTTACGCTGAAAACAACTTCTCTCCAGAATTCCCGTCTGAACGAGTAGACATCGTATATCTTTGCTCGCCTAACAATCCCACTGGTACTGTTTTAAGCCGTGCTCGTTTAGCAGAATGGATCAAATGGTGTAAAGACAATGATGCCATTTTGATGTTTGACTCCGCTTACGAAGCTTTCATCAGCACAGAAGATACTGTAAAATCTATCTACGAAATCGAAGGTGCTCGAGAAGTAGCTATCGAGTTCCGGTCCTTCTCCAAAACTGCAGGTTTCACTGGTACACGTTGTGCTTACGCCGTAGTACCTAAAGAGGTCACTGGCAAAACTAAATCTGGTGAACGCCAACCGCTAAACCCTATGTGGAACCGTCGTCAATGCACTAAATTCAATGGTGTTCCTTACATCATCCAACGCGGTGCTGAAGCAGTATACACAAAAGAAGGACGTGAACAAACACGTGCAAACATTGCGTACTATAAAGAAAATGCCCGCATCATCAAAGAAGGTCTTGAATCTATCGGCCTTACTGTATACGGTGGTGTTGACGCTCCATACATTTGGCTAAAAACACCTGGCAACATGACTAGCTGGGAATTATTCGACATCTTGCTCGAACAAGTTCAAATCGTATCTACACCAGGCTCTGGCTTTGGCCCTCATGGTGAAGGTTACCTTCGTTTAACAGCATTCGGCAGTCGTGAAAATACAATTCGCGCCGTTGAAAGAATCAAAACATTACAATTCTAATATGATTATGTCTATATTTAGGTTTAGATTTATATCTTGATTTATATCTTGATTTATATTTAGATTACATTAAATCTGGATTATGTGATTTAAAATAGTTTATATCTATAAAACTAAAAGACCGATTACAGTCCTTCAATAGGAATGTAATCGATCTTTTTATATACCCTTACATATATGAATATTTAATTCTAGTATTCCTTAACACTATAGTACTAACAAATAACATCCCCATATTATTTGTGTCCGCTATATTTACCATTAATTAAAAGTTATGACGAATCCCTGCGTCAATGCGATAGGAATTGTCTATGATAGCACCAAAGTTTTTAGTGAAAGTCCCATAAATATATGTATTAGGGCGTACGCTCCATGAACCACCTAACTCAAGATCTAGCCATGTATCTTTAAGGTTCACTTCACTGCCTGTAGTTGGCTCACCGGTCATGCTATAAGTAGCTTTCATTTTACCAGAGAATTCATGCGCTAATGCTGCTTTGAGGAAAAGGTTACTATTCTTACTTTCCTTGCCAATGCCTACACCGATACGACCGATAACGGAATTTACCGCATCAGAGTTAATGTGTACTATGCTGCCCGTATTTGTACGAGCATCAAAGTTTACACCAGACAAGCGACTAAACGTCAATTCTGCGTTAGGATCGATATAAAAACCATTGTCTTTCTTGATCCGTTTACCATATTCAACGCTCAAAGAGGTACCTGTATTGCGGTAATCTCCGCTCAAGCTTGTACCCAAGCTATTGCGCACAGTGAAATCATTTTTCAAACGACTTAATTTACCAATCACATCGAAGTAACGACCATCATTGTATTGTTTTGCACCGTATAATGCTAAACCTGCGGTTTTACCGGATCCAGTACCTAGAGCGTAATCGCTATTGCTTGTACCATATAACAACGCTCCACCAATAGTCCAATCGCCGTACAATGTATCATAGCCTACTTGCGCCATGTTATAGGTTTGATTTACATAGGCGCTGTCCGTAATTTTAGATTTACCACCGATGTATTTCCCCCATACACCATGCTTATTGGAGTTAAGTCGCACATCACCGAGGCGACGTTGTAAATCATTCGTATCGGCTCTCATTTGCATCACAGAGGAGGCTAACGCACTCTTAGCACCAGATACAACTTCGCTTTCACGCGCTGTCACAACCGCTTGGTCAGTAACACTAGGGTTCCCATCAACAGTAAAGCTATCTGTACCAAGCTTAGTAGTATATGCAGGACTAATAAGACCTGAATCGACTTGAACATTTACATCTAAATTACGCTCACCCTTAGTAAAGCCAGCGTATGTTAATTTATTAGCCAACTGCTGCAAAGTGCCTCGTGGGTTATCTACATTTACAGACCCTTTAAGTGCATCTGCCGAACTGCGCATAGTCACAGAAGAACCCTTATCAGCATGGTTGATAACGACTTTGCCCTTACCTTGTGCAGTCGCAGGGGCTCCCTTTTCATAGTCGATAGTTGCATGACCAGCATAGTTGTTAATAGTAATAGGTCGTGGATCTACAGCTTGGATAATACCTTGAGTCGCCGTATCCTTACCACCAATAAAATGCTCTACACGACTACCAGTATATAAATAGTTTGCATTATTAGGACGACCTTGTGTAGGATATACACGCTCAGCACCTAACCATTCATTGCGCCAAGTCGCACAATTTTGTAAGTACAATCGTAAGCCACCATGGTATGGGTTGTTGTTACTTTCATCAAATTCATTCAACACACCACCTACCAATTTAGAATTTGGTGTTGTTAAGCCTAATGAAATATGTGAGCCATGGTTATGAGGGTTCTTTTCAATACCATAGTTTTTATCTAAAAATCCTATATTACCATACATCTTCACATCATTTGTTCCCGGATGTAAGCCATCCATACCTGTATTTACATAAACAAAACCTTCTTCAGATAATGCAGAGTAGGTATCGGATGTGTCTAAAGGATATGTTTTTACATCGGCCCCTCCTAGTATGCGAATATATCCATCTTTATTGGCTTGCAAACCAACGCCAACAGCATCGACTTTAGCATTTCCTTTTACGGTAATTCGAGTATCATCGTTATTTCCATCACTAGTAAGTCCGCCATAACCAGCATAGATACCGCTCATGTAATAATGTGCCAAATCAGGTCTACGTTTCGCACCACTTTCTGCAGGGGCTGGATTTTTAACTGTTACAGTTACATTTTTATCGATAGCGACTTGTGTCCCATCAAGGGCGTAAATACCTGTAACATTATTATGATATTTTGTACCATTCACACCTAAGCCTGATACATTAACAGTTAAGTCATCTGTATAATGTCTCTTTTCCCCCCACAAATTAAGACCAATAGATTTTCCGTCTGTATGACTTTCCACAGTTGTGGCTGATACCATGGTAAAAGCATTAGCACCTGTTACGATTAATGCAGCAATAACAGCAGCTTTTACATTTCTTCTCATGTTATACCTCCTCTAACATTTCAATTATGAACATAACTAGCTAACATAACCAATTTAATTGTATCTAGGTTCGGGGTATATGTGTCAATTTATACTCATATGATTTTTTATTTGTCCCCTATAACAACACGCTATGTATCGATATAGTTGTGCACAAATTACTTATTTAAATTAAATATGAATTATTCTCTATACCATCTAATAAATTCTATAGAAAAATATTAAAAGCTATTAATTTTATGCTATAATAAATATGTTAATTATTAAATTTCAACTTATATAGGAGGCTAATATGAATATTCGTATTGGTATCGTTGGTTATGGCAACTTAGCTCGTGGCGTAGAAGCATCTGTTCAGTTACAACCTGATATGGAGCTCATCGGCGTATTTTCTCGCCGTCAAGGTATTGAAACTGTATCTGGTGTACCTACTTACACGATGGAAGATATTCCTAACTTTAAAGGCAAAATCGATGTAATGGTTCTTTGTGGTGGTTCTGCAACAGATCTTATCGAACAAACACCGATGGTAACAAAATACTTTAACTGTATCGATTCCTTCGATACACATGCACGTATTCCTGAACACTTCGCTAATGTAGACAAAGTAGCTAAAGAAGCCAAAACTGCTACATTAATTTCTTGTGGTTGGGATCCAGGCATGTTCTCTTTGCAACGCGTTTACGCGGAAGCAATCTTACCAAAAGGTAAATCCTACACATTCTGGGGTCGCGGTGTATCCCAAGGTCATTCCGATGCCATTCGCCGTATCGATGGTGTTCTTGATGCTCGTCAATATACTGTGCCTAAAGAACAATACCTAGAAGCTATCCGTAACGGCGAAACTCCAGATGTTGATGGCTATAAAGGTCACCTTCGTGAGTGCTATGTAGTAGCGGCTCCTGATGCGGACAAAGCTAAAATCGAAAACGAAATCAAAACTATGGAAAACTACTTCGTAGGCTATGAAACTGTAGTCAACTTCATTTCCCAAGAAGAACTTGATCGCGACCACAAAGGCATTCCACATGGTGGCTTCGTTCTTCGCTCTGGTGAAAGCACTGACGGCACACGTCATGTTGTTGAGTATTCCTTAAAACTTGACTCCAACCCTGAATTCACTGGCTCTGCACTTGTTGCTTATGCACGTGGTATCTACCGCCTTGCTAAACACGGCGGCACAGGTTGCTACACAGTATTCGACATTCCACCAGCTTGGATTTCCACACAATCTGCTGAAGAATTAAGAGCACATTCTCTATAATAGAGCGAGGTCCTCATCGACTTAATAGATGAGGGCCTTTTCATACACATTAAAAGAGACCATCTTAAGATGGTCTCTTTTTTGTCCTATAAGTCTATTTTTACTCTTAATTAATACCAACGTGTTAACGGCAGCTCGTTCGTAACACCTTTTGTCATCAAAATTTGATGCAAGTCCATATTACCAATGTAGAAACCTGCCGCACATCCACAAAGATACAGATCCCACATGCGTACGAATTCACTGCCTCGTTTCGCTTCTACTTGCTCACGGACGCCTTGGAAATTGTTATACCAATGCATTAAAGTCTTATAATAGTGATACCGTAAACTTTCAACATCGATGACATTCATATCATAGTCATAAGCGAGGCTGACCATTTCGCGAAGGGACGGCAAACATCCACCCGGGAAGATATATTTACGAATCCAGGCACTTGTTTCCTTTTCAGAGGGATCACTGATGTAGTGAAGCAGGAACAAACCACCGTCTTTAAGCATATCCGATGCGTCCTCCATATACAGAGGAAAATTAGGCCGACCAACATGTTCAAGCATGCCGATGCTGACAATACGGTCAAAGGTACGCCCGGAAGCCGCTACGTCGCGATAATCTATAAGTTCAATCTCAACCTGTCCTTCAAGGCCATATTCTTTAATGCGTTCCTGTCCTTTTTTCCATTGTTCTTCGGAAAGAGTACACCCATAGCCCTTAACCCCATATTTACGAGCCGCTTCAATGAGAAGGAATCCCCATCCGCAACCGATATCAAGTAAAGTCATTCCCTCTTTTAAGTACAATTTATCGAGAATATGATGAACCTTTTGATATTGCGCATCTTTAAGACTATCATCGTCATGCTTAAAATACGCACAGGAATAGCTCATGGTTTCATCGAGCCACAATTTATAGAATTCATTGCCTAAATCATAATGGGAAGATACTTGTTGTTTTTGATCTTTCTTTTTAAGACCTGCATTAAAGAGCGAGCTAAGTACCTTACGATTGATAGAGTCCTTACCTACATGACCAAGGACTACACAAAGGGCTTTAAACAAATCCCCTTCAATTTCGATATCTTTACGCATATACGCTTCACCGAGGGCGAGTTCTGCGGATATTAACAAGTCCTTCTTGGGAATATCGCGATTAACGATGACGGTAAACTCGGATTCTCCGTCACCGATTGTATATTCATTATCTCCAATTTTTACGGTAAAACAATGATCATTAAAGCGTTCTAAATAATGGACTAAGAAACTATCAAATAGCTTGGAAAACATACTGAACTTCCTTTCCTATTAGCTTTCACTATATAGGTTTAAAAATATATACATTAACATGATTGGATACATTCCATACCCTTATTAATATATATACCTATAAATTATATCAATATAGTTACGGCGAATAAAAATCTATATTAATCCTATATTTTAATATGAACTTATCACATTATTTAAGTAATATATTTAACTCTATTTATATTATAGCACTTTGAAATAATCTATTTTATATTTATAGACTAATTCCATCCTATTAGTATGGTATAATATTTATTTGATAAGGTTTATAACAAACTATTACTATAAACTTTCACAAAGAACGAAATCAATTTGTTAATAAAAGGTGGTACCATGAGCACAAATTTAGAAGTAGGCATCGTAGGCCTTCCAAATGTTGGTAAAAGTACATTATTCAACGCTATCACAAAAGCGGGCGCTGAAGCTGCCAATTATCCATTCTGTACAATTGAACCTAACGTAGGTGTCGTTGACGTTCCAGATAATCGTTTAGCTGTATTGGCTGAAATGTTCGGTTCCAAACGCATCCTCCCTGCTGCTATGCGCTTCGTAGATATTGCTGGCCTCGTAGAAGGTGCATCCAAGGGCGAAGGTTTGGGTAATAAATTCCTTAGCCATATCCGCCAAGTAGATGCGATTGCACAAGTTATTCGTTGTTTCGATGACCCTAACATCACTCACGTTTCTGGCTCTATTGACCCAATCCGTGACATCGAAATCATTAATACTGAGCTCTGCCTTGCTGACCTTGAATCCGTAGAAAAACGAAAACAACGCATCGAAAAAATCGCAAAATCTGGCGATAAAGATGCTCGTGCTGAACTGCCATTATTAGAACGCATCATCGAAGGTTTAGGTGAAGCAAAACCCGTTCGTGCACAAGGTCTTGAAGAAGACGAATTAGAAATGATCAAAGAGTTGACATTGCTTACAGCTAAACCATCTCTTTATGTAGCCAACATTTCTGAAAATGAAGTATCTGATTATTCTGCCAACGAATATGTAAAACGCGTAGAGGAAT
>OLFT01003518.1_pt1 | contig 11479 bp, 10 predicted proteins | sample 1604921 | NCBI WGS metagenome assembly OLFT01 (sample SAMEA3888897, study PRJEB22519) | human gut metagenome | biome: human gut; feature: human-associated habitat; material: faeces | place: Denmark | collected 2013 | reverse complement strand
AGCGACACGAGGATTTTCAGTCCTCTGCTCTACCAACTGAGCTATCTGGGCATTTATAAGTTCTCTGAACTTACAGTGCATATAATAGCATAGAAACTGCTCTGACGCAACAAAAATTTCAAAAAATCTGTAAATTCCAAAAATTCACCTTGTAAAAACCACGCCTTGCTTTTCATATATAGTAATGTTAGAATGGCAGTGTGATAAAAATCGGGAGGATTTATTGGTGGAAAAAAATTTAAAAAAATATACTTTGCCGGTTATCGCTGCTATTTTAACAGTGTTTGCTCTTTCCATGACGGGCTTGTATGCTGGTTCGGCAGATAATCCGGGAGAAACATTTCTTTCTTTATGCAAGAAAGAGATGACAGGAATCGGAATTGACAAACTGGTGGTTCTCATTGCGATCATTGCATTGTACATGAAATGCTGGAGGAATTTTTGCAGAAGCTGTAAATGGATCACTCATCTGATCGCCGCCATGTTTTCTGTTTTTATGCTGATCGGAATGTCCTTTTCCGTGCAGGGAAACTGGTCCTTCTTTACAGCTGGGAGAAATCAGATTCTGATCGCATTGCTTACATGGGCAGGATTCTTTTTTCTGTTTGATATAGTGATCAGTCTTTTATATGCATATGGAGAGAAGCATCCTTTTCTGCACAGCAGGAATATAAAGAAATTTCCGGAATTTATGGAAAAACACTACCTTCTGGTAGCATTTTTGCTGATTTTGGCAGGATGGCTTCCCTATATCCTGATCTTCTGGCCAGGAAGTGTTCCCTATGATGGCTTCCGGCAGCTGAATATGTTTGCCGGAAATCAGAGATTTACAAACAAGCATCCATGGGAATTAAGCCTTATAATGGGAGCCTTGATGACAATTGGAAATGTGATCAGTGATAACTGGGGCATTTTCATGGTGGTTGGTGTGCTGGCACTGATTTATGCGGTATGTTATGCCACTGTTTGCTATAAACTGAAATCATGGGGAGCACCAAGATGGTTCAATATCTGCTGCATTGCATTTTTCAGTCTTGTGCCTGTATTTGGAGCTTATTCCCAGACGATCATTAAGGATGGAATTTTCAGCGCCTTGTTTTCCCTTTTCATGGCGATCTATGTGGAATGCTGTATTCCTACCCTTCGGGAAAAAAGTGGTCAGTCTTTAAGACAGCAGCTGACAGTGCTGTTTCTGGCTGGCTTTGGCATGTGCATTACCAGAAATAATGGAATTTACATGGTGCTTCCTGCATTTATCCTGTTATTCTTTTTCCTTGGAAAAAAACGCAGACTGTATGCAGTTGGAATGGTGATCCTTGTGACAGTGGGCTACATGGGGCTTCAGAAAGAAGTGGCACCTAGACTATACATTGGTAATTTCCCATCCAGAGTATTTTTCTCAATTCCTATGCAGCAGACAGCCAGATATCTGAAGGAATATCCGGATGATGTGACAAAGGAAGAAGCTAAAGCAATTGACGGGGTGATGGAGTATGATGAGATTGCGGATCTGTATAATCCGGAACTATCTGATCCGGTAAAGGCAACTTATCGCGGCGGACATATTACCATGGCGAAGCTGAAACGCTACTTTAATGCCTGGTTCAGCATGTTTCTGAGACATCCGGGGGTGTATATAGAAGCCACACTTCATAACAGCTATGGATATTATTACCCATTTCATAATTGCACCGCGCAGAGCTCCTACCGATTCTATACAGTAAATGAGCCACTGATTGAAGAGTCAGATTATCATCAGATCTTTTCCGCAGAGACAAGGAATCAGCTGAAACGCTATGCCGATCTGTGGAGTCAGATCCCAGGTCTTGCGCAGATCTGCAATGCGGGAACCTACACATGGATCGTGATTCTGCTCCTTGGATATCTGATCTACAGGAAGCGCTGGAAAGGAATCCTGGTATTGGCTGCCCCGGCGCTGAATGTGGCAATCTGTATAGCTTCTCCGGTAAACGGCCTTCTGCGTTATACGTTTCCGTTGATGGCGTGTATGCCAGCTGTGATATTCTGGGGACTGGCTTATGCAGAGAAGGCTATAGACGATAAAAGAACCGATGAAAAATGAAAAGTCTGAATTTCTTTTATAGAAAGTATATTGTCAGGTAACTATTTAGCAAGTACCCTTTCGGGAAGGGTATAACTGTGAAGATACTGAACAGTTACATTGTAAATAACAATATGTGGAAATGATTGGAATCATGAGAAAGGCAGGTGATTCTGAAGTATATGGAAAAAATAATCATTATCGGTGCCGGCCCGGCAGGAATTTCTGCAGCTTTGTATGCTGCCCGGGCAAATATGGATCCACTGGTGATCAATAACGGCATTGGTGCTTTGGAAAAAGCAGAAAAAATAGAGAATTATTATGGTATGGAACATCCTGTTTCCGGGAAAGAATTATTTGAGACAGGACTTGCACAGGCGAAAGCATTAGGCGTGCGGATCCTGGAGGTACAGGTACTGGGGATTGGCGGGTTTGATACTTTTACAGTAAAGACAACAGCAGGTGATTTTGACACCATCAGCGTGATCCTTGCCACAGGAAGCAAACGAAAGGCTCCTGCAATTCCGGGGATTAAGGAATTTGAGGGAAGAGGTGTCAGCTACTGTGCTGTGTGCGACGCATTTTTCTACAGGGGAAAGAATGTTGCTGTACTTGGAAACAGCGACTTCGCTCTTCATGAGGCAGAAGAACTGGCACCTATGGCCGGTTCTGTTACCATTTACACAGATGGGAAAGAACCGGAGTTTTCCAGGAAATCTTCTTTTGCGGTGAATACAATGAAAATTCAGTCTGTAGAGGGAGAAGAGAAGGTGGCCGGACTGCGTCTGATCTCTCAGTCTGAGACAGATGCAAAATCAGATACTGACGGAGAGAAGAACCTTCAGCTTTTGCCAGAAGGAAAAAAAGCTGAAATGGAAGCTTCAGAGCTCCATAACCAGGAGAGTCCGGTAAGGGATTCCACGGAGTCATTTATCCCGGCAGACGGCGTTTTCGTAGCGCTTGGAACTGCAGGAAGCGCAGAGATGGCAAGGCAGATGGGCGCGGCACTTACTGAGAAAGGCAACATCAAGGTAAATGAAAAGATGGAGAGCACCATTCCGGGGCTTTTTGCAGCAGGTGACTGTACCGGCGGTCTTTTGCAGGTGGCAAAGGCAGTTTATGATGGCGCTCAGGCAGGACTTAGTGCAAACCAGTATGTGAGAAACAGACAAAAAAAGTAAAATTGCGGCGTGAAATCAGAGATAAGAATAGACCGATAGAAAGGATGGATCAATTATGGCAAAAGTAATCACAACACAGAATTTTGAAGAGGAAGTATTAAAATCTGAGAAACCGTTTCTTCTTGATTTCTGGGCAACCTGGTGCGGACCATGCATGCGTCAGGGACCAATCGTGGAGGAACTGGGAGAGGAAGGCTATGCAGTAGGAAAGCTTGATGTAGACCAGAACATGGAGCTTGCACAGCAGTTCCGGGTTATGAGCATTCCTACCCTGATCATTTTCAAGAACGGAGCAGAAGCACACCGTCTGGTTGGTCTTACAGATAAAGAAGAGTTAAAGAAACTTCTGGACGAGTAAGAATGATGAAGATATTACTTGCAGCATGTAATGCAAAATATATACATTCCAATCTGGCTGTCTTTAACCTGAAAGCCTGCGCAAAAGAATATGACAGCAATGTTGTACTTCGGGAATACACCATCAATCAGCAGAAGGATGACATTCTGAAGGATATTTACAGATGTCATCCGGATGTGATCTGCATATCCTGCTATATCTGGAATATTACTTTTGTGCGGGAACTGATGCAGGATCTGAGAAAGATCCTGCCGGATGTTCCTTTCTGGGCGGGAGGCCCGGAGGTATCGTATGATGCAGAGGAATTTCTGAAAAAGAACCCGGCATTTGATGGTGTAATGGTTGGAGAAGGAGAAGAGACTTTCCTGGAACTGGTGAAGCACTATGTGAATGGAAGTCCTTCTCTGGAGAAAACCACCGGACTTGTGTACTGTAAACCAGACGGTACAATTCAGAATAACGGATGGCGGAAGATCATGGATTTAAGCAGGGTACCTTTTGCTTACGAAGATCTGAAGGATTTTGAAAACCGTATTATTTATTATGAGAGCAGCCGAGGCTGTCCTTTTTCATGCAGCTATTGTCTGTCATCTGTGGACAAGAAACTGCGTTTTCGCGACCTGGAACTGGTAAAGAAAGAACTTCAGTTTTTCCTGGATCACAAAGTGCCACAGGTGAAATTTGTGGACAGAACCTTTAATTGTAAGCACGATCATGCAATGACCATCTGGCAGTACATAAAAGATCATGATAATGGAATTACCAATTTCCACTTTGAGATTTCAGCAGATTTGTTGAGGGAAAATGAACTGGAATTGATGAGTACCATGCGTCCGGGGCTGATCCAGCTGGAAATCGGTGTACAGTCCACAAATCCGGACACTATTCGTGCTATCCACAGGACTATGGATTTTCCGAAGCTGGCAGGGATTGTAAACCGTATCCATAGTTTTAAGAATATTCACCAGCATCTGGATCTGATCGCTGGTCTTCCTTATGAGGATTATGACAGCTTTCACCGGTCCTTTAATGATGTTTATGCACTTCGTCCCCAGCAGCTTCAGCTTGGATTTCTGAAGGTTCTGAAGGGCTCTCATATGAAAGAGATGACAGAAGAATATGGCATTGTGCATAAAGAACTGGAGCCATATGAAGTACTGGGAACCAGGTGGCTGCCATATGAAGACATTTTGAAGCTGAAAATGGTGGAAAGTATGGTGGAACTGTACTATAATAGTGGACAGTTTCAGAATACCATCGCCTGTGTGGAGCCTTTGTTTGAGGATGCTTTCACATTGTATGAGAAGCTGGGACAGTTTTATGAGAAAAAAGGTTATTCAGAGATTTCCCATTCCAGAATGCGCAGATATGAGATTCTGCTGGAGTTTGTGAAGGAAGAACTGGAAGAAAAATCCGTAGGAAAATCTGGAAATCAGGATCCTGAGGTGGAGAATCCTGCGGGAAAAACTGCGGAAGATTGCAGAGGAATGGAAACTGCAACCTGGGAAAAGGTGGCAGACAGCATGATCTACGACCTGTATCTTCGCGAAAACCTGAAAAGCCATCCATCCTTTGAGTATGACCAGAAGCCTTATGAGAAAGCAGTCTGGGAGTACAGGCGCCAGGAAAAGGTGCCAAAGACAGCGCATATTGAGGTGTTCCGGGATGGAAAAATATTGTTGTTTGATTATGAAAACCGGGATCCACTGCTCCATAATGCGGCAGTGAAGGAAATTCAGATATAATAAAGAAAGGGTGTAACTGTTCGGCTGGCCGTATTGACATGGCGTATATTTGTAGTCTGTAAAGTGCCGGATGGTTATGAGAGGTTAAAAAATTATGGGAATGTTTGATCCAAAGAAAAGAAAACTTGTAACTGCGATCATTGCTGTTATTCTTGTTCTGGCAATGGTAGTTCCTACTGTCATTTCTCTTCTTCTGTAGGGAAAAGAGAAAATGAGGCTTGGAAAAGCGGCTATGGAAGCACTGCAGGCTGAAATCAGCGGGCTTCTTACGCCTGGAAACGAACTGGTGGTGGCTGGAGCCATTGCTCTTTACGGCACAGCGCAGATTGCAAGGGAAAAACATGAGATTTTAAGAGAGCATTTTTCAGAAGGTTTTTTGCGGGAGGCAGAGAATCTGAGAACCCTTTACGGGATAGCGGATGAGATAAATGTAAAAGAAGCTGGCGCTACCGCTTTTTATGCAATGGGCGAGGGCGGTTTTCTGAGTGCTCTGTGGAAGATGGCGGAGGCTTCCCAGGTGGGACTGGAAATGGATTTTTCCAAGGTACCCATACGCCAGGAAACAATTGAAATTTGTGAAATCTTTGACATTAATCCTTATAAGCTGAATTCGGAAGGGGCTGTTCTGATCGGTATTCCGGCAGGAGAAGCATTGGTGCAGGAGCTTCGCAGAATGGGCATGATGGCAGCCGTGATTGGACAGACGAATGCTGGAAATGACAGAATGCTTTACTACAACGGGAATGGCAGGTATCTGGAGCGGCCGGCTAAAGACGAGATATATAAGATTCTGCCTTAAAATCGAAATAAAACTGCAGTAATTACAGGAGAGTATAAAAACTATGGGAACATTAAACATTGTACTTCATGAGCCGGAGATTCCGGCAAATACAGGAAATATAGGACGTACCTGTGTGGCTACAGGAACCAGGCTCCATCTGATCGAGCCGTTGGGATTTTCATTAAGTGAGAAAGCACTGAAACGTGCCGGAATGGACTACTGGAAAGATCTGGATGTAACTACTTATCTGGATTATGAAGATTTTCTGGAGAGAAATCCTGGAGCGAAGATTTATTATGCGACTACAAAAGCTCCTCAGACTTATGCGGATGTGAAGTATGAGGACGACTGCTTTATCATGTTTGGCAAGGAGAGTGCAGGAATCCCGGAAGAGCTTCTCCGTGACAATCAGGAGACCTGCGTAAGGATTCCCATGCTGGGAGAAACAAGATCTCTGAATTTGAGTAATTCGGTTGCCATTATTCTTTATGAAGCCTTTCGTCAGCATGACTTTGCCCATCTGAAACTGGAGGGGCATCTGCGCAAGTATGACTGGAAATAGTAAAAGACCTGGAGCTTTTTTCGAACACGCTCCAGGTCTTCGTTTATAAAAAGAATTGCTGAATAATTTATTTTGCTTTCTTTAAAGTAAAAATGAATTCTGTTCCAACACCTTCTGTGCTGATCACATTAATATTCTGATTATGAGCTTTGATGATCTCTTTTACAATAGAAAGCCCAAGTCCTGTACCTTTCCGGTCTTTTCCGCGGGAGGTATCTGTCTTGTAAAATCTGTCCCACACCTTGGACAGGCTGTCCTTGGGGATTCCCACTCCGTGATCCTTCACAGAAACGAAAACCTTATCATTTTTTACGGATGTTTCAATGTTGATCGAGGAATTGTCATTACTGAATTTGATTGCATTGTCCAATAAATTGTACAGTACCTGCTGAATCTGTTCCATATCTGCCTCTACGAACAGCTCTCTTCCGGAAAGCAGCAGTTCCAGGTCAATATTCTTTTTGGAACAGATTACCTCAAAAGTATTGGCAGTATTTTTGATCACATCATTAATATCAAATTTGCGGATATTCATCATCCGTTTCCGTTCATCCAGATCATTCAGCACCAGAAGGCTTCGCGTCAGTTTTTCCAGACGGTCAGCTTCATGGGAAATGATGTTTAAATATTTGTCCTGTAATTCCGGGGGAATGGTGCCATCCAGAATTGCCTCCACATATCCTTTGATGGAAGTCAGAGGAGAGCGGAAATCGTGGGAAACATTAGCAATAAAGGTGCGCTGGTATTCTCCGTTCTGGTTGATCTTGTCTGCCATGTAGTTCAGGGTTTTGGCAAGATAGCCCATTTCGTCCTCGGATTTCACTGGAATGCGATAACTCAGATCTCCGTTGGCATATTCGGATGCCCCTTTGATGATCTGCTCCATTGGAGTATGGATCCATTTCTGATAGCAGAGAAGGAGCAGTCCGCACAAGGCATACACGGCAAAAAAAACCATCTGAAGAATTCCAAGAAGACCGCTTCGTTTCTGATAAAGCTGCTGCATGTCATAATGGTAGGTAACATAGCCTTCTGTTACACCGGAATTTTCCACCGGTATCATCACATTAAGATGGGGACTGGAAAAATAGCCATAAAAATTACTGATCTGATATTGGGTATTAAGCCAGGAATCCAGATCAGAATAGGGTATGGAAATTGTGTTTGCAGCAGAGACTTTTTCAGAGGATGCTCCATTCTCTGGGATTTTATCTGTTTCTGAAGTCTGAACTTCAGAATCGGCAGTGGATTTCGCAGAACTGAAGTTATATTCCAGATTTGAGGACTGCACGATCACATGGAAATTTTTATCCAGGATCAGTATCCCGGCTTCCTCTCCGGAAGCCAGAATATCCATAATCTTTTCCAGTTCTTTGCTATCATTGTCTGCAACCTGCTGTACAGTGACAGCATCAGAAGCAAATCGTACAGCACTGTCATACAGCCTTGCGCCAACTTCTTCTTCCAGATAGGTTTCCACGAAATGAGAGCCACCTGCTGTAGCGAAAAGGAAGCCTACAATTCCAATGAAAATGTAACTGCAGATCAGTTTGCTGTGAACCGTTTTTCTCATTCGCTTTTTACCTCAAACTTGTATCCGATTCCCCAGACTGTTGAAATAGACCAGTTCGGATGATCTTTGATTTTTTCGCGCAGACGTTTAATGTGAACGTCTACAGTTCTGGTATCGCCAATATATTCGTAGCCCCAGATGTGGTCCAGAAGCTGCTCTCTGGTGAATACCTGATTGGGTGAGGAAGCAAGGAAATAGAGAAGCTCCAGCTCCTTAGGCGGCATGTCTACCTGTTTTCCCATATAAGTAACGGAATAGTTGGTAAGGTTGACAATAAGATCCGGATAAGTGGCACATTTCTCATCGCTTACAACTGCAGCCTGTTTGGGCTGGAAACGGCGTAGAACTGCACGGACACGGGCAACCAGTTCTTTTGAATCAAAAGGCTTGATAATGTAGTCGTCGGCGCCAAGCTCCAGGCCAAGTACCTTGTCAAAGGTTTCTCCTTTTGCGGAAAGCATAATGATCGGCACGTCTGAGGTGTGGCGGATCTCACGGCAGACCTGATAGCCGTCAATACCTGGAAGCATCAGATCCAGAAGAATCAGGTTCGGGCGAAAAGTCTGAAATTCTTTTAAAGCCAGCTCGCCATCGTTTACAATTTTTGTTTCGAAACATTCTTTGGTAAGATACAGAGAAATCAGCTCTGCAATATTGTTGTCATCATCGACAATGAGGATTTTCTGTTTAGCAACCATAGTTTCTCCTTATAAAATATAGTTATTTCTTAAATTCTACAATGGTAACACCAGCATCTCCTTCGCCAAATTCAGCCAGGTGGAAATCTGCCACATGCTTCTGGCGGCGGAGATAATTGTGTACTCCTTTTCGAAGGGCACCGGTACCTTTACCATGTACGATACGCACGCTCTTTAAGTGTGCCAGATAAGCGTCATCCAGATATTTATCCAGTTCTGCCACAGCCTCATCTACAGTTTTTCCAAGAAGATTGATCTCTGTGGAAACACTGGTAGACTTGGACATGCGGATTTTGCCTGCTCCTGTTCTGGAAAGTCCAGGAGTGTTGATAACTGGTTCGTCAACAAGCTCCAGGTCAGAAATATGAACTTTGGAACGGATGATACCCATCTGTACAAAAAGAAAGCCTTTGGAATCGGGATGACTGCTGACAGTTCCTTTCAGATTCATGCTCAGTACCTGAACGGTGTCTCCAAGGGAAAGATCCTTAGGCTTCAGCTCTTTTTTCGGTTTCTTTACGGTGGTGTTTATGGACATGCCCTTTTCGGCTTTGTTCATGCGGTTTCTAAGATTCTGGCGTTCTTTTTCAATGGCAGCAGTGTCCACGTGATCTTTCTGGAATTTGTGGAACATTTTCATGGTCTGATCTGCGTATTCCTTAGCATCTGCAAGAATCTTACGGGCTTCTTCGTTGGCTTCGCGCAAGATCCGCTCTTTACGTTCGTCCAGCTTCTCCTGCTTGGACTCTAACTCCTGTTTCAAGGAAGCAATCTGGGTTTTGTAACGCTCTGCTTCCTGACGCTCGTTTTCGATGATCACGCGGCTGTTTTCCAGGGAGGTAAGTACATCCTCGAAGGACTCGTCCTTCTGGCTGATCTGATCTTTGGCGCGCTCAATGATAAAGTCCGGAAGTCCAAGTTTGGAAGAAATCGCAAAGGCATTACTCTTTCCAGGAACACCGATGAGCAGGCGGTAAGTAGGACGCAGGGTTTCCACATTAAACTCACAGCAGGCATTTTCAACGCCGTCAGTGGACAGGGCGTAAACTTTCAGTTCACTGTAATGGGTGGTTGCCATAGTGCGGATGCCTTGTTCATGCAGGAAGGACAAAATGGAGATGGCAAGTGCCGCTCCTTCTGTCGGGTCGGTACCAGCGCCAAGCTCATCAAAAAGCACCAGAGAGTCCTGATCTGCTTTTTTCAGGAAAGACACTACGTTGGTCATATGTGAGGAAAAGGTACTGAGAGACTGCTCGATGCTCTGCTCGTCCCCGATATCTGCGTAAACCTCACGGAAAACAGAAAGCTCGGAGCGGTCCAGGGCTGGAATGTGAAGTCCCGCCTGTCCCATCAGGGTCAGAAGTCCAACTGTCTTAAGGGAAACGGTTTTACCACCAGTATTTGGTCCGGTTACAACAAGGAGGTCGAAGTCTTCTCCAAGACGGATGTCAATGGGAACGGCTTTTTTTCTGGGAATGAGCGGGTGGCGTGCCTGTTTCAGGTGAATGCGTTTCTCTGTATTGAAAATGGGTTCTGTGGCATTCATATCCAGTGCAAGTCCTGCTCTGGCAAAAATGAAATCCAGCTGGATCATAATGTCAAGGTCTGCGCGAATGGCGTCCACATTCTGGGCTGTCTGTTCACTTAAGGCAGCGAGAACTGCCTCAATCTCTTTCTGTTCTTGAAGCTCCAGCTCGCGGATGTCGTTGTTTAGTTTGACAATCGCCAGAGGCTCAATGAATAAAGTGGAGCCGGTGGAAGACTGGTCGTGGATCATACCTGGAACCTGACCTTTGTATTCGGCTTTTACCGGGATACAGTAGCGGCCGTTTCGCATGGTGATAACGGAGTCCTGAAGGTAATTACGGGCGCTGCCGTTTACCAGAGAGGCCAGCTGGGTGTGGATGCGGTCATTGGCAACTTTCATGCTGCGGCGTACATGCATCAGACCGGCACTGGCGTCGTCACTGATTTCGTCCTGGGAAATGATGCAGCGGCGGATTTCGGCTGAGAGGGGAGTCAATGGCTCCAAACTCTCAAACATGCCGTCCAGAGAGTCTTCTCTTGCATCTCCGCGCTCATTTCGGGAGTAGGCTTTGACACGGTTGGTATTTTCCAGAAGTCCGGCAATGGCAAGGAGTTCGGAAATTCCAAGGGAACTTCCGATTTCCAGACGTTTCAGTGAGCCGCGCACGTCTTTTACGCTTCCAAAGGAGATGTTTCCTTTCTGGAAAAGGCGTGTGAGGGCGTCTCTGGTCTGGGTCTGCATATGACGGATTTCGTAAACATCTTCAGAGGGCAGGAGGTGCCTGCACAGGTCTTTCCCCATCTGGGAAGAAGCCTTCTCTGTCAGTTGGTCGATGATCTTGTAGTATTCAAGTGATTTTAAAGCTTTTGGATTCATAATATCTCCTATAAATCAATTGCTATTTAGTGTGTTGAAAGTTGTTCAAGGCGGACGCACTCGGACAATGGTGATTGCTCACTCGCCGGCGCAACGCTCCAGCGAACTAACTGCT
>OLFT01003513.1_pt1 | contig 11485 bp, 10 predicted proteins | sample 1604921 | NCBI WGS metagenome assembly OLFT01 (sample SAMEA3888897, study PRJEB22519) | human gut metagenome | biome: human gut; feature: human-associated habitat; material: faeces | place: Denmark | collected 2013 | reverse complement strand
CCGGCTCCATCGCCAAGACCAACTGCATCGTCATCTTCATCAACCAGCTGCGTGAAAAAGTTGGCGTGATGTACGGCAACCCGGAGGTGACCACCGGCGGCCGTGCCCTGAAGTTCTATGCCTCCGTGCGCATCGACGTGCGCCGCATCGAGGGCATCAAGGTGGGCGGCGAGATCATCGGCAACCGCACCCGGGCCAAGATCGTGAAGAACAAGGTGGCGCCCCCCTTCCGGGAGGCGGAGTTTGAGATCCTCTATGGCCAGGGCATCTCCAAGTGGGGCGAGATGGTGGACCTGGCGGTGAAGCTGGATATCATCCAGAAGTCGGGCTCCTGGTTCTCTATGGGCGATCTGCGCATCGGCCAGGGCCGGGACGCCGCCCGGCAGTATTTAAAGGACAACCCCGACGTGGCCGAGAAAGTGGAGGCCGAGGTCCGGGCCAACGCCTATAAGCTGATGGGCATGAAGAACGGCAAGGCGGACAAGCCGGAGAAGAAGTCCGCGGGCCAGGCGGTGGATGTGTCCGCCGATGACTTTGTGGACGGCCCCGTGGACGAGGACTAAGCCGTGGTCATTCAGGAGCTGAAGCCCTCTCAGCGGGTGCAGGGCCGCTGGCTGGCCATGCTGGAGGACGGCTCTATTTTGCGGGTGGGCCAGCAGGAGATCGCCGACTTCGCCCTGTACTCTGGCAGAGAGCTGACGGAGGAGGAGACAGAAGCCCTGACCGCCGGGCTCCGCCGCCGCCAGCTCCGGGAGCGGGCCTTAGAGCTGCTTTCCCGCAAGCCCCAGTCCCGGCGGGAGCTGACGCGGAAGCTGAACGAGTGGGGGGCCCAGCCGGAGGAGGCGGACGCCGTGTGCGACCGCATGGAGGAGCTGGGCTATCTCAACGAGGCGGACTATGCCGCCCAGATCGTGCGGGTGTACTCCGCCCGGGGCTTTGGGGAAAAGAAGCTGCGGGACGAGCTGTATCGCCGGGGTGTCCCCCGGGACTATTGGGATGACGCCCTGGCCCAGGTGGAGGACTCCACCGAGGCCATTGACGCCTTTCTGCAAAAGAAGCTGGCGGGGTGGACGGGGGACCGGAAGCAGCTGCAAAAGGTCACCGCCGCCCTGGCCCGCCGGGGCTTCTCCTGGTCAGACATCCGGGACGCCCTGGCCCGGTATGAGACCGGAATCGACATAGAATACGACTAAAGAAAAACTAGGAGCGAAAAAACGATGCCTTATAAAATTGCCTTTGTCTCATTGGGCTGCGCCAAAAATCTGGTGAACACCGAACAGATGATGGCCCTGTGCCGCCAGGCGGGCCACATCATCACCGGCGAGCCGGAGGGGGCCGACGTGGCGGTGCTGAACACCTGTGGCTTTATCGAGTCGGCCAAGAGCGAGGCCATTGATAATATTTTACAGCTGGCCCATCTGAAAGAGGAGGGCAAGCTGAAAAAGCTGCTGGTGGCCGGCTGCCTGACCCAGCGCTATGCCGACGACATCCGCCAGGAACTGCCCGAGGTGGACGGAATGCTGGGCACGGGGAGCTATACCGACGTGGTCACCGCCGTGGAGGAGTTGATGGCCGGGGAGAAGGCCGAGCACTTCGCCGGGATCAACACCACCTATGAGGACGGGGAGCGGATCGTCACCACCCCGGGCTACACCGCCTATCTGAAGATCGCCGAGGGGTGCAGCAACGGCTGCGCCTTCTGCATCATCCCCAAGCTGCGGGGCCGCTATCGCAGCCGGTCTATGGACGCGGTGCTGGCCGAGGCCAGAGAGCTGTCTCAGGCCGGGGTGAAGGAGCTGATCGTCATCGCCCAGGACATCACCCGCTATGGCATGGACCGGAAGGACGGCTCCAGCCTGGCCGGGCTGCTGGGGGAGCTGTGCAAGCTGGACTTCCACTGGGTCCGTCTGCACTATCTCTATCCCGAGGTCATCACCGACGACCTTATCCAGACCATGGCCCAAAACCCCAAGATCGTCCACTATCTGGATATCCCCATCCAGCACTGCAACGACGGGATTTTAAAGGCCATGCGCCGCCACACCACCAAGGCGGACATCCAGGCCCTGTTTGCCAAGCTGCGGAAAGCCATGCCCGACGTGGTGCTGCGCACCTCCCTCATCTGCGGCCTGCCCGGGGAGGGCGAGGCGGAGTTTGAAGAGCTGTGCCAGTTCCTGCGGGAGGAGAAGCTCCAGCGGGCGGGAGTATTCCAGTTCTCCCCGGAGGAGGGCACCCTGGCCGCCGCCATGGACGGCCAGGTGGACCCGGACACCGCCCAGCGCCGGGTGGAGTTGGTGGTGGACCTCCAGTCCCGGGTGATGGACGAATATAACGAGCAGCGCCTGGGCACGGTGATGGAAGTCCTGTGCGAGGGCTTTGACAGCCAGGCCGGGTGCTATGTGGGCCGGACCTATGCCGACTCGGTGGAGATCGACGGCCACGTCTATTTCACCGCCGCCGGACTGGTGCCCGCCGGGAGCTTTGTGAACGTGCGCATCACCGGCACCATGGACGGGGACCTGACCGGCGAGATCGACGAATAAATCAGAATACACAGCGCATATTGAAGCGCATAAAGGAGATTTCAAACCCATGAATACCGCCAATAAGCTGACCTTGCTGCGGGTCGTGATGATCCCGGCCTTTTTGCTGGTGCTGTATCTGCATGTGCCCGGGGCCAACTACTGGGCGCTGGCCATCTTTGCGCTGGCCAGCATCACCGACACCCTGGACGGCTATATCGCCCGGCACTATAACCAGATCACCGACTTCGGCAAGTTTATGGACCCCCTGGCGGACAAGTGCCTGGTGACGGCGGCTATGCTGTGGTTCGTGGAGATCGGCCAGATGCCCGCCTGGGCCCTGCTCATCGTCATCGTGCGGGAGTTTGCCGTGTCCGGCCTGCGGATGATCGCCGCGGACAAGGGCCGGGTCATCGCCGCCGGGTGGTCCGGCAAGGTGAAAACGGCCAGCACCATGGTGTGCATCGTGCTGATGCTGCTGCCCATCGCCTATTGGGTGAACAGCATCTGCGTGGCGGTGATCGTGCTGACCACCATCTATTCCGGCGTGGAGTATTTCACCAAGAATCTGGACGTGCTGTCCGACGTAAAGTAAACCTGATCTTATTTCCCCGCCCTGCCGGTATCCCAGGGCGGGGAGAAGAACATTTGGACCAATTTTAGACCAACAAACCAACAAAAGGAGCGGAGCATGGACATCACAAAAAAGATCGGCCCCTGGCGGGAGGTTGGAAAACGCCTGCTGGTCATCACCATCTATTCTATTATCATGGCCCTGAACTATAAGAGCTTTGTCCAGGCGGGCGACCTGTTCCCCGGCGGCTTTACCGGCCTGACCCGTCTGGCCCAGCGCTGCGCCCAGGAATTCTGGGGCGTGACGCTGCCCTTTGCCCCCATCAACCTGGTGCTCAACGCCATCCCGGCGGCGGTGAGCTTTAAGCTCATCGGCAAGCGGTTCACCATGTACTCCTGCCTGGCCATTGTGGTCAGCAGTATTTTCACCGACCTGGTTCCCTCGGTGCCGGTGACGGAGGACATCCTGCTCATCTGCGTGTTCGGCGGCCTGATCAACGGCTTTTCCATCAGCCTGTGCCTTCAGGCGCGCATCACCAGCGGCGGCACCGACTTTATCGCCATCGCCCTGGCCGAGCGGAAGAACGTGAACGCCTGGAACTATATCTTCTGCGGCAACGTGATCATGCTCATGGTGGCCGGCGCCCTGTTCGGCTGGGACCGGGCGCTGTACTCCATCATCTTCCAGTTTGCCAGCACCCAGGTCATCCGCATGATGGACCCGGACGGGCGGCGGGTGACGCTGTTCATCGTCACCGGGCGGGAGAAGGCCGGGGGCGTGTGCGCCCAGATCCAGGACACCCGCCACACCGCCACCCTCATCGAGGGCGTTGGCCTTTACAACGGGGAGCCCTGCGTGATGATCTATTCCGTGGTGGGCAGCAACCAGCTCCGCCGCCTGACCCGCAAGGTCAAACAGGCCGACCCCCAGGCCTTTGTAAACGTCATCCGCACAGAGAAGCTGATGGGCAATTTCTATCGGGACCCGAGGGATTAAACCGCAGAAAGACAGGAGGCGCGGCATGGCTGTACCAAAGCTGAGCAAACAGGATATTGTGGATGCCCTGAAATTCATCGATGAGAAGGGCGTTCCCGAGCACAACGTGAGTACGAAATATGTACTCGTATCGGAGAACGGGAAGACCTATCCGCCCAAGTATGTGGTGGCCGTGGCGGACCATCTGGCAAACGGGACGGATATTTCCACGGAGTCCTTCGGCAGCGAGGATGCAAGGAACTGTCTGGAGCGTCTGGGCTTTGCCATTGAGACCAAGCGGCAGGAGAAGTTTGAGCTGACCGTCACGGCCCAGGGCGTGGTGTCCACGGATGAGCGCTTTACCATGGATGACCTGAATCTGGGCGATAACTATGTGCCCCTGGACGTCTGCTTTCAGCAGGCGAACGGGGATGTCATTAAGCGGGCCCACAGAAAAGGCGAAAAGAAGATATCTAACCTGACGCTGCCGCGCCTTGCTTGTCAGATATTCGAAAAGCAGCTTGCCGCCCTGTCGGTGGAGGAGAAGGAGAACTTTCCTGTTTGCAAATACAAGCCGAGCAGCCAGATGATCTGCGGCATTTATACCAGTGTAGAGGAATTCAAAAGATATAAAAATTCCATCGAATATCTGACCTACAGTTATGACAACGGGCGTCGGTTCGTGATCTACAGCTGGAATATCTTCTCCACGATCCGCTTCGTTCAGGAGTGCCTGAAGAGGTTTGGCCAGCCGGGGGACCGGTTCGTTTTGACCTATCGGGACAAGGATGAAAAGGAGACTGCGGCGGAGAAGACGGAAGCAGCGCCGGATGCGGCTCCCCAGCCTGAAGGGTGTCGGAACGGGTTCTCGCACATGCTGCTCGAAGCCAAAAATCTGATTTTCAGGGGCGCTCCCGGCACCGGAAAGTCCTATCTGGCCAGGGAGATCGCAGCGGATATCGTCAGCGACGGCTATTTTGATGATTACACGCTCCTCACGGACGAGCAGAAGAAACAGGTGGAGTTCGTCCAGTTTCACCCCAGCTATGACTACTCCGACTTTGTGGAGGGGCTGAGACCAAAGCTCAACGCCGATGGGAGCATGGGCTTTGCGCTGCGGGACGGCATTTTCAAAAAATTTGTGGACTGCGCCAGAAAAAATTACGAGGATTCCCAAAAAACCAAAGAAGTGGTGGAAAAAGAACTCTCTGCCCAGGAGGCTATGACAGAATTTTTCTCCGACATTGAATTCGGCGTTGACACGTTTAAGACCATCAATGGGAACAAATTTACTATAACGAGCGTAGATGATGGGCTTATCAATATTTCCATTCCTGGAAATGAGACATCGAACAAGCTCACTTTGCATTTGGACGAAGTGAGAAAGATGTTGGAGTCCGGGCAGAAGTTCGAAAAGATAAAGGATGTTACAGCTTTTTTCGGAAAGACATTCGCTACACAGGGATACTCCTATGACTTTGCCATCTATAAGGCCATTCAGGCAAAGAAAATTACAGCTTCAAAGGCACAGGTAAAACAGGAAAAGCTGAAAAAGTACATCTTTATCATCGACGAGATCAACCGGGGAGAGATCTCGAAGATCTTCGGGGAATTGTTCTTTGCCATCGACCCCGGCTATCGGGGCAGGGCCGGGGAAATTTCCACCCAGTATTCCAATCTGCATTCTGACCCGGACGAGAAGTTCTATATCCCCGAAAATCTCTACATCATCGGCACCATGAACGACATTGACCGCTCGGTGGACAGCTTTGATTTTGCCATGCGCCGCCGTTTTCGTTTTGTGGAGCTGAAAGCGGACGAGCGCCTGGAGATGCTGGCGTCCCTGGGAGACGAGGGCCTGAAGGACGAGGCCATCAGAAGAATGAAGGCCCTCAATGAGGAGATCGTCGGCGTGGAGGACCTGAACGAGAACTATCAGATCGGCGCATCCTACTTCCTGAAGCTGAAGACCCTGGATTTTGACCAGCTTTGGACCGACTATTTGCAGCCGCTTTTGCAGGAATATGTTCGGGGCATGTACGACGAGGAGGGCCTGATGGACCGCTTTGCAAAGGCATACGGCTATCAGAGACCCGTCCGGGGTGACGCCAATGAAGCTGCTGAAGATCCAGGATAATTCCCGGCAGAAAAAGAGCGCCTTTTCTCCCGTGGAAGGGCTGACGGGCAAGATCGCGGACAAGACCCTGGAGCAGCTGGAGCGGGAGGGGGTGTTCCTGTTTCCCGAGACCGTAACGGACATGGAGGACATGACCCGGGAGCAGATGGTCCTGCAAAGCGTCAACGACGCCTATCGCTCCGGCAATGTGATGGGCTTTCTCGGCTGGGGCGATGAGCGGCTTATCATCCAGTCCCGCTTCTGCGGCGGCGGGGAGGACCACTTTTTTCAGTATCTGCTGGACAAGGTTCTGGGCTTTCCCAACCTGGTTGATTTGGAGACCGACGCCAATCAGGAGGAGCGGCTGTTTCAGTTTTTGCTGTTCCTGTTTCCGCGCTATCTCAAGGCCGCCATGCGGAAGGGCCCGTTCAAGCAGTATATCCGCCGCCGGTATAACGACGGGAACGTGAAGGGCGTCATCGACGTGGCCAGGCATATCGGGCGGAACACGCCCTTTGTGGGGAAGATCGCCTATCACCAGCGGGAGTTTTCTTTTGACAATAGCCTGATGGAGCTGGTGCGGCACACGATAGAATTTATCAAGAGAAAGCCCTATGGAAACCGTCTGCTTGCCAAAGCAAAGGACGAGGTAACGCAGGTGATCGACGCCACGCCGGGGTATGCGCCCGGTGACCGGCAGAGGATCATAGAGCAGAATAAACGAAGCCCCGTCCGCCACGCCTATTTCCGGGAGTATCTGGCCCTGCAGCGGCTGTGCCTGCTGATCCTCCAGCGCCAGAAGCACCAGATCGGTTCGGGGTCCAGGCAGATCTACGGGATCTTATTTGACGGCGCGTGGCTGTGGGAGGAGTACATCGCCTTGCTCGTCGGGGATATCTTCTACCATCCGAGAAACAAGAGCGGCGAAGGCGCCCAGAGACTGTTCCACGGAAACGTGGGGAAAATCTATCCCGATTTTATCAGCAGGGACGGGGCGCAGAGGATCGTCGCAGACGCCAAATATAAGCCCATGGGCAACATCGATGGCCGGGACTATTTGCAGCTGCTGGCCTATATGTTCCGGTTTGATGCCAAAATCGGCTACTATCTCTATCCCGAGGCGAAAGGCGCGGAGGATCTGAAGCTGTGGATGAATCGCGGCTCCACCTATGAGAAGAATGTTGTCCCCCGGGATGACGTCAGCGTCACCAAGCACGGCTTGCAGATCCCGGTGGACGCGGGGAGCTATTCAGAGTTTGCCGCGCGTATGAGAGACCAGGAAGAGCGGTTCGTCCGTGTGTTTGCATGAATGAAGAACAGGGCGGCGATTTGGCCGCTCTGTTCTTGCATAGAGGACAAAATGACCCAGGGAACGCGCGCACTTGCGGTTTCCCTGGGTCTTGAAATTTTTAGAATGCTCCCGCGCGAAAGCGGCAGCCCTGTGAAGGGGAGGGGGATTTGCAGATGTTGACCAACGGACTTTCATAAAATGGGGAAAACCCGGTGGAAAACTCCACTTATAGGTTCTCCCGCAGCAGGATCTGGTCGCTGGACTGGTACTCCTTGGCATAGCGGCCGGGGGTGATGCCGGTGAGGTGGCCGAAGGTGCGGATGAAGTGGGAGTTGTCGGAAAAGCCGGAGCGCTCTCCCGCCTGCTGCACGCTGACGCCCTCCTGAAGCAGCTGCCGGGCCCGCAGCACCCGGCTGTAGATGATATACTCCATGACGGAGAAGCCGGTGGCCGCCTTGAAGATGCGGCAGAGATAGTGCTTGCTGATATAGAACTGGCTGGCGATCTGGTCCAGGGTGAGGGGGTCGGCCAGGTTGTCCCGGATGTAGTCCAGGATGGGGGCCACCCGCAGAAAGTCCTTGTTTCGGATGGCCTCGCCCGCGGTGGCGGCGTTCAGGGCGGGGGCCACATAGACCAGCAGGTTTAGCAGGGCGGTCATCTGGTGGATGTCGCTGCCGAAGGAGCCGTCGTTTTTGTTGCGCTCCAGGGCCTGAAACAGCTCGATGAGGTCGGTCATCTCCTCCGCGTTCAGGTTGGCCCGGCGGAAGGAGTCGTGGGTCAGCTGGGTGAAGTCGGTCTGGGGGGTGGACAGCTGGTCCAGGGCCTTGCGGCTGATGTGCAGGATATACCGGGCGTGAAAGCCGGTGGCCATGGTGCGGTGGAGGGTGTTCTCCCCGATGAGGTACAGCGTGCCCCGCTGAAGGGGATAGACCTGGTCGTTCACAAAGATGTTGCCCGGACTGGTCAGGGGCAGCAGAAACTCGAAATGGTCGTGAAAGTGCAGCCGACTCATGTTCCAGGTGTCATTGTGGTTGAGTTGTAAGTGGAATTCCACATTGGTCATAGACAGAACCTCCGTAAGGGTCCGGCGGGCGGGCAGCGGCTGGCCGGGGAGAAGGGGGCGAAAAAATGGGCGTTGCCCCCGCTGTTTTGCTATTATATCATGGAAGGAGAAGATATGCAAACTTTTTGCTAAATTAAAGCTAGACCCACTGGACGACCTGTGCTACAATAAGTAGCCGATAAATAGCGCATATGCGCAGTTTTTCGTACCTTGAAAACCAGAGGAAGCAAACAAGCAAGAAAAACCAAAAAACATTTTGCAACGGAGGTTTTACCATGAACAAAGTGTATTCCTTGCACGACGCGGTGGAGAAGTTCGTCGAGAGCGGCGACTGCATCTCCTTCGGCGGGTTCACCACCAACCGCAAGCCCTATGCTGCGGTGTATGAGATCCTGCGTCAGGGCCAGAAGGACTTTACCGTCTGGGCCGGTCCTGCCGGCGGCGATTGGGACATGATGATCGGCGAGGGCCGTGTGAAGGCTTATATCAACTGCTACACCGCCAACTCCGGCTATACCAACGTGTCCCGCCGGTTCCGTGCCGCCATCGAGAAGGGCCAGCTGACCTATGAGGACTACTCTCAGGACGTCCTGATGCTCCAGCTGCACGCCGCCTCCCTGGGCCTGCCCTTCCTGCCTGTGCGCCTGATGCAGGGCTCCGGTCTGGAGCAGTATTGGGGCATCAGCGAGGAGGTCCGCAAGACCCTGGACAAGGTGGACGACAAGAAGCTGGTCCGGGTGGAGAACCCCTTCAACCCCGGCGAGCAGGTCATCGCTGTCCCCGTGCCCAAGCTGGACACCGCGATCATCCACGTGCAGAAGGCCAGCCCGGACGGCACCTGCATCATCGAGGGCGATGAGTTCCACGACATCGACATCGCCGTGGCCGCCCGCAAGGTCATCGTGACCTGCGAGGACCTGGTCAGCGACGAGTACATCCGCCGCGATCCCACCCTGACCCGCATCTTCGGCCAGTGCGTGGATGCCGTGGTCCACTGCCCCTATGGCGCTTGGCCCGCCCAGTGCTACAACTACTATGACAATGACTCTCACGCCCTGAAGGAGTATGACAAGGCCTCTAAGTATCAGGACGCCGAGGACGCCAAGGCCCAGCTGGCCAAGGCCGCTGCCAAGGCCGAGAAGGCCGCCGCCGCCAAGCCCGAGGATGCCAAGCTGGCCGACGCCGCTGCCCGCGCCAAGAAGGCCGCTGATGACGCCGCCGCCGGTGTGGCCTTCCCCGAGACCTTTAAGGATTTCCTGGACAAGTGGGTCTATTCCATCAAGGACCAGGACGAGCTGCTGGATAAGATCGGCGGCGCCCGTCTGCTGCGCCTGAAGAACGAGCCCCACCTGGGCTACTCCACCAGACACTGAGAAGCAGGGAGGATATTGAAAATGTCTGATTACACCAAGTATACCAAGCAGGAAATGCAGGCTTATGCCATTGCTAAGAACATCAAGGAGAACCAGATCGTCATCGTGGGCACCGGCCTGCCCCTGATCGGCGCTTCTCTGGCCAAGCGGGCCGTGTGCCCCTCCTGCCACCCCATCGTGGAGAGCGGCCTGATGGACTGCGACCCCGTTGAGGTGCCCCGTTCCGTGGGCGACAACCGCTTCATGGCTCACTGCGCCGTGCAGTGGCCCAACATCCGCTTCATCGGCTTTGAGGCCAACGAGTGGCTGCACGATGTGGACCGTATGGTGGCCTTCATCGGCGGCGCCCAGATCGACCCCTATGGCAACGTGAACTCCACCTGCATCTATGGCAAGGGCGACTATGTCAAGCCCCAGACCCGGTTCACCGGCTCCGGCGGCGCCAACGGCATTGCCGGTTACTGCAACACCATCATCATGATGCAGCACCAGAAGCGCCGCTTCATGGAGAAGATCGACTACATCACCTCCTGCGGCTGGATGGACGGCCCCGGCGGCCGTGAGCGCGCCGGTCTGCCCGGCAACCGCGGCCCCCAGATGGTCGTCACCGACCTGGGCATCATGAAGTTCGATGAGCAGACCAAGCGGATGTATCTGGCTTATTACTATCCGTTCTCCACCCCCGAGATGGTCCAGGAGAACACCGGTTTCGACATCGACGTGTCCCGCGCCCAGCTGATGGAGGGTCCCGGCCCCGAGATCATCAAGCTGATCCGCGAGGAGATCGATCCCGGTCAGGCCTTCATCAAGGTCCCCAAGGACTAATTTGGCTTTTTCGGAGTAAAGATATGGAGAATAAGAACAATAGAGATATGCTCATTCTTCTCGTTCTTCTCCTCGCCCTGATCCTGATCGGCATACTGCTGCCGTCGGACAACGTGACGAGATGTGATATCTGACGCTCCCGCCGCGGCCCCCGCTTTTCGGGGGCCGCCCGCCAGAACAATATTAAGGAGGAATTAACATGGGTAATTATTCTATGCCCCGCTATTTCCAGAACATGCCCGTGGTCGGCAAGCCCGTCAAGGCCAATGCCGAGAACGCCACCGAGCTGCGCGCCATCGAGGATGACATCCACGCCCACGTTGTGAGCGCCCTGGAGGCCGGCAAGCCCGACGAGGCCATGAACGCCAAGGGCCAGCTTACCGCCATGCAGCGTGTCTCTCTGCTGGTGGACGCCGGTACCTGGTGCCCCCTGAACAGCCTGTATAACCCCCAGGAGAACAAGAACGGCTCCACCTCTATCATCAAGGGCCTGGGCCGTGTCAACGGCAAGTGGTGCTGCATCATCGCTTCCGATAACAAGAAGCACGCCGGTACCTGGGTCCCCGGCCAGGCCGACAACCTGCTGCGGGGCAGCGACACCGCCAAGCGGCTGCGCATCCCCCTGATCTATCTGCTGGAGTGCGCCGGCGTTGAGCTGGACCAGCAGGAGAAGGTGTACCCCAACCGTCGCGGCGGCGGCACCCCCTTCTATCGCAACTCCGAGCTGAACCAGATGGGCGTGCCCG
>OLFT01003511.1_pt1 | contig 11492 bp, 9 predicted proteins | sample 1604921 | NCBI WGS metagenome assembly OLFT01 (sample SAMEA3888897, study PRJEB22519) | human gut metagenome | biome: human gut; feature: human-associated habitat; material: faeces | place: Denmark | collected 2013 | reverse complement strand
CCCGCCTGCACGTGCGAGACGTGCGTGTTTGACAATCATAACCTTGGAACCGACAACAAGGCAGCGGCAAGCGACTTTGAGGAGAACTTCTTCCACATCATCCGGGCGTTCCACGTGACCTCCCGCTGCACGGACTGCGGCGAGTGCTCGCGCGTCTGTCCGCAGCATATTCCGCTGCATCTTCTCAACCGCAAGTTCATCAAGGACACGAACGAGCTCTACGGCACGTATCAGGCCGGCGCAGATTTAGACTCCCGGCCGCCTCTGATGGACTTCCGCAAGGACGACTGCGAGCCGTCTGTGGTCTATGAGAGAGGGGGCGTGAAGGGATGAAGAAGCTTGCTTTGAAAGAACTGGACAGTCTCTTTGCCGCCATCGCGGCGCAGCAGGCGCTCTATCTGCCGCAGGACGACGCGGCCGGTCAGGCGCAATTTGCGCCGTGGAAGGAGGGCACAGCGCTCTCCAAGCGGCTCAATACCGCGCGCTCGGCCAAGGATCTATTCTTCCCGCAGGTGGAGAACCTCGCAGGCTTCAAGCGCGAGGGAAAGTCCATTGAAATTTTTGAGACGCGCGAGGACGTCCGGCCGTTCACGGTCTTTGGCGTGCGTGCGTGCGACGCGAGAAGCTTTGAAATTCTTGACAAGGTATTTCTGAAAGAACCGGTAGACACGTTCTACGCTTCCCGGCGCGAGATGGGAACCGTTATCACGCTCGCCTGCACGAAGCCGGACGAGACCTGCTTCTGCCAGAGCTTCGGCATCGACCCTGCCAATCCTGCGGGCGACGTGTCGTGCTGGATGGATGAAGAAAACCTCTACTGGAAGGCCAATACCGCGAAGGGTGAGACGCTCACAAGTGAGCTTCCCATGCTCGAAGACGGCGGCGAGGAGGCCGTGAAGGCCCGCATCGCCGCCGGGGAGAAGAACGAGATGGGCGAGGAGCTGCGTCTGCCCACCTGTACCCGCCTGCTCATGGGTATCACCAAGGCCTCTCTGGCCACCGAGTCCTTCCTGTCCGCCGCCTCCTTCCAGGAGACCACCAAGGTCCTCACCGAGGCCGCCATCAAGGGCAAGGTGGACCACCTGCTGGGCCTGAAGGAGAACGTCATCATCGGTAAGCTGATCCCCGCCGGTTCCGGCCTGGCTCAGTACCGCAAGGACGACCCCATCGACGACGAGGGCAACCTGCCCGGGATGAACGTCACCTCCCCCTCTGTGGTGGCCGAGCCCCTGGCAGAGCCTACCCAGGAGGATGCTGACGGCGCTGACAAGGACGACGATCTGTTCTTCGAGGTCGGTGCCATGGAGCTGGAGAAGCCCACTGAGAGCGACCAGCCCCAGGCCTGATGCCTGACGTTCCTGCTGCAATCAACCATAAAAACTGCCGCACTTCCGACCAAACGGAAGCGCGGCAGTTTTTTGGTTCTTATGGGGCAGGGGACTGACTTTGAATGGCGGAGAGCAGGAGCAATCCCGCCCCCAGATAGACCCCACAGGCCAGAGCGGCCAGGACACAGAGAAGTGTGCAGAACCGGCGCAGACGGGGCCGGCCCCGGAGCAGCTTCTGGGAGAGGGGGACCCCGGCGGCAAAGAGCAGGAGCAGCCCCGCCGCCGCACCCAGGGTCATGATGTTCCGCCTTTCCCAGCGGGGAACAGGTCCCGGTCCTGCAGCAGCACGTTCAGGATGCCCTGGACATATTCCAACGAGCGCTGAAAGCCCCGGCGCAGGTTGTCGATGTCACTGGGGTCGGCATCAAATGGCACTTGGGCAAAGCGCACCGGGGTGTGGATGGCCAGGAAGAGCCGCCCTGGCTCCAGATGGACCACCTCGGGCGGGGTCCCGGCGGCCCGGGTGAGAGCCTCCTCCGTGGCCTGGGAGAGGGCCGCCGGGGCGTTTTCTATCTGGAGGGTGAGACACAGGCCGGAGAAGACCTCCTCTGTCGCGTCGTGGAGGACGTGGTCCCGCTCGACCTGGTACACGTGCTCCAGGGTCCCGTTGGCCGCTGAGAAGCACACCTCCCGCCAGCGCCCGGTGTGGGTCTGCTCCAACCTGCAGCGCTCCCAGTTTTGCCCCTGGGGCCACACCTGGCGGAACAGGAGCTCCTCCAGCGTCAGGCCCGAGCGGGGGGAGTCGGGGCCGAAGGCCCCCTCCGTCATGGCTTGAAGCTCCTCCCCCATCTGAGACTGGATGAGGACATTGCGCTTTTTGTCGCAGAGCAGGGTGGTGGCGATGCCCGCCAGCAGGACCGCGGTGAAGAGGAGGATGGGCAGCTTGTTTTCCTCCCCCTGACCGAAGAGCCAGCCTACCAGTGTGCAGACCACCCCGATAAAACCCAGCAGGAATAGGAGCAGGCCCCGGCGGCTGTTTCGCTGGAGCTTCATCAGCTTTTGGGACAAAATTTCGTCGTTTGATTTTTCGTTCATGGTGTTACCCCCAGTTGTCCGCCCAGTCCGGGCCCCAGAGCTCCGCGGGGTCCAGGGGCGTAAAGTCAAAGCCTGCGGCGAAGAGGTTTCCGTCCTGGTCATAGGCCAGGCCGTCCTCGCCGACGGAATAGTTTTCGGGCATATAGAACATGCGCAGCCCGTCGAAATAGACCAGATGCCCCTCAAAATAGGTGAACTTGGCCTGATCCAGGTGGTACAGGGCGATCTCCTGGGCCGTGCCCTGCTGGTAAAAGACGCCGGAGAAGGTGCCGTCCGGCTCCTGGGTCTGGCTGGGGTAGAAATAGAGCATCAGAATGTCGTTGCCTAGGCTGAACTTGGGGTATGCCCTGCCGTTGAGAAACAGATAGGGCCCCCGGCCATCGTGGGCGTCGGCCAGGGTGCCGGTGGCCACCCCTCTGGACTGACTGCTGTAGGCCATGTACTCCATCCGGTCCGTGTCGATGACCAGCAGCTCGTCCAGGGGGTCCTGCCACACGCCGTCCAGGGCGGCAAGCTGCCCCTCGTCGGCCTGGAGGAGCTGGTCCCACATGGTCTCCTCCTGGTCATAGCGGGTGAAGACCATGCCGTCTAAATTCTCCCGGTCAGAGGAGCCGTTCTGGTCCAGGACGAAGCCCTCATCCTGGGGCAGAAAGTCATAGAGAAAATCGTCATAAGACAGCATGGGCCGGTCCTCCAGGTCCATGTCCCCGGAGCCCAGGCGGCCATAGTAGGTGAGGTAGAGATAGCGGCTGTTGTCCGGGTCCAGCAGGAGGAAGTTCTGCAGCCCGTCGGTCCACACCCCGGCCAGCTCCTCCGCCGTCATGGACGGGGGAGGGGAGGGCTCTGCCCCGTCGCCGCAGGCGGTCAGGCCCAGCAGCAGGGTGGACAGGGCAAACAGGGGGAGCAGGTTGGCGCGTTTCATCTCGTCGGCCTCCTTTCGGCTTACCCTAAGTCAAAATACAGACTGGTGTAGGGGTCGATGGTGGGCAGGTCCATGATGTTGCCCCCGGGGCAGATACTGTCCAGATTTTCCCGCTTGCTCAGTTCGGCATAGGTACCAGGCTGGGCCTCCACCGCCAGGACCAGACCGTGATAGTCCTCCGGCATGGTGACCACATAGGTCTTGGTCATCACGTCGTAGACATCCCCGGTGGTACCCGACCAATTCACCGTGGTGCGAAATTCGATGTCATAGCTGCTGCCCCTCCACTGGATGGTCTGGGTATCCGGCGCGCCGCCGGAGGCGGTGGGGGTGTAGGAGGCGGTGTCGGTGAGCCAGGTGCCGGTGTTATAGTCGTACAGGCCGCTGGTCACGGTGGTGGCAAAGGTGCTGTTGAAGATGGGCAGGTCGGGCAGATAGCAGACGGCGTTGAATTCCAGCTGCCGCTGGCCGCCGCTGATTTGATCCCGCATGATGTCCACCGACCAATAGCAGTCCCGCAGAGTGTAGTCGTTCCCGCCGGCGGTGTAGCAGGCCAGGCCGTTTTTCAGCAGATAGCTGCCGCCGTCGGTCTGGGCGGTGAGCTCCAGCCCCTTCTGTTCAAAGAAGGGGACGGAGGACTGAATGGTATCCGTGGGGACCAGCACCCCGCCGTTCACGTTGTCCAGCAGGGTCCCGTCGGGGGAAGCGTCCAGGCGCAGGGTATCCCCGTTGCCGTCGAAGTGGAGCTCCACCCCGGAGCTGTCAGCCAGGACCACGCCGTCATAGAGTACCTCGTCCGTCGAGTTGACAAACTCCCAGGAGGCATCCTCGTGGATGCGCAGCCATAGGTTTTCGTCCTGATATTCCCACAAGCCCACATAGGCGGCCACCGGGTCCTCGTCCCCGCCAATGGTGTCATAGGACTGGTCAGGCTGGAACACATAGCGCGTCTCAGGCTCCCACAGCCAGACCAGATGGGTCTCGCCCCCGTCGGCGGTGGAGAAGTCCACGGTCACGTCGGTCTCCCCGTCGCCGTTGAGATCGTCGAAGGAGATACTGTCAAAGTTGTCCCGGGCGTTGGGCACGGTCATGGGAAATTTCACGCTGTCATACAGCAGCTGCTCCGGCCGGTCCCAATAGAAAGCGGCGCTCTCCTCGTCCACCGTGACCACCACGTCCACGCTCTGTCCGTCGTGGGTGATGGTACCGCTGGCTGCCACAAGGCCGGTGGTGCGCCAATCGTCCCCGGCCACATCCCCATCTCCGCCGCAGGCGGCCAGGGAGAGGACCGTTCCAGCGCACAGGATCAGGGCGAGGTATTTACTGCGGATGTCCATGTCACTGCTCCTTTCTGAAAGACGGTCACTCCAGGCGATCGTAGTACTCGTTGTCCTCGCCCCAGGTGATCTCGTCGGTGTCATAGTCGAATATGCGATAGGACAGGCCGTAGGGGTCGGAGACGGCGTAATAGGTGTAGGGCTCGGTGTCAGAGGGGATGATGGAGCCGTAGTCCATCTCGGCATTCTCCGCTCCGGGGGCCCGCTGGTAGAGGTGCCAGCTGCCGTCGGAGTCGATGACGATAAAGCTGTCCGCGTCTAAATCGCCGTTGCGGTACCAGATGCCGGCGAAGGCGGTGGGGTCGGCCTCGGCGGCAGACCAGCCGCTCTCATTCGTGTCGTAGTTGGTGCTGGTGTCGCTGCCTGTGGGGTCAGTGCCGCTGATGTAGATCCAGCTGCCGTCGCCGCTGTCGTCTCCAAAGTCGATATGGCCGGGGACAAAGGTGCCGAAGGTGGCCAGGTTCAGGCTGCCGTCGTCGTTCAGAGTGATGGGGTGGCCCACGCCGTCGTGGTCGTTGTGGGCATAGATGCAGTCATAGTCCGCCTCATACTGGAGATAGCCGCTGGCCGCCAGGTCCTCCTGGCTGTACAGGCCCCACAGATATTCGCCGTCGCCGGAGGTGATCTCCAGATAGGCATAGGCGCTGTCCCCCTCGGGGAGCCAGGTGCCCACAAAGACGTCGGCATCCGTCTGGATGTCATAGTCCTTGACCATGGACATGGAGTCCGGGGGCGTGAGGTCCGGGCTTCCGTCTGTGGTGTCGCTGCTGCCGCAGCCGGAGCACAGCAAGGTCAGGGCCAGGGCCAGGCCCAGAGCGGGGGCAAGATAGTTCTGTTTTTTCATGTTTGATTCCTCCTGATGGCATTGTTGCCTTATTGGGCGGGGTCGGCAAGCGTAAGCTGGGAAAATACGTCGGCATAGAGATCAGACAGGTCCTCCGCAGCCTGGGGCGTGGCGCGGAAAGCATAGAAGTAGGTGTGGCTGTCGGTGTTCAGGGCAAACACGGTCCAGTCCCGCTGGTCCTCATTCGCTCCGGTGGTGAAGGTGATGCGGTACACGGGGTAGGAGAGGGCCTGGGAATAGTCCGGGTCCTGCACCACATCGCCGAACTGATAGACAGTGGACGATTCCGGGTCCAGGGCCCGGGCGGCGGCACAGAGATAGTCGTCCTCGTCCACCCCGTCGGTGATGCGGTTGGGTTGGCAGACGTTGAAGACGTCCATCTGCCCGTCCTGGGTCACATCCTGATAGAAGTAGGTGCCGTCGGGATAGTTCTCCGCAGTAACGGATTCCATCCCCGTAAAGGGCAGGGCGCCGCCCATGAGCACGGGGACGGTCTGGCCGCCTGTGCTGCCGTCGCTGCTGCCGGACACAGACTGGTTGGACTGGCCGACAGACGAACTGCTGCCATTCACGTCTGTGCCGGGCTGGGCCTGGCCGCATCCGGCCAGCAGGGCGAGCATCAGGGCCGCCGCCAGGGATCGGCTGAGTCGTTTCATGTGTATTCCTCCTTGCATTGTGTCAGTGCTCCCGCTCTGCCATGGCTAAAATCTCGTCGTGGCTGAGCTCCACGCCGCCGAAGCGGACAAAGATGCCGTTGGTCACGGCGCTGTTCCAAACCTGGGGCTGAAAGATGGACTGAAAGCGGAATTTGTCCCGATAGGGCTTCATGTCCAGCAGCAGACGGCTGCCGGAGACAAAGTCCACCTGAAGGATATAGTCGGCCAGGGGCGCGACTGACGAGATATACCTCCGGTACAAGCGCCCTCCTCCTTTCCCGAAAAAATAAACATCCACCGTACAGCTTTATTGTACGGTGGATGCGGATATTGGGGTATTAACCAATGGTTAGGAATTTGCCAGCCGGATGAGCTGGATGCGCTTGGTGCGGGCGTCCCCCTCGATGTGCAGCTTGGAGTAGATCTGATTGACATACTGCTTCACGCTGCCCTCGGACAGGAACAGCTGCTGGGCGATTTCACGGTTGCTCAGGCGCTGGACGGCCAGGGCGGCCACCTCCTGCTCCCGCTGGGTGAGGGAGACGAAGGCGGCGGGGCAGGCATCCCGCTCCGTCAGGCGGCGGCACCGGGCCAGCCACTGGGGTCCTAACTGGGCGATCTGCTCTGTCAGGGGGGAGGGGGGGCATAGGGGCAGGAGATTTTTCAGATAGCGGAAGTTCTCCACAAAGGGCAGGACCAGCCCGTCGGGCTGGGCGTCCGCCAGGGCGGCGTGCAGGAGCGCCAGGGCGTCCGTCTCTTTGCCCAGCATGGCATAGGCCGCCGCCGTCTGCAAGTTGATATGCAGGGCCACCAGGGCATAGTGCAGCCCGCCGCAGGCCGCCAGCAGGCCGGGGGCGCGGCCAATGACCTTGGCCCAGGCCCCCTGGGCCAGATAGACCTGGTTTTCGATCAGGTCCATCATGGGCCGTCCGGGGGCCAGAAAGTTCACCGAGGCCAGCCGGTGCCCGGCGAAAAGCTCCGGTATCTGCGCTGTGTCCTCCAGCAGGGCATAGTAATAGGCGCAGGCGGCGGTGAAGATGTTCACCCAGGAGATGTTGTGCTGCCCCAGCAGGGCGGCGCGGCGCTGCTCCGGGGCATACCGCAGGGGCGTGTCGGCACACAGGGACAGGCGCAGGGCCAGAAAGTCGGCGCACAGGGCCATGTTCTCCTGGCCGTTGCCCTCGATCTGGGCATAGGAGCGCTCCAGGGCGATGTGGGCGTCGGCAAAGCGGCCCCGCATCAGGGCGGCCTCCCCGGCCATGATGGTCTCCGCCCCCTGGCCGTGGCCCCGGGTGATCTTATAGTAGTGGGGCATACACTCGTCCATCTCGGCCAGCTCCCGGTCCAGAGCCCCGTTCTGGCGGTGGAACATCATCAGCACTGAGGGGGAGCCGAAGGTCCAGCCGCCGCTGTTCTGGATGCTGATGGCCGGGCGGGACATCTGGGCGCTGGCGCTGCGGTGCAGGCGGCTCATGGCGCTGATGTCGTTGTACATCAAAAAGCTGGTGATCAGGTCGCACTCCCCCAGCAGGTTCCCCCGCTCCTCTGGGTCCATGTCCGGGTTTTCGGCTATGGCGGACAGAAGCAGCTCCTTCAGCTCCAGCATTTTGGGGATGCGCCGCCAGTTGAACATGCTGCGCATGAGCACCAGCAGGGCCAGGGGGTGGGCCTTCAGCGTCTCCGGCGGGCAGCGGTCCAAAAAGTTCAGCACCGTCTCCGGTTTCAGGGAGGAGAGGAAAATGCCTGCGTCGTCCCGGACCACCCGCAGCAGGGCGTGGTCATCCCCGCCCCGGCGATAGGCGGCCATGGCGTGGAGATATTGCCGCCGGGTCTCGTACCACCGGCCATAGCGGCGGTGATAGTCGGTCTGCCGGCTTTGGGGCAGGGTGAGAAAGGCACGCTGGGCGCACTCCTTCATCATATGGTGGAAGCGATAGGCGCAGCCGTCGGGCAGGTGGGAGACGAAAGCGTTCTGCCCGGTGAGGGCGGCCAGGACCTCCTCTGCGTCCTCGTACCCGGTGATTTCTCGGGCCATATCCACGGTGAACTCATCAGCCAGGCCCATCACCGCCAGGAATTCCCGCTGGCGGGGGGCCAGGGGGTCGATCATGGCGGCGGAGAACATGGCATAAATGTCCGAGCGGCTGTCGGGCAGGGCCCCCCGCTCGGCCAGAGTGCGCAGGTTCAGATAGATGGCGGAGAACCACCCCTCGCTGGAATAGAGCAGGGTCTCGATCTGCGCCTCAGAGAGCTGGGCCCCGCATCGGTGGGCATAGACGGCCAGCTCCGTGTGGTTCAGCCGCAGTTGGTCCGTGCCGATGAGACACAGCCGCCGCCCCAGGCGGACGGTCTCCTCCGGGGGGAGGAAGCGGTCCCGGCTGGCCACGATCAGGTGGACGGACTGGGGCAGCCGGTTGGCCAGGGTACACAAAAAGGCGGCGGCTCGGCCATCGGTGAGCAGATGGAAGTCGTCGATGAAGATGTACCAGGGGACCTCCCCGGCAAAGGCCCGGCACAGGTCGTCAGACAGCAGACTGGCCCCGGCATCGTCGGTGGGGCAGGGGCAGTCGGCCAGAAAGCTCAGCCCGGCGTGGACAAAGGCGTCCTGCACGCTCTTCCAGAAGATGGCCAGGTTGTCGGAATAGACGCTGACCCGGACGATATGGACCGGCCCCTCCTGGGCGCGCTGGGACAGATACCAGTTCACCGCCGTGGTCTTGCCATAGCCCATGGGGGCCACCACTGTGGTCAGCCCGCAGCGGGCGATGGGCCGCAGGCACTCCTGCAATCGCTCCGAGATGTAGATGGTATTCAGATCGCCCTTCCGCTTAGGCATAGCAGCGTCCTCCGTTTTTTGATTTGCCCATATTGTAACATATCAGGATGAACTTTGGAAGATGCCGGAAAAGAAAACTGCCCCGGCGGCGGATGGAGAAAAAGCTGCGGAGAACCTGCCAAACCGGCGTTCTCCGCAGCTTTTATTTCGTTTTAAATTTTACTCCTGAGTGCCCTGGGGGTGATACTGGGCGCAGGTACACTTCTTCCACTTCAGGCCGCTGCCGCAGGGGCAGGGGTCGTTGCGGCCGATCTTGATGACCCGCTTCACGGGCTCCTTGCGGATGACGTCCTCGCCGCCGCCGGACTCGGAGGTGACCTTGGCCACGCGCTCCCGCTTGACCTCCTCGTTCTTGCGCAGGCGGACCAGGAACAGGCGGCGCAGGGTCTCCTCCTGGATGGCGGCCACCATGTTCTCGAACATCTCGTAGCCCTCCTTCTTATAGGCGACTACGGGGTCGGTCTGGGCATAGGCCCGCAGACCGATGCCCTGCTTCAGCTCGTTCATGGCGTCGATCTGGTCCATCCAGTATTCGTCCACCACCCGGAGCATGAGCACCCGCTCCAGCTCCCGCATGAGGGGCGCGCCGATCTCCTGCTCCTTCTGGGCATAGACCTCGTGGGCCTTGCCGCTGACCAGGTCCACCAGGCCCTCGGCGTCGTACTGCTGAAGCTCCTCGTCGGTGAGCTCCAGCTCACCGGGCTTGAGGAACATGGCGCGGAAGGGGGCCACGGCCTCCCGGAAGGCCTCGGCGTCCATGTGCTTCTGCTCGCCCATGTGGCCGTGGATGGCGTTCTCCACCATGGAGTGGAGCATGGTCTGGATGGAGGCCTGCAGGTCCTCGCCGTCCAGCACCTGACGGCGCTGCTTATAGATGACCTCACGCTGGGTGTTCATCACGTCGTCATATTGCAGCACGTTTTTCCGGGTCTGGAAGTTCCGGGACTCCACGCTCTTCTGAGCGTTCTCAATGGCGCCGGACAGGATCTTGGCGTCGATGGGGGTGTCCTCGTCCACGCCCAGCTTCTCCATCATGCCCATCACCCGCTCAGAGCCGAACAGGCGCATGATATCGTCCTCCAGAGACAGGAAGAACCGGGTCTCGCCGGGGTCGCCCTGACGGCCGGCACGGCCGCGCAGCTGGTTGTCGATGCGCCGGGACTCGTGGCGCTCGGTGCCCAGGATGAACAGGCCGCCCACCTCACGGGCCTTGGCGGCCTCGGCCTTGATATTCTCCTTATACTTGGCCTCGGCTTCGGTGAACATCTTCCGGGCGTTGAGGATGTCCTCGTCCTCAGTCTCGGCAAAGCCGGTGGCCTCAGCGATGAGGGCGTCGGACAGACCGGCCTTTCTCAGGTCGGACTTGGCCAGATACTCGGCGTTGCCGCCCAGCATGATGTCGGTACCACGGCCAGCCATGTTGGTGGCCACGGTGACGGCCCCGAACTTGCCGGCCTGGGCCACGATCTCGGCTTCCTTCTCGTGGTTCTTGGCGTTCAGAACGTTGTGGGGGATGCCCCGGCGGCGGAGCAGGTCAGACAGCTCCTCGGACTTCTCGATGGACACGGTGCCCACCAGCACGGGCTGGCCCTTCTTGTGGCACTCCTCGATCTGGTTGAGGATAGCGCGGAGCTTTCCGGCGGTGTTCTTATACACCACGTCGGGGTGGTCGATACGGGCGATGGGCTTGTTGGTGGGAATTTCAACAATGTCCAGCTCGTAGATGGTGCCGAACTCCTCCTGCTCGGTCATGGCGGTGCCCGTCATGCCGGACAGCTTGTCATACAGGCGGAAATAGTTCTGGAAGGTGATGGTGGCCAGGGTCTTGGACTCGTTGGCCACCTGAACGCCCTCCTTGGCCTCGATGGCCTGGTGCAGGCCCTCGTTATACCGGCGGCCAAACATCAGTCGGCCCGTGAACTCGTCCACGATGATGACCTCGCCGTCCTTGACCACATAGTCGATGTCCCGCTTCATCACGCCCCGGGCCTTGATGGCCTGGTTGATGTGGTGGGACAGGGTGGTGTTCTCCGGGTCGGCCAGGTTCTCCAGATGGAAGAACTCCTCCGCCTTTTTGATGCCGGGGGCGGTGAGGGTGGCGGTGCGGGCCTTCTCGTCCACCACATAGTCGGCGTCGATGTTGACGTCCTCCTCCTCCTTCTCGTCCACCTTGGCGATGCGCTTGCACTTCAGGCGGGAGACGAACTGGTCCACGATGGTATAAAGCTGGGTGGACTCCTCGCCCTGGCCGGAGATGATCAGGGGGGTGCGGGCCTCGTCGATGAGGATGGAGTCCACCTCGTCCACGATGGCGAAGGAGTGGCCCCGCTGGACCAGCTCCTGGGAGTAGATGGCCATGTTGTCCCGCAGATAGTCAAAGCCAAACTCGTTGTTGGTGCCATAGGTGATGTCGGCGTCATAGGCGGCCTTCTTCTCCGGGCCCATGACCCCGTGGACCACCAGACCCACGGTCA
>OLFT01003508.1_pt1 | contig 11497 bp, 8 predicted proteins | sample 1604921 | NCBI WGS metagenome assembly OLFT01 (sample SAMEA3888897, study PRJEB22519) | human gut metagenome | biome: human gut; feature: human-associated habitat; material: faeces | place: Denmark | collected 2013 | reverse complement strand
GTATTAGATTTTAAGATTAGTTTTTAGGAAAAAGATTGTTTTGATTAGGTATTAGGAAAAAGACGTTTTCAGGTAAAGAGTAAATGAAAGATGAAGAAAAAGAAGAATCCCATTTATGGGGATTCTTTAAAGGTGGAGCGGAATGATTCGCTCTTTTTTTATGCCTCTTTTAAATATATCTCGTAAGCACTTTACTCTCAATCATGTTGGGAAAGTTTGATTTCATGCCTTTAAAAAAAGTGTTTCATGGTTTGAAACCAAAGGTTTCGTATCGTGAAACTAAAGTTTCTGCATTGGGAAACTGTAGTTTCAACACCGAGAAACCATAGTTCCAACGGCATGGAAACTATGGTTTCAAGCCTTGAAACAAATAGTTTTAGGTTGGGGAACAACTTGTTTGAAGGCAGAAGACTAAAGTTTAGGCCGTTTGAACTGACTAAAAAGCTTTCTTTTACCGTTTCCTTTAGTAGATCACTGCCGTATTCTGCGTCTTATATTGACCGAAATAGGTGGTGATAGGTGATAGGTTAGGTGAAAGATTATTTTCAACCTATCACCATGCTTCAATGTACGATGAATAAGCCGATTGGAGAGGTGCGGTGATAGGTGATAGAGGACTTTGTGTTTTTTGATTGGAAGAGAGAAGCCTTTTATTTTCTATTTTGTAGGTTAGTTGGGCCTGCGTTTCTGAAAAAAACAATATATTTGCATTTATAAATGCCGCTATAGTAAGTGTTTATAGCGATTTCAGGGAAATCTGTTTCGTTTTTTGATAGGTAGAGTGACAGTATGGACGATAAGATTGACATCATAGTAGCAGGAGTCAACCGGAAGGATGAAAAGATATGGGGCGATTTCTACGATCGTTTTTATGCTGCTCTATGCGTTTATGTCGCCAAAATATTGCCTGTTCCGGATGCAGTGGAAGATCTGGTTCAGGAAGTTTTCATTTCTGTTTGGGAAGGTAAACGTACCTTTTCCGATATCAAAGAGCTCACAAATTATCTCTATCGCGCCTGCTATAATAATACTTTATTATATATACGCAATAATCAGATTCATGATACTATTTTAAGTTCTCTCGCCGAGGAAGAAGACGTGGAGGATGAAGACGTAATCTATGCGTTAACGGTAAAAGAAGAAATTATCCGGCAGCTCTATTGCCATATCGAAGAACTTCCGGCCGAACAACGCCGGATCATTTTAATGAGAATCGAAGGACATACATGGGAAGAGATAGCCGAACGTTTGGAAATAAGTATCAATACTGTTAAAACTCAAAAGACACGTAGCTATAAATTCCTTCGTGAGAGACTGGGCGACTCTGTACATTCTATAATTCTTTGTTTATTTCTCTAAAAAGATAAAAAAGTCAAATTGATACTTCTTTATCTTTTTATTGATTGCTTAAGATTTATTTTCTTTGTTAAAAGCGAATAGATTTCTTTCAAATTGTGACATAATGTTATATTCTTGTCCCTAAAATCCTATTCTTTACGCTCTTATCTCAAAAAAATATCATCTTTTTGTCACCCCTTTCTATGAGTTATGTATATCTATAATAAAGCAAATTAAACAATTGTTTAATTTAAAAAGGAGAAATAAGATGAAGAAGTTCGAAAATGTATATCAAGATGCCGCTTTAATGAAAAAAGCTCTTTTAGGAGAAGCTAACGAATCGGAACAGCAAGAGCTTGAAAAGCGATTGGCGGAATGCCCGGACTTACAAAAAGTGTTTGAACAGTTGCAGAATGGCGAGACATTAAGAGTTGCATTTGAAGAATATAAAAATTATTCATCAAAGAAAGCCTATGAATCTTTCCTTCAGAAAATCGGACAAACGGAACCGGAGGTAATAAAGAAGCCTCGTGCTTTCCGGATTTGGTGGTCTGTTGCAGCAGCTGTTGTTTTTTTAGTAATCGGTTTATCTTTCTATATGTCGAATTATGGTTCGATTGAAGAGGAAAGCAGACCATTGATTCAGCCGGGAGTTCAACAGGCACAATTGACTTTACCCGATGGCAGCATTATTGATGTACATAAGAAAGAAGTTAACGTAATAGTAGACGGCGTTCAGGTAAAATATAAGGAAGGAGTGCTGTCATATGAGCCAACCGTCACGACACAACACGAAGAGAAAAACATCGAAGAGAAGCCGGCCAAGTCAAATGAACTTATCATACCACGTGGAGGGGAGAATACTGTAATCCTCGCCGATGGAACAACAGTTCATTTGAATGCTGGTTCCAAGCTGACTTATCCGGTACGTTTTGCAGGTAAACGCAGGATCGTAGCTTTGGAAGGTGAGGCCTATTTTGATGTTGCACAGGATGAATCCCATCCGTTTGTGGTGCAAACTCATCTTGGAGAAGTGATGGTGCTTGGTACGGCATTTAATGTAAATGCTTATACCAATGCTCGCGTTTGCTACACTACATTAGTTCGTGGAAAAGTGCAATTCTCTGCACCGAATGTAGGAACAGTAACCCTTCAGCCGGGTGAACAAGCCATAGTTTCTGCCAATGGCACAGAGAAACGTACCGTCGACTTGGATGAATATATCGGATGGGTAAACGGTGTGTACAACTTTAAAAACCGTTCTTTAGGGGAGATCATGGAGACATTTGAACGTTGGTATGATATACAGGTTTATTACGAAACACCGGATCTGCGTAACATAACTTACAGCGGCAGTTTAAAACGTTACGGAACGATCAACTCGCTCCTGGATGCGTTAGAACTGACAGGTGATCTGACTTATAAAATCAGTGGACGGAATATCTTGATATATGACGGAATGAAAGATTAAAAATAAATAGAATATTAGGAAAAGTTTAATCATTAATTTATGAGAGAAAGACGATGGCTACTATGCTTTTTAGTGGCAGTGTGTTGCACATTTAGCACGTGGGCTTTACCGTCACAGGACAAGACGGTAACCTTAAATCTGCACAATGTCTCTATCGAGACAGTCTTGGATGCAGTAAAGAAACAAACAGGAGTGAATATGTTGTATAATTCACAAATGTTTAAAGGAGTTCCTCCCGTATCGATTAATGCAAAGAATGAGAAATGGGAAGTAGCTCTGAAATTGATATTGAATCCGCAAGGATTTGACTATGTGATGAAAGACGGTATTGTTGTTATTCGTAAACAGCAGACCGAGAAAAAAGACAATCGTATCCGTGGTATGGTCGTCGATTCGAATCAAGAACCGATACCGGGTGCCAGTATCATCGTGAAAGGTACCCGTACAGGTACTTCTACCAACATTGAAGGTGAATTTACTTTAGATGTTAAGGGTGATAAAGTGATTATAGAGATTTCTTTTATTGGTATGAAGAAACAGACTCTTCAGGTGGATGCTACACGTCGGAAAAGTCTTGAAATTACTTTGGTTGATGATGTAAAAACATTGGATGATGTGGTTGTGACCGGATATAATAATGTTCGTAAGACCAGTTTTACTGGTAGTTCTACACAGATTACAGGTGATGATTTACGGAAGGTTTCTCAAACAAATATTCTTGGCGCTTTGCAATCATTTGATCCCTCTTTCCGTTTGATGACAAATAATCAATTTGGTTCCGATCCAAATGCTTTGCCGGAGATGTATATTCGCGGACGTTCAGGAATAGGGGTGAAAGAGCTTGATAGAGATCAACTATCAAAATCTAATTTGGAGAATAATCCGAATCTTCCTACTTTTATTATGGATGGTTTTGAGGTCAGTATAGAAAAAGTGTATGATTTGGACCCGACTCGTATTGAAAGTATGACTATCCTAAAAGATGCTGCTGCTACAGCTATTTATGGTTCTCGTGCTGCTAATGGCGTGGTAGTAATTACTACTGTAGCTCCAAAACCGGGAGAAATACGAGTATCTTATAATTTTACGGGTACATTAGAATTGCCTGATTTACGTGATTATAATTTGGCTAATGCCTCTCAAAAATTGGAGATTGAACGATTGGCAGGTCTTTTTGAAAAAGGAAATAATAACAATATGGATACTTCTCAAGGGATGAATGCTTACTATAGAAAATATGCATTAATTCAAAAGGGGGTTGATACAGATTGGATGTCATTGCCTTTGCAGAACGCCTTTGACCATAAGCATAGTGTATATATAGAGGGAGGTACTCCTAATCTTCGGTATGGTGTAGATGCTTCTTATAATGGTGTGAATGGTGTAATGAAAGGCTCGGGTCGTGATAGGTATTCAATTGGGTTCTCTTTAGATTATCGGGTAAAGCAGTTGCAGGTCAAAAATACGGTTACTTTTGGACATACTAAATCTAAAGAGTCCCCTTATGGTTCGTTTAGCGATTATACACGTATGCAGCCTTATGAGACTCCTTACGAAGATGATGGAACATTGAAGCAAAAAATGCTTTATTCAATATCATCAAGTTCACGTACTTCAAATAATCCATTGTATGAAGCGACATTGGGGAATTATGAATGGAGTGCTTACGATGAATTAGTGAATAATCTTAGTCTGAATTGGTATTTGAATGACTATTTGACGGTAAAAGGGCAATTTAGTATTACTAAAAAGTATGCTAGTAGTGAGAAATTTTATGATCCGCTTTCATCAAAGGTGAGTGTTGCCGGTGATAGTGATGATGCATATTTGGCAGGTGATTTGTATACGGAAAAGGGGGGAAGCTTAGATTGGAATACAAATGCCTTTTTGTATTACACTCGCTCGTTTCATAACAAACATAATATAAATATTTCTGTGGGATGGGAGGCTGCTTCGTCCAATACCGATAATACAAAGGCTCAGTATCGGGGATTCCCATCCGGTGAATTTAACTCGTTGAATTACGCTACTGAGATTTATAAAAAACCTACCCGTACAGAAAACACGACTCGCCGTATTAGTGCATTGGCTACTGCGAATTATACATGGAATGATATTTATTTGGCTGATGCTTCAGTTCGTTTCGATGGTTCTTCTGAATTCGGAGCAAATCAGAAATGGGCTCCGTTCTTTTCAGGTGGTTTGGGAGTCAACGTTCATAACTATGCATTCTTAAAAGGAAATAAAGATATTAATAAATTGAAAGTCAGAGCATCTTATGGGCGTACTGGTAAAGTGAACTTTCCGGCTTATGCTGCAACGACAATGTATCAGTCATTATTCGACGAATGGTATATAACGGGATATGGCGCTGTACTTAAAGCATTGGGTAATAAAGATCTGTCTTGGGAGAAAACAGATAAATACAATGTAGGTATAGAGACATTATTCTTTAACCAACGCTTGACAGTTGAGGCCGAATATTACTATGAAAAGACGATTGATTTGATCAATGACTTTGGCTTGTCTAGCACTTCAGGTTTCTCTTCCTATAAAAATAATATGGGTGAGATTCTAAATAAAGGATTTGAATTACAATTACGAGCAGATGTCTTTCGTGATCGTAACTGGACAGTATCTTTATGGGGAAACATGGCCCATAATACGAATGAGATACTTAAGATTTCGGACTCTCAAAAAAAATACAATGAGCGTGTAGCTGCATTCTATCAAAAAGAGATAGACAAACAGCTGACTACTAATAGTTCCTTGTCGGATGCCAACTATTCGGTTCCTATTCCACAGTATGCTGAGGGACAGTCATTAACTTCTATTTGGGCAGTGCGTTCTTTGGGTATTGATCCTACTACAGGTAAGGAGATATTTCTTAATCGTGATGGTAGTGTGACAGACAAATGGGATGCAAGTCAAGAAGTGGTAGTTGGCAATACCGAACCAAAATTCAATGGTTCATTCGGTCTTAATGTTACTTATAAAAATTGGAGTCTATTTGCATCCTTTTTGTATGAATGGGGAGGACAAGAGTATAATCAGACTTTGGTGGATAATGTGGAAAATGCAAATATTAAGACAGGAAATGTCGACCTGCGTGTGTTGACAGATCGTTGGAAAAAGCCTGGAGATATCGCACAATTCAAGGATATTAAAGACAGTAATCTGACAACTTTGCCAACTTCCCGTTTTGTACAGGACAAAGCCTTGTTACATTTAAATTCATTAACGATCAGTTATGATTTTGATCGGGAGTGGATTAAAAAACATTTACGGATGAATATGCTCCGTTTAGAGGCAAATACAAGTGAATTAATTAATTGGAACTCAATACGTCAGGAACGAGGCTTAAGTTATCCGCGTTCATGGAAAATGAGTTTCTCTTTGAAAGCACAATTTTAAGCAAAGAAGAAGATGAGAAAGATATATTATACATTACTTTCATTGGGGATAGTGGCTACGATATTTTCTTCCTGTAGTGACTGGCTAGATATTCGTCCTTCAGATGAAATCAAAGAAGAATTTTTGTTTGAAACAGGAAATGGTTATCGTACAGCTTTGAATGGAATTTATCGTAAATTGTCCACTCAAGATTTATATGGACAAAACCTAAGTTGGGGCATTGTCGATGCATTAGGCGAGGTGTATTATTTAGATGCAGCATCAGGCATAGGAGGTGGCAATGCCATGAAGAAAGCATCGCTGCGTGCTTTCAAAGATATAGACCTAGTACCTACTACCAATGCAATGTGGGAAGCTGCATGGAACATCGTTGCCAACTGTAATAATCTGATTCAACAAGTGGAGGGGGCAGATACGACACTTTTTTATAAGGGTGAAGAGGAGCGTAATATGATTTGGGGAGAAGCTATTGCATTGCGTGCCTATATACAGTTTGATTTGTTACGTTTGTATGCACCTGCTCCGTCAACCAATCCTGGAGAGCGTACATTTATTCCTTATGTTGATGAATATCCTGCATATGTGAATAATAAGCAAACAGTGGCGTATTGTCTTGATCATGTAATTAATGACCTGAAAAAGGCGCAAGATATTTTGAAACCCATTGATGAGGCAAAATCATTTAGAGTTTATGACCGTTTAGAGTATATAGCGAGTGGTAAAGATCGTTTTCTGGGAGAACGTGGTTATCGTTTAAATTATTATGCAATTACTGCATTATTGGCTCGTGTTTATTTGTATGCTGGTAATTTGGATATGGCTTATGATGAAGCTATAAAGATAATTAATATACAAAAGACTAAGCGTTTTTTTAATTTCACAGATGAATATTATATTACAGACAAAAGTAATATCAAACTTTATGATGATATCATTTTCACGTTGTATACGACAGAGGTGACTGACTGGGATCTGGAAATTAGTTATAGTTCAGAGGATCAGCCAGAGTATAGCCAACATTATTTATGTTGGCACGCTGAAAAAGTCAAGGATATTTTTGGCAACGAAGGTAGTAATGATTATCGTCTGTTATATCAGTTTGAAAAAAAATATTTAGGATATCGCACATTGAAATACCACAAACAGGAAGAAAAAAGTTCTGGTGGAAGATGGGGAAATCCCATGATACCGATGATACGTATGTCTGAAGTATATTATATTGCCGCTGAAGCTATCTGTAGTAAGAATATAGTTGAGGCTCAGGGATATATTGAAAAAGTAAAAGATGGGCGTGGTGTGAGTGTTGATTTATCAAGTTTAGATAAGGACGGACTCGTAAATATGATTGTGAATGATGCACAACGTGAATTATCTGGGGAAGGACAAGTGTTTTTTATGTTTAAACGTTTGAATCGCCAAGTTTTAAACTACTCGGGTACTACAGGCTCATCAGTTGTGAAAAAACCTATCCTCCCAACAGAGGCAAACTTTGTTCTCCCATTGCCGGATTCAGAAAGTAATATAAAATAAAACATAGTATTATGAGTAATAGATATATATTTTTGATAATGATAGGGTGTTTGATTGCTACTTTTTTTTCTTGTGAGGAAAAAGAACTTATGGTCAATGCCAACGATGTATCTTATATCATTTTTGGGAAGAATATGATGACGGATACGACGAGTACTTCTTTTACATTTTATGATGAAGGTGAGGATGCAAAAGTTGATTTGGAAGTACAGATTTATGGGAAGTTAAGAGACACCGATACTAAATTTACAGTTGCAGTAGATGAGAAAATTACTACAATTCCCAAAGATTATTATGCTTTGCCTTCTGAAGGTATAATTGAGGCCGGAAAATTGAAAGGTACAATTACGGTTACTTTGAAGAATTATCCGGATTTGAAGACATCGACTAAACTATTGGCAATAAAAATAAATGACGGGGAAGATGTCAAACCCGGATCTTACCGATATTCAAAAGCTATCATATCTGTAACAGACCGTCTGTTTAAGCCGGATTGGTGGTCAGTGAATGATCGGGGAGATGAAACTCGTTTTGAAAATACAGTTGAACGGTTCTATTTGGGAACATACTCGGAAGAGAAATATAAGATGTTTTTAGAGGAATTAATAAAAGATGATGTTGTCTTTAATGGAAAGGATATGCAGGTGATGCGGAAATATGCTTTACGATTGAAGAATACACTGAAAGAACTAAAAGCAGCGGGTACTCCGGCTTTAGATGAGTTTGGAAATGAAATAACTGTAGTTGTTGCTGGATAAAATAATAGAAGAAGTATGAAAAAACTAATAATATATAGTTTGTTACTGTTTATAGTAGCGGGATTTTATAGCTGCTTGGATGATAAGAATAGCTTTGATTATAAACAGGTGAATGAGTTGGATGGTGCAATTCTTAATATGGATGAGTATGGATATGAAGTTAACGTAGGTGAGGAACTGACCATTTCACCCACTTTTAAGTTTACCATAGACAAAGAAAATCCTGATGTGAGTTATGAGTGGTATCTGGATGGTAAAAAGTTAGATGCGACTACCCCTTCATATACTTTTTCTTCTGATAAATATGGCATTTATGAGCTTACATACTCGGTTGTCGATAATAAAACCGGTGTTAAGTTCTCATTATCAACAAAGATAACAGTGACATCAGCTTATTTGAAAGGTTGGGCAATACTCTCTGATATGAATGGGCGTTCTGTGCTTTCTTTTATTAAAGTAAAGACTGTGAAGAAACTGTATTATGATTCATATGGAGAAGAGGCTTATAAAGATTCAATTGTGTATGAAGAAGTAGAAAAAGATATTGTCCCTGACTTAGGAACAGAACCTCGTCGTTTACTTGAAAGTACAGGATATTGGGATTTAGCCTACCAGGAGGTAAATAGTGGTGAAGAAGTACTGTATGATGAGCTTATTGTCATGCAAGGTAGTAAATGGGTGGAGTTGAACGGTAATTCGTTAATGAGATCTGTATATACAGAAGAGGAATTCAACGGAGACATTCCTGAGGATTTTTCTCCGGTAGATGCTGTAATGACTTATTCTTCTAAATTTTTGTTTAATCAGAATGGGCATGTATACTATAATCAAAGGGCTGTTGCCAATGATTTTCATGCAGGTTTTTATCTATCAGATCCAATATGGGGCGGCACTCGTTTCAAAAAAATGTATGGTATACAGAAATTTAATGATTATATGCGTACAATTCCTGTATTGACAACTGATAACTCATTGCAGTACATTTGGGATGGAGGTATGACAAGTAGTTTTCCAACGATACATATGAGTACTTTAGTATATAGCGGTAATGTATATGAAATAATAGATGATGAAGGAAAAGCAGATTCACGCTTTCAGAATATGGAATATGAGATTATCACTATGTTGCCAGCCTCTACTGCAAATGATGATGGGTACGATACTTGTATGCCAAGATGGGTGGCTTTAATGAAAAAAGACGGTAATTATTTCTTGCGTAATTTTTCATTAGATACTTATTTTGTGAATCCTCCTGTAAGAGTTGGAGATTATTTAGAGAAGCCTATTAAGGGTGAGATGTTTGCAGATTATAGGGATATGGTGGTCTTCCAAAATAAGCGATATGTCGTAATTGCAAATGGTGCTGATCTGTGGTATTGTTCAACTACTGACGAAGGAGATAGAGGTATAAAAATAAAACTGGAAGATGGAGACGCATTGCCTGGTGATATTGTTTCATTGTCTTATCAGGATATAAATTATTACTCACCGGAGAAATATGTGAATGGACATTTGGGAGTTGCATTTGCTAATGGTGAGTTTCGTATTTACGAGGTAATAGAACATAAAACAGGTGATACTGTTAATGACGTTACTTTGAAGAAACTATATCCTAATAAGGTTTCAAATTCGCAGGGAGATAATAAATTTGGTACTATTGTTGATGCAATATACAAATTTGGGGATTGTCTTAAAATCACATTCTTGTAAATAAACTAAAGTGGAAGAAGTGGAGTGTGAACATCTGCTCACATAGATATTCACACTCTTATTTTTTTATCAATATAAAAAGTATGACTTTAAAGAATATAGTTTTTGTTGTTTTGGGAGTATGTCCTTTCCTGATACAATTACAAGCTCAAGAAATTGCACAGCGACAAGCCAACTATGAATTGACTGATAAATTTCAGGATTTTACTTTAGGAGGTAAATTGTCCAATATTAGTCTATCGGTTTACCCTCGGGAGATAAACGATACAGATAATTTCTGGTTTGAGTTTCAGACGACAGTAGGTAAGGACTATTATTATGTGGTGCCTGCTGCAGGAAAGCGTGAACCTCTTTTTGATAAAGGGAAGATGGCTATGCAGTTGAGTGAACTTACCAAAGGGGTAGTGGATAGAAATAAACTGGATATTTCATCTGTTACTTTCTCCAAAGATCAAGGTTCATTTGAGTTCGATTATAAGAGTAAACGATATAGCTACAATCGTTTGACGGGTAAGTTGACATTAGTAGAGAAGAAAGAAGAAAAGAAGGAACCGGAAGAACCAATTTATAGTTGGATGACTTTTTCGCCTGATAAAAAGTATATTTTGTATGCTTAGGAAAGGACTGGGCTAATTATGACCGTTAAGCAAGAATTAAACCAACTGCTGTATAAGCAGCAGGAAGAATCCTATTCTCATATTTCCATAGAAGAGGAGTTCGCTTTTTACCGCAATATTGCAAACGGAAACCTGGATGTGCTGCAAGGAGACCTTTTGACTGAAAACCGCGAACATATGGGTATTCTTTCTCATAATCCGCTGCAAAACCGCAAATACCACCTTGTCATTTTAGTTGCTATGATTACACGTTTTTGCGTTGAAAGCGGCCTTGAACCCGAAGAATCCTACACGTTAAGCGATCTATTTATCCGCAAAATAGATTCCGCCATATCAGAAAAGCAACTCGAAACAATCAAGATCGATGTGATCACAGAATTCACTAACACCATGCACGCCATCAAACAGGGCAAAATTATTCCTACCATGTGCGCCATGGAATCGATTATATCAGTAAGCATATTACGGAATCGATATCCGGCATAGATGTTGCCAACGCTCTCGGACTGAACCGTGACTATCTGTCCCATCTTTTTCAAAAAGAAACAGGATGCCCGCTACAGAGGTTTATCCTCCGTAAAAAATGCGAAACATCCTGTTATATGCTTAAAAACAGTTCTATCAGCTGCACAGACATAAGCTCATTTCTCGGCTTTGGT
>OLFT01003507.1_pt1 | contig 11502 bp, 9 predicted proteins | sample 1604921 | NCBI WGS metagenome assembly OLFT01 (sample SAMEA3888897, study PRJEB22519) | human gut metagenome | biome: human gut; feature: human-associated habitat; material: faeces | place: Denmark | collected 2013 | reverse complement strand
TCGACTGCGCCATCCGCATCTGCGCCAGCTCCAGCACGCTCTCCACGCTGGCGATCGTTTCCAGACAGCCATGGTTGCCGCAGTAGCAGCGTTTGCCGTAGGGGTCGACCTGGGTATGACCGATCTCCACGAGGCTGCTGCTGCCGGCGTGCAGCAGACGTCCGTCGGTGATAACCCCGGCGCCGACGTTATGATCGATCACCACCTGGATGACGTCCCGGGCGCCGCGCGAGGCGCCAAATAGCGATTCCGCCATGGTCCAGGCGCTAATGTCATGCTGAATATAGACCGGCACCCCGGTATGGTTGGCCAGCGTTTCGCCCAACGGGACGTCTTTGACCTCTTCATAAAACGGCATGCGATGAATAATGCCGTTTTCGGTATCAATGATACCCGGCATCGTTATGGCGATGGAGGTGAGGCGTTCCAGCTTCTTCTGGTGGCGAATAAAGAAGCGATCGATATGGTCGATAATCCGCGTCAGAAACGGCGAGCTGTCGGTAAGGGCCAGCTCCAGCTGCTCCTCCACCACCAGCTGGCTGCTTAAATCGCGCAGCGAAAGGTGGATCTCGCCGCGGCTGATGCGCACCGCCAGATAGTGCCAGGCCTCGGTTTCCACCATCAGACCCACCGCCGGGCGCCCGCGGCTGCCGGGCTCCTGAATCTCGGTCTCCTGCACCAGATGCGCTTCCAGCATCTCGCGGACAATTTTGGTGATGCTGGCGGGCGCCAGTTGCGCAAATCGGGAGAGGTCGATACGCGATACCGGGCCGAGCTGATCAATCAGGCGATAGACGGCGCCCGCATTGGTCTGCTTAATTTGATCGATATGGCCTGGTTGACTATCCGCTACCACCATTGACTCCCTTTATTTTCGCGCTTCGAAATAAACTTTCGGCTATGGTGAAGCACTTCGATGGTGAACGTCAAATTTTTGCTTAGCCTTGTGATTTACCGCACATTTCCAGCCCCTTTTTGCCTCAATTGCGCTCGTTTTTCCAGGCCAGCAGCGTGTCACGAAAGCGTTTTGCCAGCGCCCCCTGCTCATGGTGTTTCGACCACACCAGCCACATCTCCGACACCGCATCCTGTTCGTCAATCGGCAGCCAGCGCATTTCGCTGAGCTGCACGCGCTGAAAGGAGGCCGGCAGGATCGACACCCCCAGCCCGGCGGCCACCAGGCCAATAATGGTCATCGCCTCCCCCACCTCCTGGGCAATCACCGGCGTATGACCGTAGCGGCGCAGCAGGCCAAGGATATCGTCATACAGGCCGGTACCGACGTGCGGGTCGAAAAAGACGAACGGCTCCCGCGCCAGCGCCGCCAGGCTGACCGAGGGCTGGCGGGCCAGCGGATGGTCCGCCGGGACCATCGCCAGCAGCGGCTCGCGCAGCACTCGCTGCCACGCCAGGGTGTCCGGCAGTTGGGTATTGCGCAACAGGCCGAGGTCGAGGGCTCCCTCGCTCAGCGGGACAATCTGTTCGCGGGTATTGGTCTCGCGGGTGAGAATATGCACATCCGGGTAGCGCTGACGAAACAGGGACAGCGTATCGGATACCGCCTTGATAAAAGGGGCCGAGGAGGTAAAGCCGATACGCAGTTCGCCCGTTTCCCCATGGTGCAGACGGGCGGCGCGGGCGGCCGCGTCCTCCACCTGGGCGAGAATTTGTCGACTGTCGGCGAGAAACTGTTTCCCCGCCGCCGTCAGGCTGACGCTGCGGTTGGTGCGGGCGAACAGGCGGGCGCCGGTCTGCTGCTCGAGGATCTGAATTTGCTGGCTTAACGGCGGTTGAGAGATGTTCAGTCGCGCCGCGGCGCGGCCAAAATGCAGCTCCTCGGCGACGGCGACAAAGTAGCGCAAATGACGCAACTCGATATTCATATTTAAAACGTCTTATTTGAGATTATTAATATATTAGACAGAATATTTACATTTTCATACCCTAAAAATGTGAGCTGAATGGTCACAACACTCTGTTGGTAAGCAGCAACTTCTACCCAAGGAATTCTCTGTGAGTCGTACAACAACCGTTGACACCGTGCCGGCGGGCGAGGTCAGCGTCGCTGGTGCATCCCGCCCGGATCCGTTTATTAAGCGCGGCACCCCGCAGTTTATGCGCGTCACGCTCGCGCTATTCTCCGCCGGTCTGGCCACCTTCGCCCTGCTCTACTGCGTACAGCCGATCCTGCCGGTGCTGTCGAACGAGTTCGGCGTATCGCCGGCCAGCAGCAGTATTTCTCTCTCCATTTCCACGGCGATGCTGGCGGTGGGCCTGCTGTTTACCGGCCCGCTGTCGGACGCCATAGGCCGCAAGCCGGTGATGGTCACCGCGCTGCTGCTGGCCGCCTGCTGCTCGCTGTTGTCGACCATGATGACCAGCTGGCACGGCATCCTGATTATGCGCGCCCTGATTGGCCTGTCGCTGAGCGGCGTGGCGGCGGTCGGTATGACCTACCTGAGCGAGGAGATCCACCCCAGCTTTGTGGCCTTCTCTATGGGACTCTATATCAGCGGCAACTCCATCGGCGGCATGAGCGGCCGCTTGCTCACCGGGGTCTTTACCGATTTTTTCGGCTGGCGCGTGGCGCTGGCGGTGATCAGCGGCTTCGCCCTGGCCGCGGCGATTATGTTCTGGCGAATCCTGCCCGAGTCGCGCCATTTCCGCCCGACCTCGCTGCGGCCAAAAACGCTGCTGATTAATTTCCGCCTGCACTGGCGCGATCGCGGCCTGCCGCTGCTATTCGTCGAGGGTTTCCTGCTGATGGGGGCCTTTGTCACCCTGTTTAACTACATTGGCTACCGTCTGATGATGTCGCCGTGGTCGTTAAGCCAGGCGGTGGTGGGTCTGCTGTCGGTGGCGTATCTCACCGGGACCTGGAGCTCGCCGAAAGCGGGCGCCATGACCGTACGCTACGGCCGCGGTCCGGTGATGCTCGGCTTTACCGGCGTGATGCTCTGCGGCCTGCTGATGACGCTCTTTTCTTCCCTGTGGCTTATTTTCCTCGGCATGTTGCTGTTCTCCGCCGGCTTCTTCGCCGCGCACTCCGTCGCCAGCAGCTGGATTGGCCCGCGCGCGCGCCGCGCCCGCGGTCAGGCGTCATCGCTGTATCTGTTCAGCTATTATCTTGGCTCAAGCCTGGCGGGGACATTAGGCGGGGTGTTCTGGCATCGCTACGGCTGGAACGGCGTCGGCGGATTTATCGCGCTGCTGCTCCTTGCCGCGCTGTTGACCGGCACTTGCCTGTATCGGCGACTCAAATAATCGCGCGTGACGTGGCCTGCGGGCCACGTTTCACCACATGCCCATGATAGATGACAAGCCCATCAGCTCTCTGACGGCATCAACGGACAGTAAGGCAATAAACAGCCAGGTGAACGGATTCATAAACCACCCCCGAACCTCCAGACTTGCGTTATCGATCACAGTTTAGTCACGATGCGTTACCGATTTCTGCAATACTGCTCACAGAGCCACGCTTTTTTTCCTGCTATCACGCGGCTAATGCTTTACCCCGCCCTCTGCGCGCCACGCTCGACCCGCCAGGCGTATCAGGATAGTGTAGAGGCATACCGATAATCTGTTCATTCACCTGTCACGGACCGAACGCTACTATGACTGAAAATACGCCTTATCAGCAGCTTACCCGCACCTTTCAGCGCCTGTCGCGCTTTTCGCATCTCTCCGCCATCGCCGGCTGGGATATGTTCGCCATGATGCCTCCGGGCGGTAGCGCCGCCCGCGGCGAAGCGCTGGCGGAACTCGGCGTGCTACAGCATCAGATCCTGACCGATAAAAAAGTGGGCCAATGGCTGCAGGCGGCCCGCCAGCAGGATCTCAACGACCTCGAACAGGCCAACCTGCGGGAAATGCAGCGCCAGTACGATCAGGCGGCGCTGCTGCCGGAGAGCCTGGTGGAGGCCAAATCGCTGGCCGGTAGCCGTTGCGAACATGCCTGGCGCAGTCAGCGGCCGGCTAATGACTGGGCTGGCTTTGCCGATAATTTGCGCGAGGTGGTCAGGCTGAGCCGCGAGGAAGCGCAGATCCGCGCCGACGCCCGGGGCGGCTCACGCTATGACGCGCTGCTGGATATTTTCGAACCGGATATGACCAGCGCCCGGCTGGACAGCCTGTTTGCCGATCTCAAGTCCTGGCTGCCTTCCCTGCTGCGACAAGCGGTCGATAAGCAGGCGACGCGAACCTTGATCGCCCCGCAGGGGCCGTTCCCGATCCCTGAGCAGCGCGAACTGGGTCTGCAGGCGATGCGCATCCTCGGCTTTGACTTTGACGGCGGGCGTCTGGACATCAGCGCCCACCCGTTTTGCGGCGGCGTCCCTCAGGATGTGCGCATCACCACCCGCTACAACGAAAACGACCTGCTCAGCGCTCTGTTCGGCGTGATCCACGAGACCGGCCACGCCCGCTATGAGCAGAATCTGCCTCGCCCGTGGGTCGACCAGCCGGTAGGACTGGCCCGCTCTACTGCTATCCATGAGTCGCAGAGCCTGTTCTTCGAAATGCAGCTGGGACGCAGCGAGCGCTTCCTGAAACGCCTGCTGCCGGCGGTGCGCGAACGCTTTGGCGATCGGCCGGCCTTTAGCGAGGAGAATTTCATCGCCTGGAACCAGCGGGTGAAACCAGGCTTTATTCGCGTTGATGCCGATGAAGTCAGCTATCCGGCGCATGTGATCCTGCGCTATGAAATTGAACGCGCGCTGATCGACGGCGAGATAGAGGTGGAAGATATTCCGTCGCTGTGGGATGAGAAAATGCAGCACTGGCTGGGACTGTCGACCACCGGCAACTACCGGGACGGCTGTATGCAGGATATTCACTGGACCGACGGCGGCTTCGGCTACTTCCCTTCCTACACGCTGGGGGCGATGTATGCCGCGCAGCTGATGGCCGCCGCCCGTCGCGCGCTGCCGACGTTAGACCGCGATATCGCGGAAGGGGATTTCAGCGCCCTGTTTGACTGGCTGCGGCAGAATATCTGGCAGCATGGCAGCCGCTTCACCACCTCGCAGCTGATCCAGCAGGCCACCGGCGAGGATCTTAACAGCCGCTACTTCCGCGACCACCTTACCGCCCGCTATCTGTGATCGTACGCGCCGGGCTGCCCGGCGCGTCCTTCCACTCCCCGCCTTGTACATTCGGTTACACGCCGATACCAAACACTCACGGAAAGCCCGAAAAGACAAGCATATAGTGATTTCACCGGCCCCGCAGTGGGGTTGAAATTAAGAAAACTTTTCGAGGATATCAGAATGAAAAAAGTATTAGCTCTGGTTGTTGCCGCTGCTATGGGTCTCTCTTCCGCCGCTTTCGCTGCTGACGCAGTAAGCACCACTCAGGCGCCAGCTGCTACCCACAGCACTGCTGCCAAGACCACCCATCACAAAAAACACCATAAAGCCGCGGCCAAACCAGCTGCAGAGCAGAAAGCTCAGGCTGCCAAAAAACACAAGAAAGCAGAAGCTAAACCAGCCGCTGCCCAGAAAGCCCAGGCCGCTAAAAAACACAAAAAAGCAGACGCCAAACCCGCCGCTCCACAGAAAGCCCAGGCCGCTAAAAAGCACCACAAAGCTGCCGCTAAACCGGTAGCCCAGAAAGCTCAGGCAGCGAAAAAACACCACAAAACCACCAAACACCAGGCCGCTAAACCTGCTGCACAGCCGGCAGCCTAATTCCTCCCGGTGAACCAACCTTCTTAAATAATCGGCGCTGCTTCAGCGCCGTTTTTTCTGGAGAGCACTATGCTGCGGCGTTATCGTTTTGAGCTCATCCTGATCCTGTTAATCATTTGCGCAGTGGTTGCGACCCGCTTTTTCCTCTATTAATCATTTCGTCTTTCTCTCCCGTTTTGCCGCCTGGCTCAGACTTCCCGCAAGGTGAATGTCGCGCGAATATTGTTGCCCACCCTTATCACTCTCTTTTACCCTGCCGCTGCCAGCGGCGCAAATCATGCCCGGCGCCCGAAGACGCCAGACACGTTAGCAATAAACCATCGCGCGCCTGGCCCCCACGCGGCGGCCAGACTCATCACAACGCACGTACCGCTTCCATCACCAGATAGCCGGTTGCGCCCCAGATGGCCACCGAGACCAGGGAAACATAGACCAGTGCGCGAATACCTTTTTTAGACATATACCCTCCGAACGCCGGGGAAATAGAATTCAGGCTATCATCGCCGGTATTACCTCTCTATTTACTCAACGGCCGGGTGACGGTAACAACGTTTTCGGTGAGAAAATGTTTCGCATTGAAAATAATTACGTGAGGCGTAAAGAAGTGCGAATTCTGGTGAAGTTCTGGCGGGTAAAAGTATTATTTTTGCGCATTATGCTGCCAAACCAGGAATAACCTCAAAGAGGTATTGCTGCATTATTCGCCAATTTCAGTACGTTCTGATACACGAATTTGCTTGCGCCAGCCCGTGCTTTCTGCGGAAATAGCAGCAGAAGGTTAATGGTATTAACCGATTGAAATCAGAAGGTTTTACCCGCGCCAGAGCCTGTCGCGCGCAGATGAGACATGCCGTTTGGCCTGATTAGAATTATTGTTTACTTTCAAAAACTTAAATCTCCTGCTACTGTCAATAGACATCATAGCCTCCCCCAGAGAGTGATATGCGTAGAGACGTTCTGTTATTACTGTGTTCATTTTATCTGTTACCTCTGGGCGCACATGCCGAAGATAGCGGACTGAGCGCCAAAGATATTAAGACGTTGTTTTTCGGCCACGATGAGCGTAAAGCGGTGAGCCGCCCGGAGGAGAGTCCGTGGGACGCGATTGGCCAGCTGGAGACCGCCAGCGGCAATCTGTGCACGGCGACGCTCATCTCCCCCAACCTGGCGCTGACCGCGGGCCACTGCCTGTTAACGCCCCCGCGCGGCAAACCGGACAAAGCGGTCGCTCTGCGCTTTATTTCCCGCAAGGGTAACTGGGTGTATGAGATCCACGGCATTGACGGACGCGTGGATCCCGGGTTAGGCAAGCGTCTGAAAGCCGACGGTGACGGCTGGATCGTTCCCTCCGCCGCGGCGCCCTCGGATTTTGGTCTGATCGTGCTGCGCTATGCTCCCTCGGGCATCACGCCGATCCCGCTCTTCCCCGGCAGTAAGGCCGAGTTAACCGCCGCGCTGAAGGCGGCGGACCGGAAAGTGACCCAGTCAGGTTATCCTGAAGATCATCTGGACAATCTTTACAGCCATCAGGATTGCATCGTCACCGGCTGGGCGCAAAACAGCGTCCTGTCGCACCAGTGTGACACCCTGCCCGGCGACAGCGGCTCGCCGCTGCTGCTGAAAACCGCGGACGGCTGGCAAGTGATCGCCGTGCAAAGTTCGGCTCCCGGCCCGCAGGATCGCTGGCGGGCGGACAACCGCGCCATCGCGGTGACCGGCTTTCGCGATAAGCTGGAGGCGCTGGCCGGAGAGTAATTACCCCTGCTGCTGACGCCGCTGCAGCAGGTCGGCGATCGGCATCGGTTTACTGAAGTAAAAGCCCTGTAGCCGGTCGCAACCGGCACGCCGCAGCAGCGCCAGCTGTTGCGGATCTTCAACCCCCTCCGCCACGACCGTCATCCCCAGCGCGCGGGCGATGCGCACCGTGCCGCGCACCATCTCCGCCGCCTGCGCATCGCAATCCACCCGCCCGGCGAGGGATTTGTCAATCTTCAGGCTGTCAAAGCGAAAGCGGCGTAAATAGCCGATGCTGGAGTAACCGGTGCCAAAATCGTCCAGCGCCACGGCGATGCCCTGGGCCTTCAGATTCTCCACCACCGCCTGCGAACGTTCCGGATTTTCCAGCACATAACTCTCCGTCACCTCCACCTGCAGGCGCGACGGCGGAAAGCGGCAGGCAGCGACCGTTTCCATCACCCGGCTTTCAAACGCCGGATCGCGAAATTGCGCCGGCGAGATGTTCACCGACAGCAGCAGATCGCCCACCGGCTGCAGGTCGCTGCAGGCGCGTTGCAGGACGAACTGGCCGAGGGTGTCAATCAGGCCGCTACTCTCAGCAATGGCGATAAACGCATCCGGCGCCAGCGCACCCTGCGGGCGACGCGGCCAGCGCAGCAGCGCTTCAACGCCGGTCATCGCCAGCGTATCGGCATCGACCACCGGCTGATACCAGACCTCAAATTCATCCTGCTCCAGCCCCTGACGGATGCCATTCTCAATCATCAGCTGATGACGTCGCACAGCATCCAGCGCATCGTCATACCAGGCCGTCCGCCCCTTGCCGCTCTTCTTGGCGTGGTACATGGCGATATCCGCCCGGCGAAACAGTTCGGTACTGGAGCATTCCGCCGGAGTACCGCTGGCGATGCCGATGCTGGCGCCGATATAAATTGTGCGTTTGCTCAGCGCCACCGGCGCTTTAAGCAGCTCCAGCGCCGCCCACGCGAACGCCGCGGCCCGGTCGATCGCCTGTTCGCCACTCACCGCCATGGCGAACTCATCCCCGCCCATTCTTGCCAGCATGGCCCCCGCCGGCACCCGTTTTTGCAGCGCGCTGGCGATATGGCGGATCAGAGTGTCGCCCACATCGTGGCCATAGTTATCATTCACATCCTTAAAACCGTCCAGATCGATAAACACCACGCATTGCATATCGTGCTTACTCGTGTCGCACACCTGGCTGAGCCGCAGCAGCAGCGCACGCCGGTTGGGCAGGCGGCTAAGCCAGTCAATCAGGGCGATCTCCCGCGCCTGACGTTCGCCGCGGGCCAGCTTATACATGCCGAGGCTGCTGAACAGAATAAACAGCAGGATCAGGCTGGCGGCCACCCCGGCGATCAACCGCATACTGCCTGACGAGGCCAGGGCCGCTTCGGCGCCGGGCAGACGCGGCTGCCACGCCAGATAGCCCAGAACCTCGCCTCCCTGCGTGCGCAGCGGGATCCGGTGTTCGCCTGGGCCGTCGCTGAGATGCAGATGGCTTATCTGGAAGGTGTCACCTAAACGCTCCAGCAGCTGAGGGCTGATGTGCCGGGTAATGACCAGATAGCGTCGGGTCTCGTCAGCCACCTGCAGCCGGCCGCTCGTCGGCCGTATCAGGCCGATGCCGACGAAAGCGATCCCGGCCTCGGTACGTGTGATGCCGGCGAAGGCGTTTCTCCCCTCGCGCAGAGCCTGTGCATGATAGCGGATCAGGCTGGTCAGCCCGGCGCCGAGAAATGCGAGGTCTGCCCGGGGCATGACCTGACTCTGAAAGGCGCCCCACAGGATGTGATAATGTTCATCAAGGACAAAGGTGCCGTCATACAGGTTGTTGATTTTGAAGCCGGATCCCCAGGAGTCGTACAGCCATTTTTGATCCAGGCTGGGAGCGTAAGTCTGGGTCACCGCATCGTCCCAGATGGCATTGTCCAGCACCAGCGACAGCACCCGGTTGACCGAGGTCTGCACCGCCCCTTCCACCGACAGGACCGAGCGCTGCTGATCAATTTCATTGGATTTGCTGGCAATGAGGTGTTGCGAGAGGTAAAGCAGTGAGATCACCGACGCGGTGAGGCCGAGCCCGGCGAGAAAAATCATTATTGACAACGTCCTGGCGGAAGGAATTTTCCGCCAGCCGAAAGCTGTGAGCATGCGCAGTCCTCATCGTCACCGGGCACAATACCTGCGGGGCCGGTCTTGAGTAAGCATACTACAGCGAACCCGTTTTGCCGCCTGGCTTTGCAGGCGGCGCGACATCAGGCGAGTTTAATTAACACCATGCCGGCAACCAGCAGGATGACACCCGCCCAGCCTTTGTTATTCAGGCGCTGGCCAAACAGCACCCAGCCGGCGGCGATGGTCGCCGCGATACCGAAGCCGCCCCACAGCGCATAGGCGACCGACAGATCGATGCCTTTCACCGCCTGCGACAGGGCGCTGAACGCGCCCAGCACCGCCGCCAGCGACAGAATGCCATAGACCTTGCGGCGGAAACCGTCGGAAAACTTCAAAAAGACGTTGGCAATAATTTCCAGAACAATGGCGATAGCCAGCCAGATGGCGTGGATCCACTCAAACTGCTGCATGAGCCACCTCCGGCTTCGACGACGCTTTTTTCTGGGTGCCGGACTTAATTAAGACGATCCCCACCACCAGGGTGGTCAGACCGGCTATTTTCAGCAGCGACAGGCTTTCATCAAACAACAGTACGCTGAACAGGGTGATCAGCAAAATACCAATCCCTTCCCATAACGCATAGGCCACGCCGAGGGCAATTTTTTTAACCGCAAAGGCGAGAAAAATATATGACAGGGCAATCATGGCCAGCATTAAAATAAAGCCGGTATGCCCACCGCTAATGCTTGCCCATTTCATCGACAAGGTGCCGGTAATTTCAGCAATAATCGCTAAAGCTAATAAAATCCAATAAAACATGATCCCTTCTCCTGCTTGAGAATATAATCCATTACCGTTTACGCGACGCGTAAACAGGAAAATTTCTGACGTAGATTTCGCTGTGCGCTTGGCGCCAGCTCAGGCAGAAAGAAGGTGACTATAGCGCCGAATGCCAGTGCTGTTCGCCGGCAAAACGGGAAAAAGTGAGGGATACTGCGGGGTGATTTAAAATATACATCCTGAACTGATTGTCCATAAAATTACAATTATCCGCGGTGTTGCTTCTCGTCCGGTGCGGATGAAAATTGTCCTCAGTAGTTTAACACAGGTAGATTTGTAGCATAGTGCTACATTTTATTCAAAGACTTTGCAATTCTTTACGACGCGGTTTTGCTGCAATGCGTTTTTTCTGAAAAAAAACGTCATTATGCTAATGTAACGCAACCTGTTAACAGGCAAGGAAGATTGAGGACGGGATCCTATGGCTAAACCTATTATTACACTTAACGGATTAAAGATGGTCATCATGCTGGGCATGCTGGTGATCATCCTGACCGGCATTCGCTTTGCGGCAGACATTATTGTCCCGTTTATACTCGCGCTTTTTCTGGCGGTGATTATTAATCCGCTGGTCCAGCTGCTGGTCCGCTGCCGGGTGCCACGCGTGCTGGCGATCTCATTGCTGATCGGCCTTATCGTCATGTTAGCCGTTGTGCTGCTGGCCTCGCTGGGGACTTCGCTTAACGAGCTGGCGCGCACCCTGCCGCAGTACCGCAACTATCTCTACGAACCGATGCAAACCATCGCTCCCTGGCTGCAGCGCCTGGGCTTTACCGTCTCGGTGGTGGAGCTTAACAAATACATCGACCCCAACGCCGTGATGACCCTGGTCACCGGTCTGCTCACTCAGCTGTCGAACGCCATGTCCTCGATTTTTCTGCTGCTGCTGACGGTGGTGTTTATGCTGCTGGAGGTTCCGCAACTGCCCGCCAAACTGCAGCAGCTGATGTCCCGACCGGTAGAAGGCATGGGGGCCATTCAGCGCGCCATCGACAGCGTGTCGCATTATCTGGTGCTGAAGACCGCGATTAGCCTGGTCACCGGGCTGGTGGTCTGGGGCATGCTGGTTCTGCTGGACGTGCGTTTCGCCTTTATGTGG
>OLFT01003463.1_pt1 | contig 11634 bp, 16 predicted proteins | sample 1604921 | NCBI WGS metagenome assembly OLFT01 (sample SAMEA3888897, study PRJEB22519) | human gut metagenome | biome: human gut; feature: human-associated habitat; material: faeces | place: Denmark | collected 2013 | reverse complement strand
ATCCGCTCTCCCGCGCCGAAGCTGCAAATTCTCTTGCTTCATTCGGACACCGATGAGCGGACAGCACACGCACCTCAAAGGGCACCTGATACTCCTCTAAAATATGAATCGCCTTTTCCACCACCGGCAGATCGCTGGTGCTTCCCATTACAACGCCGATCTTGCTCACAATACCGCCTCCCCAAATACGGTCCATGGTTCATGGTCCCGCGCCTCAAATTGGTATTACCTTTTTGCCCTTATCAGTATAGCACAGAGGTCACAGGAAGAAAATACCGCAATACAGAGAAATGAGCGCGTTATTCAGTAATATAATTTACAACTATGACAATAACATTATTTTTACTAATGTCTTGTAGAACTCTTAATGGGTCTTCAGCGCAATACGCAGGGCCCTGTTTTCCTGCAACGGGACAAGAATATCTCTTTCCATCCTTTTGACCCGGCAGACATTCTCTATCCGCCCATTTTCGTCAAAAACTTGCCCGTTGCAGTCCGCGTAAAAATATGGTATACTGCAATATCAGAAACGAGGTGATCCCCACGGAGAAAAAGGGAATCAAAATCGCGGCCCAGAACCGCAAAGCCTACCACGATTACTTCGTGGAGGATAAGTACGAGGCAGGCATCGAGCTGTGCGGCACGGAGGTCAAATCCATCCGTGCGGGCACGATGAACCTGAAGGACTCCTACTGCACTGTACAGGACGGCGAGCTGTTCGTTCACAGCATGCACATCTCTCCATACGAGCATGGCAACATCTTCAACCGGGACCCGGACCGGGACCGGCGGCTGCTGATGCACAAGCGGGAGATCCGCAAGCTCCACGCTCTCGTCAAGCAGGACGGCTACACGTTGGTGCCCCTGAGCGTCTATTTCAAGAACGCCAAGGTGAAGGTGGAGGTCGGCCTGTGCAAGGGCAAGAAGAATTACGACAAGCGGGACGCCACCGCCAAGCGGGACGCCGCCCGTGAAATGGACCGGGCCATGAAGGCCCGCAGATAACAGATCAGAAAGGAACGAATGAATATGAGCAATCCCATCGTAACCATCACTATGGAGGACGGCCGCATTATGCGCGGCGAGCTGTATCCCGAGAAGGCTCCCAACACCGTCAACAACTTCATCTCTCTGGCTAACAAGGGCTTCTATGACGGCCTGACCTTCCACCGGGTCATCCCCGGCTTCATGATCCAGGGCGGCTGCCCCAACGGAAACGGCATGGGCGGCCCCGGCTATGAGATCAACGGCGAGTTCGCCGGCAACGGCTTCCGCCAGAATGACCTGATCCACGAGACCGGCGTGCTGTCCATGGCCCGCACCATGGCACCCAACTCCGCCGGCAGCCAGTTCTTTGTGATGGTGGCTCCTGCTCCTCATCTGGACGGCCAGTACGCCGCCTTCGGCAAGATCACCGAGGGTCAGGATGTGGCCATTGACATTTCCCGTGTCCAGCGGAACATGATGAACGATATGCCCAAGAAGCCCGTGGTCATGGCAACCGTCCGGGTGGATACCCAGGGCGTCGAGTATCCCGCTCCCGAGACCCACTAAAATACTCCGAAAGGAGATCTGACCATGAAAACAGCAGTTATTACCGGCGCGTCCTCCGGCCTTGGCCGGGAATTTGTCCGGCAGTTCTATTCCGTATTCCCGGAAATTGAACGGGTGTGGCTCATTGCCCGCCGGACGGACCGCCTTCAGGAACTGGCAGAGCAGCTGGAGGAAAAGGGGATCAGCACCCTGACGCTGCCGCTGGACCTGTGCGACACCATGAGCTTTACCGCCTATCAGGAGCATCTGGTGGAGGAACAGCCGGAAATCGCCCTGCTGGTGAACAATGCCGGATGCGGGTATCTGGGGAACATTGGCGAGATCGACACCGTTTCCCAGACCCGGATGATCGATCTGAACCTCCGGGCACTGACGGCCATCACCAATTTGTCTGTGCCCTATATGGAAGCCGGGAGCCGGATCTTGAACGTCAGCTCCATCGCCTCCTTCTGCCCTACCCCCCGGATGACGGTGTATTCTGCCACGAAAGCCTACGTTTCCGCCTACACCATCGGCGCGGCGGAGGAACTGAAGGCAAAGGGCATCACCGTTACCGCCGTCTGCCCCGGCCCCATGGCCACAGAGTTTCTGGCAGTGGGTCATGTGGTGGATTCCCGGCCCTTTGAGCTGTTGCCCTACTGCGATCAGGTACAGGTGGCCGGCGGTGCACTGCGGGCGGCCAGAGCGGGACAGACCATCTACACCCCCAGACTGTTCTATAAGTTCTACCGTCTGCTGGCAAAACTCACCCCGGCCAAATTGATGGTCAAGCTGACCAAAACCTGAAACTGTCACGGAATTGTAACACATTCCGATATGGGAATGTGTTACAATTCCAAATAGCAAATTCTGCTTTCCTATTTTACAAACCAGCGGAGCGTTTGTGGAACGAAAGAGGAGGAGCAATGGAACGGATGAAGTTTTTGCCGGAAGGCGGAAACGGAATGAGTGACATTTGCTCCGACGACGGGGCCGTAAAGGTTTCGACGGGGATGGGGAAGCGGGACAAGCGGGCGGCGGCGCCTGACCGCCATAAAACGGGCAATTTTATAAATTAAATAACAACAATACTGTTGCTATTGCTGCTTAATTAAAGCAGCCGTCTGAACCGGAGAGGCCACAGGCCGGGGAAGGCGTCGTTGATGTGGCGTCCGTGAGGCGGGAAAGAGTTGACCTGCCCACGCATCATGACTCTACCAAACCGCAAAGTCTGTCAGGTGTCTTTGCGGGGCGGGAATTCTGAAACCTGACTGCGCCCGGAGAAAGTCCCGTGAAACTGTTTTCGGACAGGGGTTCAATTCCCCTCGGCTCCACCATTGAGCGCATATCCGAACCCTTCATTGTATGGGGAACGGTATTCGTTCAAACAAGAAGACACTCCTTACCATAACGGTAGGGAGTGTCCTTTTTTTATTCTTCGCCAGAATAGCCGTTGGCCTTGGCGCACTTCAACGCACCCAAGATCATTTTATCCTGAGCCAATGTCCGCTGCTTCATCTCATAGAGAGGAATACCGCAATGGTCTTTCCACTCAATGAGCTGCTTGCGGTCATGGACAACGATACCTTCATACAGGTTAATGAGCTTGTCCAGCGTCACTTCTCTCAGCACTTGCACACAATCACCCCTGACTTTCATCGGAAGGTTTCTCCTTCACCTTGATACCATAGAGTAAGGCAAGCTCGGCAGTCCAAGCGGCAAACCAACCTACCGTCAGCTCCGGGGCAACAGTGTGGTCAAAGAAGTTTGCGATCAACACGACCACGGTGTACCAAGTGAGGTTTACCACCGCCAAGATCGTAAATTTGGTACGCTTCTTCATTTTGGGCTTAGACTTTCCATCTACTCTCTTGCCGCTCACAGATACCAACCTCACTTTTTCAGATAGGCCGAAGAACAGAAACCGGTGTAGGTGACACGCTTATAGGTGAACTGAACATACAGCCACTTCACCCCATCGACCACGGTGTAGTAACCGTAATTTTGAACCACAGTCCCCTTCGGGATTGCGACCAGAACCTTGTTCCCAACACCGGCAGCGTCACGGACATTCAAGGAGGTAGCCGTAACGGTGTACTTCCCGGCGACAGATTTGTTGAAGGACTTGGCAATACCGGTAGCCTTGACCGAAGTCACGGGTTCCGGCTTGACAGTCTCAGGCTGAACAGGAGCGGTCACAGTGGTGTCATAGGTCACATAGGGCAGATGACCATGCTTCTTCCAAGTGCGGGTGTTGTACCCCGCTTTACTGCCGATATTGCCGACAGCGGTGATCTGGACGCAGTTTTTCCAACGAGGGGTACACTCCACAGCCAAACCGTTGCCGATGTAGACTCCGATATGCCCGTCAGTCCAAACCACCTCACCGGGGTCAACCTTGTCCCACCCGGAATACGAAGCGTCCTTGCACTTGGTAATCATGGTGTCAGCACCAATGTCAGGTACGCCGTTCACGGCATATTTGGCACCACCGTAGGCTTTGCTCTTGTCGCCAGTCCAACCCCACAGGACACCTTTGATAAGGTTCACGCAGTCAAAGCCAAAGGTGTCATCGGAAGCCGCCATAATCATAGCCGTCCGAGCTGCCGCCTTGTTGTAGGAATGATTTTGCGTGTAGCGGGTCTTATTCGCCGCAGTCATCGGCGCACCAAAGCACCCCATGACATACAGGGTCTTGTAAACTTACCTCCAAACTACGCAAAACTAAAAGGGACTACCGGTTTCCCGATAGCCCCTTGGCTGTTACCCTCGCCCCTTGCGAGAGCCTTTTCATGTCTACTATACGCTTTTCGCCGTCAGCTCGGCATACTCCCGGCTGTTCTTCTTAACCTCTTTCTCAATCACTCTGCCATTGCTGTAAAGCACTCGGAACAGAACGGTGGAGGAAAAGACATTTCTGGTCTGAGCCGTGGTCTTCTTCGTACCGCTCAGGCCACCGACCAATGCTCCGGTGCCACCAAACAGCATACCGCCTACGGCAGCTCTGCCGAGGGACATATTCTTTCCTTTGCTCACGGACTCCTGACCTAACCCGTCATCACACGGGGTTGCCGCCACAGGCGTAGGCTTCCCACTCTGCAACGGGAAAGAAGGGAGGGCGGTGCGGAAGTCCTCAATGAGATCACTCCACTCTTTGTCAGGCAAATCCCAAACAGCTTCCGGCTTATTCCCGTTCATAGTAGCCAGCGCACCTGTGAGAGTGGCGTTGTCAGAGCTGACCATGACCGCAGTCCCGTCTTCCGTTTCTCTCAGATAGAACACGAAGGGGAGAGAGCCTTTTCCCATACGGAATTTCGTCCTTACTTCAATGCTCTCGGAAGGACACTCCTGCTTGATGGTACAGGACTTCTCGCAGACGGTCTTGATAAGACCATAGGTGTCGCTGACGCTCATAGGTAGTGAAAACTGGTAGTATGCCATAATCAACCCGCCTTTCTTATCCTATCATACCATGTAGAACGGCTGATACCAAGCTCTCGGCAGCAATCGTCCACAGTCATTTCGCCGCCTTTTTGTTTTTGAGCGAATTTTTCAAACGCCACGGGGTCGATTTCCTTGCTCTTGCGACCCTCTTTCCAATCGGGGTCATGCTCACGCTTATGTGCCTTACCCATTGAAGTGCGCTCCACGATCATGTCCCGCTCATATTCGGCAAAGGCCAGCATGACCGTCACCATGACCTTACCCATCGGCGTGTTGTCGGCAACACCCATGTTCAGGATATTGACCTTCACACCACGCTCCACCAAATCACGAACCACCATGGCTCCTTCGGGAGCGGTACGGGCAAATCTGTCGAGCTTACAAACCACCAGCTCATCACCGGATTTCAGCATGGACAGGATTTCATTGAACATCGGTCTGTCCATCTTCGTGCCGGTGCAAGTGTCCAGCTTGATATTTTCCTCGGCAATGCCCTGAGCTTTAAGCTGTTCCATCTGGTCTTCAAGGGACATACCATAAAGCCTTTGACCTTTGGAGCTGACTCGACCATATCCGTATCTCATTCGATCTCGAACCCACCTTCCGGCACTCGGCTGTCACGGGGAACGACCACGATTTTGTAGTCCATAAGACGGAGCATTTCGTTCAGCTTGGTAACGCTGACATTCTTCTGCTTGAACCGCTCACTCAGGACATTGGACTTGATACCAAGCCGGTCACAGAGAACAGCAGGACGGATTTCTCGGATTTTCATAACCTCTTTCAGAGCTTCCATAGCGATCATGTTCATTCCTCCTTGTTGATATGAGTATAGCAAGAAATATCTGAGATGTCAAGATATATCTGAGTTAAAAGGGCTTTTTATTTTTTGCGGTATTTTCGGCACTCACCCCGCCCTCGCTGCCGCTCTCATATCCCCCACCGCCCCGACCACGGAAAACCACCAGATCAGGCCGAAAACCGACCCGAAAAAGGGTGAAAAAGAACCGCCCCGGCAGAACCGGGACGGCTTCAAACCTTCGCTTCACTTGTTTTTCTTCACGCACTCCGACAGAACCATGAACGGCAGCAGGAGGAAGAACAGAACCACATACACCGGCTTCACCTCCTTCACCAATTCCGACCAGTGGCGGCAATGTAGGAAGCATTTTCCACGGCTTCCCCGTGGGTCACATTCCACAGCCTGTGCAAGTGCCGTCTGAGCCTATCAGCGGCGCACCAGAGAGCGGGAACGCCCTCGGCGTTCATGTAGAAGATCGAGCCTTTACCGTCAATCAGAAGCCCGTCAGAGTGCAGATAATGAAACTGACCGCACACACCGTCCCAAGGGGTCATATTTACGCCCCCTTTCTCTCGGCGGTGTAGGTATCGAACCACCGACCAGAGCCGGAGCACCGGCACACAAAGCCGCACTTTTGCAGGATAGACCAGAAGCAGGACACACCCACACCGCCCTCGAAATAGGGAAGAATGGCATAGCCGGAGCCGTAGCCGAGCACATCACCCCACGAAACGCACCCGCTCGAAAGGGTCTTGAAGCTCTCGCCGTTCTTCATGGCCTGTTCTGCGGCCTGATACAGCACCCGCATAACGGCGGGGGACTTGTTCAGGGCTTCGCCCACGGCTGCGCTTTCCTTGTCATAACCGCACCCGGAAGCGTAGCCGGTAAAAATGCCGTCATCGGTTCGAGCGGTGGCGGTGGGGTTATGTCCCCATGTGCTACTCCGTTTCCACTCCACAGAAACAGAGAGGAAAGAGAGAGCGGGAGCGGCGGCAGCGGTGCGGAGCTTGGAAAGCTGCTGTTCCCGCCACTTCTCCACATCGGCGGCGGCTCGCTTCTGTGCGATCTCCACGGCCTTCTCACGGGGCAGGGTTCCGGCCTGATATGCTTCCCACTTCTTCGGGGTGCTCCACTCCTTCAAGCCCCTGTCGGGGTCTGTGCGGTGCTCTGCCGCCCAAGTGCGGCAAAAGCCGTTTTCAATGTAGAACCGCTTCCCGTCCTTGCGAAGCTCGGCTTCGGCGTTTACGGCCTTGACCAGCTCCGGGAAAACCTCGGCGGCGGGGTCTGCGGGTTCCTCTGCGGGGATTTCTTCGGCGGGGGTATATTCCCGCATGGCTTCCCCGATCTGGTTAATGTGGGCGGGGTGAATGTCTCCCGGCTGGTAAATGTCGTGGCTTCTCAGCTCGTCAGGGGTGGCGGCGGTTTCAACGCTCTGCGCCCATTCCCGGACATACTCATAGATACGACCGTCCCACTCTCCCACGGTGTTTACCAGCTCCGCAACGGCTTCCCGTGCGGTTTCATAGCCGAGCCGGTTCACCAGCTCCGCAACGGTGGCGGCGGGGGTTTCTTCTCTGGTGGCCTTGAAGACCTCGACCACGGTTTCAAGGTGGGCTTTCGTTGCCTTGATCTGTTCCCGGCGTTCGGTTCTCTCGATGGCGTTCATTTTCATATTGATGTTCCTTTCCGGCCTGTGGCCTGTCGATGTTCAGTTATTTCTGAGATTGGCTTAAATATATCAGATATTTCTGAGCTTGTCAACGGGTTTTCCGTGAAAATTTCAGATTTTTCTGAGCTATTTCAATGTGTGCTTTTTCTCTTGAATTTCCGCACATTCCCGGCAGCGGGACACGATCAAGCCAGCCGCCGCCAGATCAGCCAGCCCCGGCAGAGACCACCACCGGCACCCACCAGCCGGTCAGCAGATCAGCAGATCAGAAAACCGCCGAACCTCCACCCGGAAGCTCGGCGGTCTGTCATAGTCGGAAAGTCGCCAGCCAAAGTCGCTGACCTCCGAGCGGGAAAGTCGCTGGTCATAGTCGAAAAGTCGAAAGTCGCTGGAAAGTCGCCGGAAAGTCGCCGGAAAGTCGATAGTCGCTCGATAGTCGCCAGCCATAGTCGCTCAAAGTCGATGGATAGTCGCCAGCCAAAGTCGCTCACTCGTCAGAGTCGGAAGACTCATAGTCGCCAGCCGTGTCTTCCAGATACTTCCTCTGCAAGTCTTCCGGGGACACCTGATCTCCAAGCTGCTGATTGGGCGTAAGCACCATCTCCTGCTTGTCCACATAGCCCATATTGTTCTTCATGAGGAAGATACCAGCAACGGGGTTGATCTTGCCGTTCTGCATATAGTTTTCCATCTGTGCGTTCAAAACTTGATACGCCTTTTTAATGAGGTTGCGACTCTCGGCGGGAACATAGGCACTATCCACACCATTCGCCCATTTCCATAAAGTCGTTCTATCCACACCAAAGGCCAAAGCCATTCCTGCAACACTCGGCTTCATATCATCATCAGCACACAACTGGAAATACTGACCAATCCTTGCCTTGACCTGTTCCGGTTCCCTCATACTCACATCAGGCCAATCCAACATAGCCATAGAGTGTTCCAAATATTTCCGATTGTCTCCCGGCTCAGACTGAACACTCAGGGCTTCTTTCCGGTCAGGCCGGGTACGCTTTTTCACTTGCATTTCCTCTGCCATAAAAATCTCCTTTCTCAGTGAGTTTAGTGACTCATTTCTGAAAATTCGTATAAACTCTCTTATAGGACGCTCTATATAGAGGATTTATATAATCCAAGCGCGCAGCCGTTCATCTGCCGCCTTGCGGATGAACGCTGCACATACCCCATCACCGACTGGGTAGAATGGCAAACGAATGTGCTGACGGCGTATCTCCTACTCCCCCGTGAGCTGATCGACCGCTACATGGATGAGCTTGGCCTTGGCCGGCAGATCAAACTCCTGAACAAAGTATTTGCCCCCAAGGAATATGCGCTGTTTTCTGAAATGGCAAAGCGTCTGGGCGTCTCGAAAACAGCATTATCCATTCGTCTGGACAATCTTGGCATGATCAGCCGAAATGATTTTAGTGATCCGTATGCGCCCATCCATATTTAGCCGCATACTGCCGCGTGTCCACGAAAAAAGATGAACAGCTTGGCAGCTATGAAAACCAGAAAGCATATTACACGGAAAAGATCATGGCAAATCCCAACTGGACGATGGCGGATATCTTCGCGGATGAGGGGATCACCGGTACCTCCGCCTGCAAGCGCAAGGATTTTCTTCGCATGATCCGGCAGTGCAGGAAGGGCAAGATCGACATGATCCTCGCCAAATCCGTCTCCCGCTTCGCCCGCAACACCGTGGACACCCTGAGTTATACCCGCGAGCTGCGCAGCATGGGCATCCCGGTTATCTTCGAGGAGCAGAACATCAACTCCATCTATCCGGAGAGCGAATTCCTTATCACCATCCACGGCGCCTTCGCACAGTCCGAAAGCGAAGGGATATCCTCCCGCGTCAAGTGGGGCAAGCATCAGGCGATGCGGACGGGAAAGGCAAACATCCAGTATAAGACCCTGCTGGGGTACGAAAAAGGACCTGACGGAGAGATGGTGGTCAACGCAGAGCAGGCAGAGACTGTCCGAAAAATTTACGAGCTGTACCTATCCGGTCAGACGCTGCGCAATATCAAGGAAACCTTGGAAACAGGAGGCTTTAAGAATGCGGCAGGAACTACGGAATGGATGACCTCCAACCTGCGGACGATCCTCTCTGATGAAAAATACTGCGGTGATGTCCTGCTCCAAAAGACCTTCATTCGGGACTGCATCAGCAAGCAGGTCATCCGTAATACTGGACAGCTTCCCATGTATCTGATTCAGAACCACCACGAAGCTATTATCCCACGGGAACGGTTCGATGCCGTGCAGATGGAGCTGGCGCGGCGTCGGGCTCAGACCGGCGGCACGAAAAAGAGCGCCCCCACAGGTATGAGCCGCTACAGCGGCAAGTACGCGCTTAGCGGTCTGCTGTTCTGCGGTGAGTGCGGCACGGCATACCGCAGAGTGGTGTGGACGCAGCACGGTGAGAAACGTGCCGTATGGCGCTGCAGCAGTCGCTTGGATTATGGCAAGAAATACTGCAAAGAATCTCCGACGCTGGACGAAGCGCCGCTCCAGCAGGCGGTGCTGGCAGCTATCAACGCCTCCATGTCGGGGCGCAAGGTGCTGGCGGACCAGCTCGTGGATGCGATGGAGCAGGAATTGGCTCCGGTCCCCGGTGAGAGCATGAGCCTCGGAGACATTGACCGAGCGGTCACGGAGTTGGGCAAACAGTTCGATATGCTTCTGGCAGAGGCGGCAAATGGTGACGTGGATGAATATGCCGAGCGTTTCCGTGCCATCTCCACCACAATGGAGGAACTGAAACGCCGAAAGGCCGCTATCCTCAGTATCCGGCAGGAGCAGATCGGCCGCCGTATCCATGCGGCAGCCTCGGCAATGACCGCGGTGACCATGGGAATCACGGATTGGGACGATGGTGTGGTCTATCAGATGCTGGAAAAGGTCACGGTTCTGGCGGGCAACCGCATCAAGGTCACCTTCCGCAACGGCGTAGAAATCGAACAGACCGTAGACCAACCTAAGAGGAGGAAATTCGCATGATTTATGTGACTGGCGACTGTCACGGAAACTTCCGGCGCTTCCAGCTGGAATACTTCCCGGAGCAAGCTGGGATGACGAAGAACGATGTGGTCATCATCGCAGGAGACTTCGGCGGCGTGTGGTTTGGCGACAGCCGCGACGATGAAACGCTGGATTGGCTGGAACGCCTGCCCTTCACACTGGCTTTCGTCTGCGGCAACCATGAAAACTATGACGCGCTGGAACGATATCCCGTAGCGGAGTGGCACGGCGGCAAGGTACATCGCGTTCGCCCTCATGTGCTGCACCTGATGCGCGGTCAGATCTTCGAGCTGGAGAGTTACCGCTTCTTCACCATGGGCGGCGCAAAAAGCCACGATATTGAGGATGGAATTTTGGAGCCGGATGCCCCGGATTTTGAGCGAAGGCTCATGACGCTCCAACGCAAGCCCAGAGCGAGATACCGCGTCAACCACATCTCTTGGTGGGCGCAGGAGCTGCCCTCCGATGAAGAATATGCCGAAGCGCAGCGAAACCTTGACGCGGTCAGTTGGCAGGTGGACTACATCATCACCCACTGCGCTCCCACCAGCATCGCCCTCATGGGGAGCCGTCACAACGAGGCGGACCGGCTCACGGATTTCTTGCAGGAGGTGCAGGAAAGAGCAAAATACCACTACTGGCTGTTCGGCCACTATCACGACAACAAAGCCATTGACGAAAAGCACATCCTGCTGTGGGAGCAGATCGTGCGAGTCATCTGAAGCAGGTCAAAGCAGAGAAGAACACGGTGAAGCCGCCGTGCTTTTCTCTGCTTTGAGCATTGATCAGGCGCGCTGCGCCGGAAAGGAGAAAGCCAATGAACATCCGCAAATCCACAGACTACAGTACACTGTTTGTAGAACTGGACACGCTTATGGCGGCGCAGCTCCCGCAGATGGAATTGTACTGCGAAATTGGTCGAGTGGTCAGTGGCAGAGCGGAGAAAGGCGCGGCTGTCGCGGCGTCGGAATACCTTCAAGCGGCCTATCCCACAGCCGAGGGCTTTTCGCCCCGCAATGTGCGCCGTATGCGGGCGTTTTACGCGACCTACGAAGAATCCCCTGACATCATGCGGCTGGCGATGAACCTCGGCTGGACGCAGAATGTGGCGATTTTAGAGAGGTGCGGCAGCAACGAGGAACGGGCGTGGTACATC
>OLFT01003457.1_pt1 | contig 11653 bp, 12 predicted proteins | sample 1604921 | NCBI WGS metagenome assembly OLFT01 (sample SAMEA3888897, study PRJEB22519) | human gut metagenome | biome: human gut; feature: human-associated habitat; material: faeces | place: Denmark | collected 2013 | reverse complement strand
GAGCATCCGCTTGACGTGCGGGAGGTCACAGGTTCAAGTCCTGTATCGTCCACCAAACAGTTCGTACCCGAACCCAGTTCTTTATGAAAAGGGTTCGGGTACGTTTTTGTTCGCAGAAAGTTTTGCGAGAGGACTGCTCAGAACGGCAGACGAGCAAAGGCAGGACATCACCGTGGCGGTGGTATCCTGCCTTTTGATATTCTTAACAGAGTATGGTATACTTGGTTTAACAGATGGGAATCTGCAAAGGAGTTGAATCACATGAAAAAGTGTGTCATTCTAAAAGTTATTAGTATCCTTTTTGCCCTCATGACTCTTTTAGCGATCTCCTGTGCCATTACAGGGACAGGAAGCGGCTTTTTGGATCTGAGCAATATTGCAAGAGCTGTTTGTATCGGAGTTGCTGTGATCTGCGGTATTCTTGCAGTGATAACTTGGAAATACGCTGAGTCAACGGTTTGAGACCCATTCCGAAAACGGAACGGCTTGGGGGGGTTCGCCACCTATAAAGGTGTGCCGTCTGTGCTGAAACAACAAAATCGAAACGGGGAGCATCGGGGCAGGGGATGTCCCGGTGCTTTTTTGTGCCGGGAGGAGCCTTGACCAGGCCGCAGCGGCAGAGGGCAGAAAAGAATAACATTGCGGGGCAGCACGATTTATGCTATGATTATGAAAAATTGCTTCAGAGAAGGATAAACGGACCTTTGAAATTTTGACCAGCAGAAAGGAACACTGAAGAATGAAACCTAAATTTGACGGCTATGCGGCGCAGTATGACGCCTGGTTTATGACCAATGAAAACCTGTTCCAAAGCGAACTGCGCCTGTTTCAAAAGGTGCTGGGGGATATTTCAGGCAAGCGCGTGCTCTCTGTGGGCTGCGGCAGCGGCCTGTTCGAGAGCATGATCGACTGCAGCGGCATCGAGGGTATCGAGCCCTCCCGGGACATGGGTGCCATCGCCCAGAAGCGGGGGGTGAACGTGATCGCCTTCGGCGCCATCGAAGAGGCCGAGCTGGAGGAGAACGCCTATGATGTGATCTACCTCAACGGCAGCTCCAGCTATATGGAGGACCTGACGCTGGCCTTTGATGTCTGCAAAAAGGCCCTCAAGCCCAACGGCAAGTTTATCTCCCTGGACGTGCCCAAGGAGAGCGCCTTCGGTTTTATGTATCTGCTGGCCAAGGCCGTGGGAACCTTTGACCACCCCTCCCTCAACGGGGTCATGCCCCAGCTGCCCTATCCCCTGGAGCTGTGCTGTGCAGGCGTGTGGCACTCCACCGAGGAGAAGATCGACGCCCTGAAGGGGCTGGGCTTCCACGATTTCGAGTTCTATCAGACCCTGCTGAAAAATCCCATGTACACCAACGAGGATGCGGAGGATGTGGTCCCCGGCTATCAGAGCGGCGGCTATGTGGCCATCATCGCTCACAAATGAGCGGGGGAAACGGCGAGAAGCTTTCCCGGCGGCTCTATGAGCGGGTGCAGGAACTATGGCCCCAATACCTGCGCCACCCCTTTGTGACCCAGATGGCGGAGGGTACGCTCCCGGTGGAAAAGTTTCGGTATTACATGCTGCAGGACTATCTGTATCTCAGGGATTATGTGAAAATCTTTGCGGCCATCATCCAGAAGGCGGACGATTTTGAACAGATCCGCTTTCTCAGCGGGGAGATGTCGGACACCATCGGCGAGACCGCCCGGACCCATCTTCCCTTTATGAAACGCCTGGGCATCACAGAGGAAGAGATACGCCTTGCCCGCCCCCATATGGACAACAGCGCCTACAGCCACTATATGCTGTGGGAGGCCCAGGCGGGGGATGTGCTCACCGGACTTGTGGCGCTTTTGAATTGCTCCTGGAGCTATGCCTATGTTGCGGAGGAGATGGTCAAGCGCTGCCCCGACGCCCTTTGTCACGAGAACTACGGCGCATGGTTTGCAGGCTACGTCTCAGAGGAGTACCAAAAGACCAACCAGGCGCTGATCGACCAAATCGACAGGCTGGGCGCATCGGCGGACGAGGAGACGATACAGCGCCTTTGCGGGATATTTGAGACGTGCTGCCGGTTTGACCTGCGCTTTTGGGACATGGTCTATGCCATGGGAGAGAACGGAGACAATTCCTAAAAAATACGGCAGAAAGAGAGCATTTGCCATGAATATCACGGTATACCTGGGGGCCAACCAGGGGAACGACCCGGCTTTGGGCCGGGCGGTGGAGGAACTGGGGCGCTGGATCGGGGAGAGCGGCCACCGGCTGATCTACGGCGGCTCTAAAAGCGGCCTGATGGGCGTTCTGGCCGACTGCGTGCTGAGCGCCGGGGGAGAGGTCATCGGCGTGGAGCCGGAGTTCTTTATGGAGCGGGCGGTGCAGCACACCGGCCTGACCCGGCTCATCGTCACCAAAGACATGTCCGAGCGGAAGGCAAAAATGATCCAGCTGGGCCAGGCCTTCATCGCCTTTCCCGGCGGCACCGGGACCCTGGAGGAGATAGCAGAGATCATGTCCAAGGTCTCTCTGGGCCAGCTGGACGCCCCCTGCATCCTCTATAACTTAGACGGCTATTATAACAGCCTGCGGGCCCTGCTGGACCACATGATCGAAAAGGGCCTGTCCACACCGGAGCGCCAGGCGGGCATTCGGTTTGCCCGGGACCTGGGGGAGATCCGGCAGATCCTGGCCGAGGCAGAGAGCGGACGATGAACACAGCACAAATTTTTCCAAATTTAACTTGAGTCCCGGCCAACTTTGTGGTATAATCAGGGCCACAAGCCGAATAGGAGGTATTTTGTGCGATGAAAACAACGATTTTGCTTTTGTTGCTGTTTCTCTTTTTTGTGGCGGACCTGGTGCTGCGGAACAGGTATCCCCAGGTCATCCAGCCCTTTGCCCTGGGCTATAACGTGGTCTACACCGTGCTGTCGGCGGCCTATGTGATCTTTCTGATCTATCAGTATTCCACCGGGGCGACCACCTGGCACCTGGTCCTGGTGGTGTGCTCCATCGTGGTGCTGGCGGCCACGGTGTTCTTCACCTGGAAGGACTGGCTCCGGGACCGGCAGTAACGGCGTGAGAACAGAATAAGCACAAGGCGGCTGCCCCACTCACCGGGCGGCCGCCTTTTCTGTCCAACGATACAAGAATAGCCTGAAGAAGGGAAAAAAAGAAGTGACCCTCTGCCGTCCGTTTCGTACTCGGTACGGCGAGGGTCACTCCTGATGCTGCTTGGGTTCTACCATTTGGTTACCTCTCTTTCTTCAGGATGGCTACACGTTCCGCCGATCCCGTCTTTCGCATCTCCTGTCAACTGCATTGGGGCCGCCCTGCGGTCCACGCCTCATAGCCGAGGTCCGGTGGTTGGGTGATGGATGGATGATCGTTGGATGTGCGCTTGCCGCTGTCTGATTCGCCGCTGGAAGAACGCTGGCGCTGGTCTTCTCCTTTCCTGGAGCAGTATCCACAATTCCATGTCTGGATGGGGAAAGCTCTGTTTTGGCGCGCCCTTGAATTTTCCCCGATCCGAATTCGGGTGGAGCGTTTGGTTCTTCGCTCTGGGTGATGCCTTCAGCTTGGCAGTTGGTGGTGCGGCCTTGTTGGCTTCTTAGTACATTGGACTCAATCCTTTCTGTTTCTGGCTATAATATACTACAGGCAAAGCAAATTGTCAAGTGGTTTTTGTGCGAAATCCACTTAAATTTAGCACAGCAGTGAAATGGCCTGATAAGTTGCAAAAACGCCTCTGAGCCGCAGCCCAGAGGCGTTTTTCATGTGGTTTAGGGCTGCTCCGGGGCCGGGTCGGCCATGACGGAGCACAGGTAGTCGTAATAGGGCATCAGGAACGTGAAGCCGTTTACCACCTGGTCGGCCAGCTGTGGGGAAAAATACAGCCCGTCGCAGTTGTGGTCGCTGGTCAGGCTGATCTGCCGCCGGTTGTACCAGGGATAGAGCAGGCGGCCCGGGTCGCCCTTGGGGCGCTTGTACATCTGGCCCTCCAGAGTGAACTCCCCGTGCTTCTCCAGGCGGCGGGCCAGCTGCTTCAGCGGCTCCGGGTCCCGGTCAATGCGGGCGCGGAGCTTGGCCATGGTCACGGGGGTGGGGTCCCAGCAGCCCATGCCGTAGCTGTAATACTCCGGGGCCACCTCGAAATAGAACCCGGGCTCCGCCCCCTCAGAGGGGGCCATGCGCCGCAGGCCGAACCACAGGTGGTCCTTATAGGGTCCCCGGCCATAGAGCCGCCGGGCGTCCCGATAGATGCGGCTGACCTTGCAGTTGAGCTGCAAATTGGGGAACTTGTCGTTGATGGCCTGGCTCACCTGGCTTGCCAGCTCCCGCAGGGGGGCGTCTACCAGGGTCTGAAACTCCTCTTTATGGGCCAGGAACCAGCCGCGCTCGTTGTTGAATCGGATGCCCCAGAGAAAATCTGTGGTCCCCTGGGTAAAGCCTTGGAACATGCTATCGTCTCCTGTGGTGTCTTACTCAGCCCTGGGCGTCCTGGGCGGGCGTCTCGGTGCCGCCGGTCTCAGCGGGGGTCTCAGTAGCCGGGGTCTCGGCGGGGGTGCTGGGGGGGGGGTTCTCCCCGGTGGAGGGCGTGGTGGCGGGCTGGGGGGGCACGCCGTTGACCCAGGTGGTGGGGTCGCCGTCGGCGGGGTTATAATAGATGGTCTTGGGCCGCATCTTATAGGTGCTGGCGCCCATGATCTGCTCCTCCTTCAGGGAGCCGTCTTTGTTGTACACATAGCGGACGGTCTTGGCCTTCACGCCGGTGTAGGGGTTCTGCTTCCGGTCCACCTGGGTGGTGCCCCGGGGGATGGAGCTGTCCGCCTTATACTGGGTGGTGGGGGTCACCTGGTCATAGGTGGTGCTCTTGGGCACGGCGTAAGTACCGGTCTCGTTGGTGCCGTAGATCTTCACGGTGAGGTAGCGGCTGCCCCCCTGGTCATAGCTCTCGGTGACGATCTTCACGGGGTAGTTGGTGTTGTTCTTAAAGCGGAAGTCGGTGGAGCCATAGTACACGGTGGCGTCCATGCCCGCGGGGACATAGCCGGTGTTGTACATGTGGCTCCGGCGCTCCACCACCTCCAGGGTGGTGTGGAGCACGGCATAATAGATGGTGGAGGAGGTCTGGCAGATGCCGCCGCCCACCTCGTCGGTGGAGGCCCCGCCCACATACACCGGCGCGGCCTGATAGCCCTTGTCCGCCGAGCGGCTGCCGGTGGTGCCGTTATAGGAGAAGACCTCGCCGGGCAGCAGGATCACGCCGTTGCAGGCCTTGGCAGACAGGGCCACGTTGTTTTTCCGGGCCGCGGAGCCGCCCACTTTGGTGGTGCCCTTGCCCAACAAATCGCGGAACAGCTTGGCGGACAGGCTCGCCTTTGTCTCCTTGGGCTGGGTGACGGTGAGGGGGATGGACACGGTCTCGCCCTCCCCGGCCTGGTCATAGGCGGCCTTCAGCTGGGCGGGGTCGAAGTCCAGGCCCACAGACTCAGCGACGATCTCGTGGGTGGTGCCGTCCAGGGCGGCGTCCTTGGGCTCGGTGTACACGTCCTGGTGGACGGTGTCAAAGTCGGGTTCCTGGGGCGGGGTCTGGGTGACGGGCAGGTCCACGTCCACGGTGACGTTCTGCTCCCCCTGGCCGAACTTCTGGGCAAAGCCCTGGTCCAGGGCCTGGTGCAGCAGCTGGACGGCCTGGTCCTCGTCCGCCGCCAGACCGGTGACGCCCTTGGTCAGCTCCAGAGTCTGGCCGCTGACCTGCCAGTGGGCCATGGTCACGTCGCCCACCTGGCGCTCCATATCCTCCAGCAGGGTGGTCAGGGCGGGCTGCTGGTCCTGAAGGGCCAGCTCCACCTGGCTGCCCGCACCCAGTAGATGGGCCAGATACTGGCCGCCACGGGCCAGGAAGGGGCCCTCCCCGGCCTGCATGGCCGCCTGGACGGTGGCCTCCTGGTCCACGGCCAGGTCGGCGGCAGACAGCTGGCCGCTCCAGCCCTCGCAGGAGATGTTCAGGGTGATGGGGTCGCCGCTCTCCTCCGCCAGGGCATTTTTCAAAGCGTCGGCCGCCTGGTCCTGGGTCATTCCGGACACGTCCAGGCCGCTGATGCTCACGTGGGGCAGGATCGCGTCCCGGCCGCCCGCCCAGGCACACAGGCCCAGATAGCCGCACAGCACCACGGCTGCGGCCACGCCTGCCAGCACCGCGCCCTTTCTGCCCTTCTTGTGCTCTCCCTTGGGCGTTTTTTCGATGCGTTGTCCACTCATGCTTTTCATTCCTCCATATCCGGCGCTCAGCCGGGGTCCGCTCCCTCTCCAGAGAGTCTATTTTGTCAGCTTCTTTGCATTATATCACTCAAACGCCGGGGATATCATTACAGAACAGTTACAACTGCCCTTTTCTTCTGGGGGAAAACCCAAAAACAGCCATTTACTTTTCCCTTTCCCTCAGGTATGATAGAAAATCATAGTGTTTCTTGCCGGACTTTACCCGGCTTGGAGGTTTGACCATGCATATGGACCAGAAGTCGAAGCAGGAGCTGCGCTCCTGGATATTCCCCATTTTGATGCTCATCTTCGTCACTCCCCTGGGGGTGCTGCTGATCGTGCTGAAGCTGCTGGGGGGCGGGAGCACCTCCCGCAGCCAGCGGCGGGACCAGCGGGCCCAGGGCTTTGCCGCCCAGTCTGTGAGCCGCTCCCCCCTGGGGGCCAGGACCACCGGGGGACAGGGTGGGCAGACGGCCACCGCCGCCGCGCCCCAGATCAGCCAGGAGATCGCCCGCATAGCGAAAAAGGGCAAGCAGCTGGCCCTGGCCGGGGGCGGGCTGTCCCTGGTGACGCTGATCGCCCTGGCCGCCGCCATGCGGGACGTGATGTATTGGCTGATCCACGGGGAGTTTGCCTGGTTCCTGGACGACCTGCTGGCCCAGCTGCCCGCCCTGTGCGTGCTGGCCGTGGGTCTGGGGCTGCTGGTGGACGGCGTCCGCCGCCAGCGCCGGGCGGGGCGCTTCCGGGGCTATCTGGCCATGATCGGGGAGAAGAAGAGCGTGGCCATCTCCGCCCTGGCCTCCGCCGCTGGCCGCCCGAAAAACAAGGTGTGCGCCGATCTGGAGGACATGCTGGACGCGGGGCTGTTCCCCAGCGGCTATCTGAACTATGGCGGGGACCGCTTTGTCCTGGGGGGCGGGCTGGAGGACCAGCCGGAGCCCCAGGCTTCCGCGCCCACGGCCAAGACCCAGCAGGCCCAGCAGACAAGGGCGGACCGGGACGCGGAGAACGCCATCCTGGATGAGATCCGCCAGGTGAACGACCAGGTGGCCAACGAAAAGCTGTCCGCCCAAATCGACCGCATCGGGGTCATCACTGCCAAAATCCTGGAGTATCAGAAGAGCCGCCCGGAGAAGGCCCCCCAGCTGCACAGCTTCCTCAGCTATTACCTGCCCACCACGTTGAAGATCCTGCGGGCCTATGGCCAGCTGGAGTCCCAGCAGATCGCCGGGGAGAACATCACCGCCGCCATGAAGCGGGTGGAGGGCATGATGGACAAGGTGGTGGAGGGCTTTGAAAAGCAGCTGGACCAGCTGTTCCAGGGGGACACCATGGACATCACCGCCGACGTGGACGTGCTGGAGCAGATGCTGGCCCGGGACGGCCTGACGGGGGAGCAGCTGCGGCTGTAAGCTCGAATCAGACGGGCCGCTGGGGACAGCGGCCCCTACGAAAAAGCAACAACTGCGCGGGAGAAATTCCTGCGCAGTTGTTATTTTTATATTCTTTTATACGTGGCGTAATGGAATATCAGGCCGTCCTCCTCCAGCGGCTCCGACTCCTCCGCCAGGGTCCAGTGAGGGTCGGCATCCAGATCGGGCAGCCAGCAGTCGGCGGGGTAGGATTTGTGGATCTTGGTGATATAGGCCGTGTCGCACTTGCCCAGCAGGGCCTGGTACACCGACGCGCCGCCGATGACGCAGGAATCCTCCGGGGCCTGGGCCAGCAGGCTGTCCAGGTCGGGGTACACCTCCGCACCCTCCGGGGCAAAGTCCGGGTTCCGGGACAAAATCAGGTTCCGGCGGCCCTTTAAAGGCCGCCCGCCCGGGAAGGTGGCCATGGTCTTCCGCCCTAAGATCACCGGGTGGCCGGTGGTCAGGGTCTTAAAGCGCTTTAGGTCCTGGGAGATGTAGACCAGCTGGTCGCCGCCCTTCCCCAGGGCCCAGTGTTCGTCCACAGCAGCAATGAGCTTCATGTCAGGTCCGCCTCCTTTACACAGCCACGGGGATCAGCTTGGGGTCCAGGGTGTGGGCCTGATAGCCCTCCAGCTTCACGCTGTCGGGGGTAAAGTCATAGAAGTCAGTGACGGTGGGGTCCAGGGTGAACTTGGGGGCGTCGAAGGGCTTGCGGGCGATCAGCTCCTCCACCACGGGGACGTGGCGGTCATAGATGTGGGCGTCGGCGATGACGTGGACCAGCTCCCCGGCCTGGAAGCCGGTGACCTGGGCGATCATGTGCAGCAGGGTGGCATACTGCATCACGTTCCAGCCGTTGGCGGTGAGCATGTCCTGGGAGCGCTGGTTCAAAATGGCGTTCAGGGTGTTGCCGGAGACGTTGAAGGTCATGGAATAGGCGCAGGGGTACAGGGCCATCTCGCTCAGGTCGTGGTGGTTATACATGATGGCCAGGATGCGGCGGGAGGCGGGGTCGTGTGTTAAGTCCCACAAAATTTTGTCCACCTGGTCCATGTCCCCCTGGGGATAGTGGTGCTTCACCCCCAGCTGATAGCCATAGGCCTTGCCGATGGAGCCGTTCTCGTCGGCCCAGGCGTCCCACACGTGGCTGTGCAGGTCGTGGATGTTGTTGGACTTCTTCTGCCAGATCCACAGCAGCTCGTCCACGGCGGACTTGAGATACTGCTTGCGCACGGTGAGCATGGGGAACTCCTCCCGCAGGTCATAGCGGTTCACCACGCCGAAGAGCTTGATGGTGTGGGCGGGGCTGCCGTCCTCCCAGCGGGGGCGGACCTCCCGGTCTGTGTCCCAAACGCCACGGCTTAAAATATCCTGACAGGTCTTGATAAACACCTGGTCTGCATAGCTCATGTAAAACGGCTCCTTCCAGCTTGAATATGTTCTATCATAGCACAGGGCCGCCGATCCTGTCCAGAAAAAGCATCTGGTCTTTTCCCCGCCGGGATGTTATAATACAAAACACGACGTCATATTCCGCCCACGGGCGCTTTTGGAGGTTTTTTATGTCCAGCAAAGAGGAGTTTATCGAGATTTTTACCAGCTGCATCACCCGGGACGGGGCGGACAAGCTGCTGGACTTTTTGGAGCACAAGTGCGACTTTTTCACCGCTCCCGCCTCCGCCAGGTATCACGGGGCCTATGAGGGCGGCCTGTGCGACCACAGCCTGAACGTGTACCACTGTCTGGTGGACTATCTCCAGCGGGAGCGGGTGCAGGAGCTCTATGGCCTGGAGTACAGCGACGAGTCCATCGCCATCGTGGCCCTGCTCCACGACCTGTGCAAGATCGGCTGCTATAAAAAGGGCACCCGCAACGTGAAGGACGAGTCGGGCAAGTGGCAGACCGTGCCCAGCTATACCTTTGACGACCCCCTGCCCTATGGCCACGGGGAGAAGAGCGTGTACATCGCCAACGGCTATATCCGTCTCACCCGGGAGGAGGCCATGGCCATCCGCTGGCACATGGGCTTCTCCGGCCCGGAGGACAACCGCACCGTGGGCCAGGCCCTGCAGCGCTATCCCCTGGCCTTTGCCCTGGCCATGGCGGATATGGAGGCGTCCTACTTCCTGGAGAACGAAGATCGGCTGTAAATTCAATACAGATGGCAATATTAGAATGAAATAATACGAAAACAGGCCCTTCCGTTAAGAAACGGAGGGGCCTGTTTTTTATTCAGCCGCAGGGAACTTCTGATCCAAAATGGTAACGGAGCTCACCTGATTCGGGTTGATGATATCAGCCAGGCGGTAGATTACCCGCCCCTGGTCAAACATCCCCTCGGCAGGGTGGCTGATCTGGCAGAAATACCGAGCCGCCATGGTCACCTGGCTGCCGTCCGCCATGGTCAGCACCGCATTAGTCAGCTCCTCGTCCCCCATGACTGCCATCAGGCCATCCACCGTGTCCCCGTCAAAGGGCTGCCCCCGGAAGGGGAGACCAGACACGTCGTACAGGAAGGAGATGGGCGAGACATACAACTGCTCCACCGGAAGCTCATACCCGGCGACGTTCAGAGGCTGCTCTGTGGTCAGGGTCCGGCCCGGGTCTGCCTCTGGAATGGTCAGCTTCACCGTCCAGCTCTCCTCCCGGAAGTCCGCCAGAGTGTGGAACTCCCAGTCGTTCTCCTCCTCCAGGCCCCACCAGCCCAGCTTCTCCGGAGTGAGCTTCAGTTTGATTCCCAGCAGGTCGCCGCTGGCCACCTCCAGGTGGATGTGCAGCAGCATGGAGATCCGGCCGTGGGCCAGGTCGCTGCTCTCCGGCAGGTATTCCCCGCCGATGCCGCCGCCCCAACCCTGGTTGGTCAGGTCCCGGTTGGTGGGCAGCACCCGGAAGTCCATGCGGTAGTCCTGCTCTGTCAAGACCGTGCCTTCCGGCGCAGTCAGATCCACCAGGATCTCGCCGCAGTAGCGGTCAAACAGCAGCTGCTTCACCTCCACTGTCCAGCCGTTCTTGTAGGCGTGGGTCTTATCTACCTGAACTATGCCGTTGGAGACCAGATTCAGGTCCTCCTGTCCGATTCCAAAGTAGTCCATCAGCCGCTGGTCCAGCCCCGCAGCCACTGCAAAGGCGGCAGTCATCATCAGGGCGGCGGCAACAAGGGCCACAAGGCCCCGCTTCATTCCTCGCTTCATGGTCTGCTCCTCTCTTTCCGTTCTGTGCAGTCTGTCCAGCATGGTCACCTCCTGCTCCTGAGTAGGGGCGATCTGATCAAACATCCGGCGCAGGTCAAGGTCATCCATGGTATTCCACCTCCAGAACTTCTTTCAGTTTTTTTCGTCCCTGGGCCAGCCAGGTGCGGACAGTAGAGGGATTCTTCCCCATGATCTCCGCCGCCTCCCGGGCGGTATAGCCCTGATAATAGCAGAGATACAGGGCCACTCGCTGGTGCTGCGGCAGGGTAAGGACCGCATCCCACAGCTCCCCATCCACCGGCTGTTCCCAAGTCAGCTTCTCCATTGCTTCTTCGCTCTCCCGGTGGGTGCGCCACCAGTGCTTCAGCTGATTTTTGCACTCGTTCCGGGCGGTGACGATGAGCCAAGCCTTTTCGTGCTCCGGATCACGGAATGGTTTGGGGTACTCCATCACCTTTCGAAAGACGGTCTGGGCGGCGTCCTCGGCGTCGGGTACATTTTTCATCAACATCAGACAGATCTGATAGACCATTTTGATATGCCGGTGGTAGATGGCCTCCACCTCCTCTGTGCTGCGGTTCCCCTTCACGGAAAGCGCCTCCCTTCTATTCTCTCTGTCTATTACACAATCGGAGAGGGAAATTTGTTGAGGGATAAGAGAATATTATAGAGAAAGGGACAGCCGTTGGCTGTCCCTTCCAGCGTGTCGATAAACCCTTTTCTGTCATTCCGAGGAGCGCAGCACCCGCAAGGGGTACGCCGCATCCGTAAGGCAGCAAAGCTGCCAACGG
>OLFT01003447.1_pt1 | contig 11677 bp, 6 predicted proteins | sample 1604921 | NCBI WGS metagenome assembly OLFT01 (sample SAMEA3888897, study PRJEB22519) | human gut metagenome | biome: human gut; feature: human-associated habitat; material: faeces | place: Denmark | collected 2013 | reverse complement strand
TCCAGAATACAGATCCCATAAGAGGAATCATGCCTAAAATCGCTGCGATAGCGGTGAGCATGATAGGACGGAAACGAAGTGTAGCGGAGTTGATAATCGCTTCAAGTGGTTTTTGTCCTTCTGCTTTGTGGATTTCAATTTGGTCTAACAAGATAATGGAGTTACGAATGATCATACCCGAAAGGGCGATGATACCTAGAATAGCCATAAAGCCTAATGGTGTTCTCGTAATATTCAGAGCCAATACGACGCCGATTAATCCGAGAGGTGCTGTGAGCAAAGCCATGAACATAAGGGCAATACGCTTCAATTGGAACATGAGGATTGTCATGATCACAAAGAGCATAATTGGCATTGGTGTTACTAGATTTTGTACAGCTGTGACGCTTTTCTCAGCGGCTCCATCAAGTTCAATGGTATAGCCTGTAGGCAAGGAATCGCGAATGTCTTGTAAGGATTTATAAACCTCTTTTGTTTTCGCATTGCCTAAAACACCAGCTTTTACATTGGCGTGAATGCTGATAGTTGGCATCATATTTCGGTGCCAGATAATACCATCCTCTTGCGTCATAGTAATAGTTGCGATTTGGCTAAGCGGTACGTAGGAACCATTGCCTGTTTGAATCGGTAAGGAGGATAGAGCACTTAAGTTATGTTGCTCATTATCTCCTAAACGGAATGTAACAGGAATTGTTTGATTACCTTCATAGTATTCCCCAGATTTAGTGCCAGATAATAAACTTTGCAAGTGTAAGGATACAGCATAGCTATCGATGCCGAGTAGGCGAGCCTTGTTAGGATCGATATGAACGTTAGCTACAGGTTCCGTATCTGGCCAGTCAAAGGCAATATTCTGTAAATCCTTGTCACCTTGCATTTTGCTTTTTACTTGGTTTGCAATGTCTTTTACCACCTTTTGATCAGGACCTGCTACGCGGAGCATCACTGGATATTTAGATGGTGGGCCAATTTGTACAAATTGAGAATTTACGAGGGCTGAAGGGAATTCTTCATTTAAATAAGAAGTTAATTCATCATAGAGTTTATCTCGATCCTCTAAGGATTTTGTAACGATAACGTACTGCAAGAAGTTATTCCGTTGCAATTCAGGTTCCAAGGTGAGAACGAAACGCGGAGAACCTTGTCCTATATAGGATGTAAAGGTCGAAATGTGTTCGTTACCTTGTAAATGTTCATCGATGATTTTTGCTTGATTTGCAGTGTATTCAATGGATGAACTTTGAGGAAATTGCATGGATACGATGATTTCATTACGCGTTGATGATGGGAAAAATTCCTGCTTGATCAATGGTAGTGAAAGTAGGGATAACACAAAGGCACCTAAGGTGATGAGTAATACTACCTTATGATGTCCTAAAGCCCAATGTAACAGTCTTTCAAATTTATCATAGAATGTAACACTGAGATTGTGCATGATACGGTCTCGTTTGGTCCATTCGGATTCAGGTTTTGGAGCCTTGTTTTCTATGATTTTATAGCCGAGCACAGGGCTGACGAGAACAGAGGCGAACCAAGATAGGATGAGAGCCATAAATACAACGATGGATAGAGATTTTGTAAATTCTGCTACCATACCTTGTGCTAATGCTAATGGCAAGAAGCCAGCACAGGTAATGAGCGTACCAGATAGCATAGGGAATGCTGTTGATTGGTAAGCGAAGGTAGCAGATCTAAAGTGACCCCAACCTTCTTCGAGCTTAACGCTCATCATTTCTACAACGATAATGGCATCATCTACGAGAAGGCCTAGCGATAAGATAAGAGCACCAAGGCTAACCTTATGTAAATAAATGCCGCTTTCATACATCAAGATGAATGTGGTAGACACAACGACTGGAATGGTGAGGGCCACAACAACGCCTGTACGTAAGCCAAGAGATGCAAAGCTTACGAGCAATACGATGGCGATGGCTTCAAATAGAGATTGAGAGAAATCGCCGATAGATTCCTTAACAATATGTGGCTGATTAGATACTTGATCGAGTTCAAGGCCTGCAGGTATGGTTTTCTTCAACTCTGCTAGCTTTTTATCGATAGCTTCACCAAATTCCACATTATTGCCACCTGCATCCATGGAGATAGCAATACCTATAGCTGGCTTGCCTTCATAGTAGAATTGAGGATCACTAGGATCTTGGTAGGTCATGGTTACATCAGCCATGTCGCCAAGGCGCAAGGTTTGATTGTTGATGCGAATAGGCATATCTTGTACGGCTTGAGGGCTATCGAATAGACCGTTTACTCGAAGATATACATTATTTGTATCCGTTGTAATCATACCAGCTGGTACCATCATACTTTGCTGTTTGATAGCTGTTAACAGCTGTTGGGTACTGATTTTATAGGATGCTAATTTATCCTTATTAATCGTTACATTAAGGGTTTGTTGTTGAACCCCAATAAGGCTGATTTTTTTAACGTTTGGAACAGATAAAAGCTGACGTTTTAAGTCTTCCGCTTGTTGACGCTTTTCTTCATAGGAGAATTCATCTCCACTAATGGCGTAGATAATACCGTATACATCATCGAATCTATCGTTGATAGTCGGCCCTTGAACGCCTTGTGGGAGAGATTTCCATTCGTCGTTAATCATGTTCCGCGCTTCTTCCCAAGCGGGACGAATTTTATCAGATGGTAGATTTTCTTTCAGATTAATATAAATAACTGATTTGCTGCCATCTGTGAAAGATTTTGTATAATCCACGCCCGGAAGGTCACGCAGTTTTTCTTCTAATTTGTCCGTTACCTGATCCGACATTTCTTGAGGGGAAGCCCCTGGCCAAGCAACGCCGACAACCATGGTGCGCATCGTAAAGTCTGGGTCTTCCATACGCCCCATGTGGTTATATGAGAAGATGCCAAAGGTGAGGAGCACAGCCATGAAGTAGTAGATAATGGACTTATGTTTGAGGGCCCATTCGGCTAAGTTAAATTGTTTCATTGACTAACCGCCGTCCCTTCTTGTAATTGTTGAGTGCCTGCGGTGATGACAATGTCGCCTTTAGCTAAACCAGATGTAACGATGACAGAGTTTTTACCGAACTCACCAGTCTTAATCGGAACGAGATGAGCCTTTTTATCTCGGATAATATACACTGCATTATTGCCGTTAGAGTCTTTTACAAGAGCCGTCAATGGAATAGAAATATTGGTGCTATCTGTGGTAGATAGATTTGCATTAACCGTCATGCCTAGTTGTACCTCTTTAGGAGCATTTTGTAATGCAATTTTTACAGTATATGTTCTGGCCACAGGGTCAGGAACTGGTGAAATTTCTCGCACCACACCTTGCACGGTTACATCTGGTAGAGCCCAGAATGTAATATTGGCAGGACTGCCCACATGAACCTTGGTCATTTCTTGTTCGGGAAGGGCAATGACTGCTTCTGGGTCGTGACCAGCCGCTAAGGTACCAACGCTTTGACCGGCAGCTACGACTTGGCCTGCTTCAATATTGAAAGCAGTAATAATACCTGTATCAGGAGCCGTCAAATTAGTATAGCTATTTTGATTGCTACTCAAGTTGAGGCTGGCCTGTGCTTGTTGTAATTGAGCAGCTGTCGCATTCAATTGGTTTTCTGCTTGGTCTAATTGCAACTTACTAATCGCTTGTTGAGCATAGAGCTCGCGATATCGTTTCGCATTGGTTTCTGCTAATTCATAGGCCGATTGAGCAGCTTTTACAGCACCCTTAGCATTTTGTACTTGAGCTGATGTATCTGAACCATTGATTTGAGCAATTACTTGGCCTGCTTGTACAGTATCACCGACATTGACAAATTTGTTGATGACGCGACCCCCAATTTGAAAGGCTAAGTTTGTTTCTGTTTTATTATGGATAGTGCCTGCATAGCCAGCACTAGTAGTACCAGATTCTTCACCGATGGTGATGGTGCGCACCTTGAGGCTAGTATCCTCAGATTGCTTTTCAGATCCGCAACCACTGATTATAGCAGTTCCTATTAAAAGGGCTCCTATGGTTGCTATGACTTTTTGATTCATAGAATCTCTCCTTTATACCACACATAAGTCCTATGATACACAACTACATATAGGTAGCATTCATAGGACTATATATTTTATGAGAATATATCTAATTTAGCTATTAGATATATAGTAGATAATAGTTCTATTAAATCTATTAGATTTTATTATATATTTTATACAATTTAATAATACTATATTTATATGTAAACGGCTAGGGGGTATACAAAAAAGTGAGTCCTCCATAGGAGAACTCACTCTTTATATATCTACAATGCTCATAAATCTATAAGCTAGTAGGTATTAATCTTTTTCTTCTATTTCTTGTACTACGATAGGTTCTTCATAGGTTACAAGAATCTTGTCGATACGGGTGTTATCCATATCTATCACTTCAAAGGTATAGCCATTCCATTTTGCTTTGTCTAATTCTTTTGGAATGCGGCCAAAGAGAACGTTTAATAGACCGCCCATTGTTTTGTACAAGTCTTTTTCTTCGCCTGGTAATTCTTCATCGATGTGGAAGAATTCTTTAAATTCGTCTACGTCGAGAAGGCCATCTACAAGCCAGGAGCCGTCTTCACGTTCGACAATTTTATTCTCTTCTTCCATGATTTCTTCTTCACCGGAAGGCATGAGACCTACGATTTCTTCCATAATATCATGTAATGTTACAAGACCGCTGAAACCGCCATACTCATCGAGAACGATCGTTTCATGAACGCCTTCTGTACGGAGTACATTTAATAATTTCATGAGCGTAATGGATTCTGGAATGAGTAATGGTTCTTTCAAACAAGATTCAATAATATCATGAATAGAGCGTTCGCTAGGACGTTGCATGATCTGTACCAATACGTCAGATACAGTTACGAGACCCTTTAGTTCGTCCAAGGAATCGGTACCTACAGGAATGCGGTAATGGTTAGCATTTTTGAGGACTTCCATAATTTCATCCTCTGTGCCATTAAGGTCAATCCATTTGAGCTGTGTACGAGGTGTCATGATGTCGCCAGCATTCATATCTGCTAGGTGGAAGATATTTTCTACGAGGATAGGTTCCTCTTCTTCATAAGCACCCATAGCAACGCCTTCGGTGAGCATCTTGTTGATTTCGGACTCTGTAACAGGAGCCTCTTCTTTCACAGTCACGCCTAGTAATTTTAAGAGGAATTCTGTGGAAACGCCGAGGAAGCTAACAATAGGTTTTAAGGCTACAGACAACCAATAAATCGGTTTTGCTACTACTACGGCAATGCTTTCAGGACTATTTAAAGCCAAACGTTTTGGTACGAGCTCGCCAATAACGAGGGATAAATAGGTGATAATAGCAACGATGAGTAAGGAGCTAATGGATGCTGCATAGGGCTCAATACTTGGAATATTAGCTACTAAAAACTCTTCTAATGGACCAGAAAAGGTAGCACCAGAATATAAACCAGTTAAAATACCAACGAGAGTAATACCAATTTGAATAGTAGAAAACATGTTATTTGGATTCTCTGCTAATTCAAAGGCTTTTTTAGCACGCTCGTTGCCTGCTTCGGCCATTTCTTCGAGTTTACGTTTTTTCGCATTGACGATGGCTAACTCCGTCATAGAGAACAAGCCGTTTGCTATGATTAATACGACGATAATTATAAAATCTAAGGTCAGATCACTGTCCATGTAAGTAGACACTCCTTTTTAATGACATATCATTCTGCACATGAGAAAAATAGAAATGTTACTCTTTAGTATACCATATTGGCATCGATACGTGTTTAAATACAACAAAAGCACCTATTATAGGTGCTTTTGTTGTGTCACTACATCTGCAAGTGGCTAGATAGATACTTTCGCCAGTAACTAGCACAGAAAAGCAAGGCGGCAACCCTATTTTCTGTTTGGATGCATTAAAATGTTAGAACTATTGATTTCCTTAATTAATATAATATATGACTTCCCTTAATTTGTAAATATAGCTCTAATAAGGGTATAGTATATATAAATATCAATTTAGTATTAAAAATAGGTCATACAATTGGGAATTAATGATGGGATTAGATATATGACAAGTGAACAGGAATGGGAACAGGTTTTACAAATAAAAACAGCAGGCCGCGATGATAGTCGGTCTGATACGGAGCATCATCCGTACGAGCCGACAGATTATTGCGTCTTAGAGCGGTTGGCGAACAGCAGTCATATTCGCAAGAAACATACCCTTATCGATTATGGCAGTGGCAAGGGCCGTGTTAGCATTTTTATGGCTTACCAAACGGGTTGTCATTCCATCGGCATTGAATATGATGAACGATTGTATGAAAAGGCGTTACTCAATGGTGAAAGCCCAGCAGCGCGCAATCGGGTAAGTTTTGTGCACGGTGATGCGGCGCTCTATGAATTGCCAGCTCAAGCAGATCGATGCTTTTTCTTTAATCCTTTTGCACTCCATACGATTAAGCGCGTTTTAGGAAATATCTTTGATTCCCTGTATCATCATCCGCGTGAAATCAAATTATTTTTCTACTATGTTAACGAAGAGGTAGAAAACTTCTTAAATAACCATGTGCGACTCGAACAAGAAGAACCTATCGATTGCAGCGATCTATTTGAAGAAAGCGATGAAAAGGAACGAATTTTAGTGTATTCAGTTAATTTATTTTAGTGCATTGATTATTAAGGAAAAAGCAGATAAATTCTGATATAATAATATATTAGAGATTATAAAATCAAATTATTTTTTATGGTTCTATACATTGATTCGTATGCGCTAATGTAGTGGATAGGGCTGAGTGTATTGAAGACTGGAGGTACCCGTGGAAATCATCGATACAGCATTGATTGAACGTATTCGCAAGGCCTTAATTAAACGTTATGATCGAGATCAACAAATTCAACAAATGATTGAAGAAATCGGTGCTGAAGAGGGACTCAATGAAACTGAATTGGCTATCGTTTACCAAGCATATTTAGAGGTTAAGGAACGCATATACTATACATCCTCTCTCGTTGATTTGTGGAATCAAATTGAAGAGGTTCAAAAACGGATGTCCATGTTGCATACCTATGATTCTCTTGAGGAGGATTTGTTCGGCAATGTGTTAGGCGACGATAAAGAGGATATCATCATTGCTGATAAATCTTATCTTGGCAAGGGTGTTAGTCATACTAACGATATGTACGCTATGGAACAGGTCCAATTATCGGATATTCCTGTGCAGCATGATTCTACAGTAGGCATGAACCATATTAAATTGAACGAATTGCATTCTATGGGTGGCTTTTTTACAGGATCTGGTGAAAGCTCCCAACATGAGATATCGGACCTTGATGAAGACATTGTAGAGCATATGGATGTAAATCCACTAGATGGCGTGGAAAGCTTAGAAGTCCATCACATGGATGAAGAAAATATGTCCTCTATTGATCCATATACAGCAGTAAATGCTTTATTATTCGGTAAGTCTGGCTTAGATTCAGATAAAGCCAATAAGAAGATGGAAAAGCTTCTTAAAAAGCAATTGAAACGCGTAGATGATGAATGGGCGCGTATCAATGGAACTGACGATACATCTAAAAAATCTAAGGATTATAAAAAATTCAAAGAAGATAAGAAATCTAAGGGCGACAAGAAATCAAAAGAGGATAAAAAGTCCAAAGATGATAAAAAGTCTAAAGAGGATAAAAAGGACAAAAAACATAAAAAGTCTAAGGAAGACAAACATTCCAAATCCGAAGATAAGTTAAAGAAAAAGAAAGACAAGGCTGAAAAGAAGCTTAAGGTCTTAAATGACAAGTTAAAAACCGTCTTTTTAGGTGATACTTTCAGTAAAAAAGATAAGAATAAAGACAAGAAAAAGTATAAAAAATCCAAAAAGGATGGATCCGAAAAAAAGCAAAAATGATAGTTTCCGTACGGAATAGTAAGGCCTCTGAACAGAGGGCCAAGGAGAGTACTAGTACTAAGAAATCGGCAAGTGCTGGAACTATCGACCGCGGATGCGGTAAATGCAAGCGATGTAAGGGACCTAAATGTAAGAAATATCCAACATAATTACAGTTAGGTAGTATAGAGTAGTTACGTTATATAGTTACATTATATGAAGAACAGTAGGGGTTAATGATGAACCGATGGCAACGATTATTTGAAGGCATAAAGACAGAGATTAAGGTGTTTATCTTTTTCTCTGCTTTGTTGACTGCATTTAGAATCGTGTTTCTTGCAGTATTTCAATCACAGCTAGCATCTGTGACGATGGAGAATATCCTTACGTCCTTATGGCTAGGCTTTAGATTGAGTCTCAAGACAGTCGGTTCTTTGTGTTTACTAGGCTTTTTAGGAGGCACATTGGTACATACTTTTGTACCTAAATGGCCGTCCTTACGCATTAAACAGGTTGTGTATTCCATAGCGACTGTACTGTTGACCTTCCTATTCTTAGGCCGCATTCCGTTCTACAAAATATTCAATTCCTCTTATAATGCAATGCTCATCAATGGTAAAAACGATGATATCAGCGCCATTGTAAATACGGCAATTAATGAATATAACGCCCTCATGTATATCGTTGGAGCCGTTGTGTTGAGCGCAGCTCTTTGTTATTTTCTCGTTAAATTCTTGGCGTGGGGTACAAAGAAATATAGTGATTACGCTGATACTCAATTAGTTTGTCCTACTTGGTATCCTAAGACTAAGAAAACGCAGTGGATCACAGGTATTGGATTAACTGTAGCTATCGGTGTATTAGGTCTATTCTTTAGATTTGGTGGTGCTTTTAACTATACGAATTCCATCAACTGGGAAAGTGCGGCACGACTCAGTTCTAATTTGTTAAACGAGACCATCCTCGACGATGTGCAGGCTCTTTATCGTGTTAAAAGTATTGCAAAACGCGCGGATGAGTTAGAGGTTATCAACTTAACCACTCAAGAATTGAGTGAGAAAATCAGTGCCATTGGTGGAACATTTAATGGTAAGGATTTTGATGGTTCTTTCACAAGAACTATTACGACAGAGCGTTTAGCGGAGCAACCACAGTCCATCAATATCGTTCTCGGTGAATCCTATGGTTTGTGGCCATTCCTCAGTGAATACAACGAACCTGGTGCGTACCTTGTTGAACAAGGTCGTAAATACGCTGCCAGTCCTCAAGCGATGAGCACGCAGCTCGCTCTTGCCCAAGGTACAGGCACGATGCCTGCTATCAATGGTTTACTCACAGGTATGCCTGACACAGGTCTATATCCTAATTACGAAGGTGAAAGTTTCAAACAACCGTATGGCTTAGGAATTGGTTCTGTTATGAAAAAGCTAGGCTATAAAACTGTATTCTGGTACGGCGGCTTTAGTACATGGCAAAATGTGAAGAACTTCGCCTTGTCTCAAGGTTTTGATGAATTTCATGATGCGTCTGAAATGCCAAGCGATGAAGGCAATGCGTGGGGTGTAGCGGATAAGTATATGTTTAAAGCCATTTCTGCTTACATGGATCAACATAGAGGGGAAAAAATCCTCAATGTTATTATGACCACATCGAATCATCCTCCATATAGCGTCAACGTCGCTAAAGAAGGCTATGATGTGAATAAGGTAAAAGGCCATTTGCCTGATACAATTGCAGAAAATGACAAGCAATTGAACGAAATGGGTCATATTTGGTATGCGGACCATGTGATGGGCGAGTTCATCGCCAGTGAAGAAAAAGCAGATCCTTCTGCACTCTTTGTTATCACTGGGGACCATAGCGAACGATTTACCTTTGCCAGCGAAGTAAGTCCTAATGTGGCGTCTACGATTCCGATTATCTTCTACGGTCGCGGCATTCATAAAGATTGGCTCGCTCCAAACGCTTTTGGCATGAGCATTCAAATCATTCCAACCTTGGCAGAACTAGCAGGGCGACCTGGTCAAACCTATGAATCTATGGTGCCAAGCTTGTTTACACAAGAGGAATTCGTCTTTAACCATAGACTATATCTAGATAAAAGTGGAAAACTTATGGAACAAGGCACAAATATGCCTCAAGCCTATGGTGATGTGATTAAGAACATGCGCGAACTAGCGGCATGGCGTATTAAGCACGGGGATAGTATTAAATAATTTTTGTATACGATACATATGGTAGATATCATAATTGTATCTACCATATTACCTACATAGTAAATTAAAGGGATTTGTAAGTTAAAGGATGATCTATGAGTACTGTGACGGCTATTATCTTAGCTCGCAACGAAGAAAAACATATTGTAGATTGTATTAAAAGTATTCATTTTGCTGATGAAATATTAGTTATTGATGATGGAAGTACAGATCAAACGGTACCTCTTGCTACTAATTTGGGGGCTAAAGTTATACCACATCCTCTGAATGGAGATTGGTCACAACAACGGAGATTTGGTATATCTCAAGCAAATTCTGAATGGATTCTATTTATAGATTCGGATGAGCGTGTATCTCCTCAATTAGCAAAATCAATCCAAGAATCTATTAAAGGAGAGCCAAAGGCCTATTGGCTACGAAGATATAATTTATTCCATCACAATCCAGCTACGCATGGCGTGGTAAGACCTGATAAGGTTTTGAGATTAATGCCTCGTGAAGGGGCTACCGTGGAGGGAGCAGTCCATGAGACTTTTATTAGTCCTTATCCACAAGCTACATTAGAAGGTAAATTGTATCATTACACTTATGATAACTGGCATCAGTTCTTTGAAAAGTTCAATAAATACACTACAGCAGCGGCCAACAAGTACAAGAATCAAGGGAAATCTTGTAGTTTTTTAGGGGATATTATATTGCGTCCAACATGGGCATTTTTTAAGATATATATTTTGCAAGGTGGCATATTAGATGGAAAAATAGGTTTTCTATTATCTATCTACCATATGATGTACACCATGACGAAATATGTAAAATTATATTATTTAAACAAATCTAATGGGCAATTATAATCAGTAATTTAGTATAGTAGATTACTATGGGGAATTATTGTTCTTGAAGTAGATATGGAAGTATGAATGAGTGAACAATTTTTTCTATCCCTACAACAAAATATAAAACTAATACTTTGGGCTCCTATATTGAGCGCCATCTTTCGAATCATATTCATAATTGTATATAATCCTTATCCCACATGGAAGGGACGCTGGAAATCTGTATTAGGTTCATTGCGTTACGGCTTTTGGTGGGGCATGGATTTTGATGCTTATGTATTCTTAATACCCTTAGTATTGGTGACGCTCCCTGCATTATTATTTGATGGGTATCACCAAATAGAAGATACTGTACGGTTAGTGGGATTAACCATTTATTCCTGCATACTTTACGCAGCTTTTGCAGGAAAAATGATTTTTTATAAGCATTTCCATGATACTTATAACTATATGGTTCATTATGGAAATCATGCAGAGAAACGTAATTTGATTGATGTATTCTTTAATCAAGATCGAGGAATTCTCGTCATTTTAGGATTGATTCCTATTACTTTTATATCCTGGTACATGGGAGATTTCTTCTTATCCTTGCCATCTATACCTTATCCAACTATTGAAGGAACTTGGCCTACTGTAGCTTGGAATATAGGTCTTGTGGCTGCCTCCGTTTTGGGGTTTTATTGGTTTCGCTATGGTGGAACCTTATCTCATGATGATAAACCAGAATGGGATACGATTCCTACAGTGGTAAAAG
>OLFT01003445.1_pt1 | contig 11680 bp, 8 predicted proteins | sample 1604921 | NCBI WGS metagenome assembly OLFT01 (sample SAMEA3888897, study PRJEB22519) | human gut metagenome | biome: human gut; feature: human-associated habitat; material: faeces | place: Denmark | collected 2013 | reverse complement strand
GATATTCCGAAACAAGTTCTTCAATACGGGCAAGTGTCTGGCGCAGGTGGTTCTCCTGTTTACGCCAGATCGTCTCTACACCCTGAGCGGTGATCCCCAACGGATCACTAATGGCTACACCGACTGTTTTTGATCCATAATCTAATCCCAGAATCCTCATATCAGCGTTCCCAGGATTTGTTCTTAATATACTCGTTTAAAAGTTCCTCTACCAGTTCGTCGCGCTCTACCTTCATGATCATGCTTCTTGCGCCCTTGTGACTGGTAATATAAGTAGGATCTCCGGACATAATATAACCTACGATCTGATTCACAGGATTATAGCCTTTTTCTTCCATTGCGTTGTAAACCAGGTCCAGGATTTCTTTTACTTCAAGCTCCTGATCTGGTTTTGTTCTGAAATATTGTGTACTTCCCAGATTATTTTCTGCCATTTTTCTCACGTCCTTACGATTATTTCTTTTTTATTTTAATATAATTACGTGTAAATTACAATCCTAATTTTGCATTGCCTGTCATTTCCGCAATTGTGTGGTTACTGGTCACGACCTGCCCAGTAACCCGCTTCGCGCTGAGATTCTCGGGTTTTCTGTGAACTTTGTTCACAAAAAACACCTCGCGGAACGTTACCAGTGAACAGTAATAATTATGTTACTGGCCACGCCCTACAGAACCTGTATTTCTTCTCCCTGCAGAATATGTGGCTGCAAAGTTTTTTCCACTTTCACCGCCAGAATATCATTTACACCGTATTTCTCCGTTTTCGGCACCGCCACTTTTACATATTCTCTGGAATGTCCCAGATAATATGCTTTTCCATCAATCTCCACTTCCTCCTCCAGAAGCACTTCCAGAGTCTTTCCCAGAAGAGAAGTCTCATATTCTGCCGCACGCTTCTGGTGCAGCTCCAGCATTTTGTCACTTCTCACAGCTTTTTCTGCCTCTGTCAGCTGCCCGGACATAGCCGCAGCCTTAGTTCCATGGCGACGGGAATATTTAAAAATATGGGTTTCATAAAAATGAATATCTTTCACAAAATCATAGGAGGCCTGGAAATCCTCTTCTGTTTCCATTGGAAAACCAACGATCACATCTGTTGTCAGCGCCGGATTTCCAAAATATTTGCGAAGAAGTTCACATCTTGCTTTATACTCCGCACTTCTGTATCGTCTGTTCATTCTCTCCAGAGTCGTATCGCATCCGCTCTGCAGGGAAAGATGAAAATGGGGGCAGACTTTTGACATAGAAGACAGCTCTTTTGCAAATTCTTCTGTGACGATTCCCGGTTCCAGGGAGCCAAGGCGGATTCTCTGAATTCCTTCCACTTCATTTACTGCCTGAATAAGAGAAAGCAAAGTTTCTTTTTTGTCCTCAGGAAAATCCACTCCATAGGAGCTGAGATGAATTCCTGTAAGCACCACTTCTTTGTAGCCGGCTTTGGCCAGCTTGTGCACTTCATTTAAAATATTCTCTTTTTCCCTGCTTCGCACGCGGCCTCTTGCATAGGGAATGATACAATAGGTGCAAAACTGGTTACAGCCATCCTGCACCTTAATATAAGCACGTACATGCTCAGCTGTGCGGCTGATTTCCAGTTCTTCATATTCCTTTGTCTGATTAATCTTAATAATATGAGCCTGACGCTGGTGTTCCTTTTCAAAATCAGCCAGAACTTCCACAATATTTTTCTTCTGGTTATTTCCAAGTACCAGATCCACTGCTTCGTCCTTTTCCAGTTTTCCCTCGTCAGTCTGTACATAACATCCTGTTGCTACTACCACCGCATCCGGGTTCATCTTTTTCGCCTTGTGAAGCATCTGACGGGACTTACGGTCTGCAATATTTGTTACCGTACAGGTATTTATTACGTAAACATCAGCACCTGGTTCAAAAGGTACGATTTCATACCCTGCCTGTTCCAGAAGCTGCTGCATAGCTTCCAGCTCATAAGAGTTTACTTTACATCCGAGATTGTGTAATGCAACCTTTTTTTTCATTCTTTCCTCCAAAACTAGTACCGTCCATACCATGCAGGATAACCCCTCCGCGATGCACCGAATTCATGCAAATGCGTGATTTCGTACCGCACTTCCCGGATTTTCTGTAAATTTCATTCACGAAAAGCATCCCGCGGAATATTACCAGTACACAGTAATGTTGTAAATTTTTTATACATTTTCACTAATTCTGCTGCCATTTTTTCTCTTTTTTCACCTTGACTTTTATCCTGCCTACAGGTAATATGAGTACTGTAAAGCAAACTACTAACAATCCAAGGGAGGTTATATCACAATGAAAACAGCAAAAATCTCACTTAACTCTATTGATAAAGTGAAAGCATTTGTAAACGAGATCAGCAAATTTGACTGCGACTTCGACCTGGTATCCGGAAGATATGTGATTGACGCTAAATCTATCATGGGTATCTTCAGCCTGGATTTATCCAAACCGATCGACCTCAATATCCATGCTGACGGAGCTGCTCTTGACAGCGTTATGGAAATCATCGACAAATATACAGTTGAATAATTAATATTCGATTGTCAGAGGAACTGTTCACAGTTCCTCTTTTTGTTTTTTCGATGACTTCATGCAGTCTCTGAGTACTTTTCCACTTTTTTACTGGATTTCAATCACTTCTGCAGTGCTAAGTGCCGCTTCCATCAGTTCATCAATTTTCTCAGCCAGCTTCTCCTCTGACTTGCGGATCACATTCAGATTCGGCTTTGTAACCGGATGCTTTGCGACGAAAATAGTACAGCAATCTTCATATGGAAGAACAGAAGTGTCATAAGTTCCAATCTCCCAGGAACGCTCTACAATTTCCTGTTTATCAAACCCAATCACCGGACGATATACCGGTAATGTACACACTTCATTCGTTGCTGCAAGACTCTGCAGGGTCTGGCTTGCAACCTGTCCAATGCTCTCACCGGTAATAAGTCCAAGACAGTTATCCTTCTTTGCAAAATGCTCTGCAATTCTCATCATATAACGACGCATAATGATAGTAAGCTCATCATGTGGGCACTGATCGTAAATGTACAGCTGAATGTCTGTGAAATTTACTACATGAAGTTTGATCGGTCCACTGTATTTTGCCACCAGCTTCGCCAGGTCCACCACCTTCTGCTTGGCCCGCTCGCTGGTATAGGGCGGCGCATGGAAATAGGTCGCCTCCAGGGTCACGCCGCGCTTGGCCACCATGTACCCTGCCACCGGACTGTCGATGCCGCCGGAAAGCAGGAGCATGGCCTTTCCGGCCGTTCCGATGGGCATTCCCCCGGGACCAGGGATGGTCTCGGAAAAGATATTGATCTTATGGCGCACCTCCACCCGCAGGAGAACGTCCGGGTTATGCACGTCCACCCGGGTCTCCGGATACGCGTTTAAGATCACCTCGCCCAGGTCCCTGTTGATCTGGTCAGACACCACCGGATACTGCTTGTTTCCCCGGCGGGCCACCACCTTAAAGGTAAAGTTTTTGTTTTCATAGGCCTCGCCGATGTACCGCACCACCTGGGCCTTCAGATCTTCATAGCCGTTGTCCTCGATCTGCAGCATGGGGCAGATGCCCACGATGCCGAACACGTGCTGCAGGGCGTTTACCACCTCGTCAAAATCAAAGGCTTCACTGGCCTCGGCGTAAATACGCCCGGCTTCCTTTGTTACTGTAAAGCCGCCCTCCAGCCGCTTCAGCCGGTGGTGGATCTGCTTTACCAGGGCGTCCTCAAAAAGATAACGGTTCTTTCCCTTGACGCCGATCTCTGCATATTTAATAAGAAAGGATCTGTAATTCATATTTCTCCTTCTGTTCTGTAAATCTGATTTTCTGTTCTTCTGGCTCTTAAGCCCTCCGGTATCTGCGGAGCACTGGAAGGAGCTCCCGCAGGACCTCCAGACAGTAATCCACCTCGTCCTCCGTGTTGAACACGCCAAAGGAAAAACGCAGGGTGGAATCCAGCAGGGATTCCCTGACGCCGATCCCTCTCAGGGTTCCGGAGACCCCCGGATGATTGGAGGAGCAGGCAGAGCCGGAGGAAACGTAGATCCCCCGGTCCTCCAGGGCATGTAAAAGCACCTCTGCCCTTACGCCCTCAAAGCCGGCGCTGACGATCTGGGGGGCCGAATCCCTACCGGTCCGTCCGTGGACCGTTACGCCCTCCAGGCTGGAAAGCCCCTGGACCAGACGGTCCTTTAAGGCGTACAGACGCTCCACCCTTTCGTCATGGTCCTTATAGATCTCCCTGACAGCCATGCCCAGGCCGGCGCAGCCCGGAACGTTTTCTGTCCCCGAGCGCATTCCCTTCTGCTGGCCGCCGCCAAAGATGATGGGCTTGATCCGGACCTTTTCGTCCACATATAAAAAGCCCACTCCCTTGGGTCCGTGGATCTTATGGCCGCTGACGGACATGAGATCGATGCCCTCTTTTTTGGGACGGATCACATATTTCCCGTAGGCCTGGATGGCGTCCACATGGAAATAAATGTCCGGACGGATGCTCTTTATGAGCTTCCCGATCTCTGCCACCGGCTCCACGGCTCCCATTTCGTTGTTCACATACATGATGGAGACCAGGATCGTGTCGTCGCAGATGGCCTCCCGCAGGGCATCCAGGGATACGATCCCGTCCTGATCCACCGGAAGATAGGTGATCCGGAAGCCCTGCTCCTCCAGGAAGCTCATGGTATTATAGACGGACGCATGCTCGATGCAGGTGGTGATCAGATGGTTTCCCTTTCTTCTGGCAGCCATGGCGGCGCCGATGAGGGCCATATTGTTGGACTCCGTTCCGCCGGAGGTAAAAACGATCTCCTTTTCCTTTCCCTTCAGGGAGCCTGCGATCTCCTCCCGGGCCTCCCGGATGTACCGTTCCGCCTCCTCCACCAGCCGTTTGGCCGTGGAGACCCGGCGCTGGTCCATGCTGCCGCTCATCTTGAGACAAACACCCAGCAGCCAATCTCGCTGCCGCTGATCCGGAACCTCCCCGGTCAGGAGTGGGAGCCACTCCCCTCGGTCGCCCAGCATCTCCTTCTCCCCCAGGCGGTACCGCTGGATGATGGGCAGAAGCGTTCCCAAAATGCCGATCAGCCGGGCCTGGCTGCTCCAGCCCTCTTCTCCGGCATAGAGAAGCTGATCCACCAGAGCGGCGATCTGCTCCTCGCTCAGGGAAGGGTTCAGGATATAAACCGCCTCGTAGTTTGCATTGATCTTTGCCATTTTACTTGCACCTCCTTATGGACGTATGGCCCCCGGCCTTATGCCGGGAGCAAGGATAGCCTGTCCGTTTGAACAGACTTTATTATTATACCGAAAAACCAGAGATTGTCAAGCACTTTCTGAAAAATCGGGGAATTTCCATTGACAAAAAAACCGCCCGGACCCTATACTACCTATTGACAGTGTTTCACAAAATAGACGTGGGGGAGGAGACCGGCCATGAACAAAAAAGACCTGTTGGACCGCTGTGCCCGCAGCGGGGAGGAGCGGGTGCTGCTGGCCCGGGTGATGGACAAGCTGGAGCTGGCCCAGAACCGGGGGGTGCCCGCCCACACGCCCTTCCTCTCCCCGGGGGAGCGGGGGGCGGTGGAGGACCTGCTGCGGCTGTGCGGCCCGGTGCGAGACCTGTTCTGGGGCGGCTACCCCGACGCCGAGCGCGCCGCCTGCGTCTTTCTCCCCGACTGGCAGGAGGCGGAGGACGTGACGGGCGACCCGGAGGGTCCGGTGGCGGCGGTGGAGGGGACCTTCCCCACAAACGCCGATCTGGGCCACCGGGACGTGCTGGGGGCCCTGATGGGCCTGGGTATCACCCGGGAGAAGCTGGGGGACATCCTGTTCCCAGAGAAGGGCCGCTGCCAGGTGGCCGTCCTGCGGGAGGCCCTGCCCATCCTCCTGTCCCAGTGGGAGGGGGCCGGGCGGTGGAAAATCTCCGTGGGGGAGATCCCGGTGCATGAGCTGCGCCCGGCCCAGGCCGCCGTGAAGACCATTCGGGACACGGTGGCCACCCCCCGGCTGGACGCGGTGCTGGCGGCGGGCTTCTCCCTGTCCCGGTCCAAGGCGGCGGGCTATGTGTCCGCGGGCAAAGTGGCGGTGAACCACCGGGAGTGCCTGAAGGGGGACCACCAGGTGGAGGAGGGCGACGTGCTCACCTGCCGGGGCTTGGGCAAGTGCGTGGTGAAGGAGGTGCCGGGCCAGTCCCGGAAGGGCCGCACCATGCTGGTGCTGGAGCGCTACATTTAAATTTTTATCCACAAAACCGCCGGGAACTGTGGAAAACTTTCCGGCGGGCAACGATTAGGAGGAAGAAACGATGGAACCGGAAAAGATCGCCCGGATCAACGAACTGGCCAAAAAGCGCAAGGGTCCCGAGGGCCTGACCCCGGAGGAGGAGGCCGAACGGGCCGCCCTGCACCGGGAGTATATCGACGCCCACAAGCAGCAGCTCATCGCCCATCTGGAAAACACCTATGTGCAGTATCCCGACGGGCGGAAAGTGAAGATCCAGAAGAAAAAGTAAGCAAAAAATCGTCTCCCGACGAAAAGCCGGGAGACGATTTTTTATGGGGATTTACTTGCAGAAGTTTTGCAGGATCACCGCGATCTGGGCGCGGGTGGCGGTGCCCCGGGGGGACAGAGTGTGGGTCCCGGTGCCGGAGATCAGGCCGCTGCCCACGGCCCACTTCAGGGCCTGGGGAGCCCAGGCGCTGATGGTGACGGAGTCGGTGTAGCCGGACAGGTCGGCGGTCTGGTCCGTGTCCTTGCCGCTCAGCTGGGCGTAGCGGTACAGGATGGCCGCCAGCTGCTCCCGGGTGACCTGGTCCTCGGGCCCGAAGAGGCCGCTTTCATAGCCGCTGACCACACCGTTGGCGCTGGCCCAGGCCACCGCATCGGCGTACCAGACGGAGGCGCTCACATCGGTGAAGGTCTTGCCGGACACGGTGGGGCTGCCCGCCAGACGCCACAGGATGGTGACCACCTGGCCGCGGGTCACCTGGCCGTCAGGCCCGAACTCCTGGGCGCTCATGCCGCTCATCAGGCCCTGGTCAAAGACATATTTCACCGCGTCGGCGTACCAGGCCCCGGCTTTTACGTCGGTGAAGGGCAGCTTGCCCGCTTTCAGGTCGGCCAGGGCCTGCTCGGCGGCGGTAAGGATGTCGTAATTGCTGACCAGCTTCTTCTGGGCGGCGGTCAGCTTGTCATAGGCGGCGCGGGCGGCGGCGATGTCCTTCTCGCTGCTCAGCTTCACGCCGCCAATGGCGGAGATCAGGTCGTCCACAGAGGCGGCGGCCTTTTTGTCCGCGTCGGCAGAGCCGTTCCAGCTGCCGCCGCTGTGGCCGTAGCCGGTCTCCTCGGTGTAGTCCTTGGTGAAAAAGACCACGATGTTGTCCCGGTTGGAGACGGTCTGGGCGTTCATGTACTGGTCCACGATCACGCCGTTGACCTTGTACATCCAGCCGGAGTTTTCGCCCAGGTCAAACTCGCCCAGGGTCTCGCCGGAGGGGGAGGTGATGGAGTAGATATAGCTGCCCCGGGCGCCATAGGTATAGTTGTTGCTGCCCAGCACGCGCTTGAACACGTCGAAGACGGTGGTGCCCTCGGGCAGGTCATACACGGTGGTCCTGGCGATCCAGGTGCGGTTGGCCGTCTGCAGGGTGAAGCTCACCTGGCTCTTTTCCGACACCACGCCGCTGTGGGTGGGCTCGGTGCCCTTCACGATGACAGAGGCGGAGACGATCTGGCGGCTGAGCTCCTTGAAGCAGGCATCGGGATAGAGCCCCTCATAGCGGCCGAAGCGGTCGCTGGACAGGCAGCTGGTGATGGTGACGGCCTTGTTCTCCTTCTGGCGGGTGACAAGCAGGTTCTCGTGGCTGATGACGTCGGGGTTGCTGGACTTGAAGCAGCGCCACACCTGGCCGCCCTCATACCAGCCGTCCAGGGCCTCGGCCTTGATGCCGGTATCCTTGCAATCTTTTTCGTCCCGGACCCAGACCAGCTGGCCGTCCTGCTCATAGACCTCGATAAAGCTCTGGAGGTCGCCGGTGACGCTGTTCTTGTCAGAGTTGGCCTTCTTGATGCCGTCCCAATAGTGCTCCTTCACCTGCTGCATCATGGCCAGCTCGGCGTCGATTTCCTCCTGGGTGATGGGCTGGACGGAGACGGTGAAGGTCTTTTCGGCCAGCACGGGCATGGAGTCATAGTCCCGGCCCTCGCCGCTGGGCCGGCTCAGAATCTTCACGGTGAAGGAGACCTGGACCGGCTCCCCGTTCAGGTCGGGGCGGTAGACCTCCAGCCGTGCCACATTGCCCACGTCGGGATTCTTGATGACGTCGGGGTTGCTGCTGGTGATGACGACGGGGGTATATTTGCCGTCGAAGCCCTTTTTATTATAGTCGGCATAAGTGATTTTACCCAGGTCGCGGGTGCTGGGAATGCGGATGTCATTGACAACGTGGTTCTGGTCCAGAGCGGCACCGGTGACATAGTCTGTCATACCAACTGTCTGGAATGCTTTGTCCAGGACGGCCTGATAGTCCACAGGCTTATAGTTTGGGTCCTTCTTGACCGTGACCTGGGCGGTGCGCTCGACCTTCAGGTCGCTGCGCTGGTTATAAGTCAGATTCAGAGTAAGCGTGACGGTGGCGTCCTGCTCCTTGGGGAGGGTCACTGTAACAGTGCAGGGGCCGCCCAGGGACAGGGAATAGCCGACAGAGACGACAGAACTGTTGTTGCTGCTCCAAGCGGCGCTACAGCCGCGGCCCACGGAGGGCAGCTTGCCATCCAGGCCATTCGTGGTGGAGATCTCCTTGGGCAGATCGTTCACAAAGGAATCGGCAATGGCGTTCAAAGATGCCATGGCCTTCTCCTCGTCCAGGCCGATATGGAATTCACAGGTGACATCGCGGGTATAGGTCTTATTGTTGGCACCGGTATAGGTCAGCTGGAACACGGGGCGAACAATTTTTGCCTCGCCGCTGACGACGTTGGTCTCATTCCAGTTATACTGAATAGAACCGTCATCTTTTACAGCGGCCAGGTCGGTGCCGCTTTGAACGGTGGCACCGCTTTTCAGCGCGACAGTCACACCGGAGACGTTGGCGGCGGTCAGCTTGGCCTGAACCATATCCGTGGCGCTCTTGTCCGTGCCGTAAGTCGGATAGTAGTCAACTTTAATGGCGGTTTCTGCCTGGGTCAGAGCGGCGTCGGCGGCCTGTTTGTCGGGGTCAACAGCAGCCGATTTTGTCCACATGGCGTAGAGTGTGTAGGATTCGTTGTCCTCGCTGCCATCCCAATAGTCGTCGTCCCACTCGCGTTTGATGGTGTCCTCGTCTTGATATTTAACAGTGGAAGAATAGGAATTTTCGGCCCAACCGGCGAAGTCATAGCCGTCGCGGACATACGTACATTTGTTCAGCTTTACATCCTGCCCAAAGGGTGCAGGCTGGTCTGCCATGGTGCCGGTGGTGGAAGACTTGTCGCTGTATTTCAGGCTGTATTTGATGATGTACTGATAATCCCGCCACTTGGCGATCAGTGTGACCTCGTCCAGACCATCGAATTTGGTGTCCTTGGTCACAGCTTCGCCAAAAGAGCCGTCAGCATTTTTGATATACCAGCCGTCCAGCGCCTTGTTGGCGGGGTAATTAGATTTGGAGGTGTATGGCAAGCTGCTGTACACTTTGTCGGGAGTGACTGTTTTGTCTGTTAGAGAGCTTTTATAACCGTTTCCGTCGAAGTGGACGGTGATACCCTTGGTCCAGTGGGCGAACAATATGACTCCATTTTCGGCGTCCTCGGCGGTAAACTTATAAGAGTAGTCGATTTGATTGCCGCCCTCGGCTGCGCTGAACCAACCAGCGAAAATATAGCCGGTACGGGTGGGGTCCTTAATAGCATTAAATTTTCCGTTGTCATAGTTATAATTGGAGCCGACTGTACCGGTGCGGGTGGTGGTCTGCGCGCCCGCGTAGTTGGGATTCACGGTGACGGAAACAGATTTTCCGAGCCATGCGGCGTAAAGGGTTACAGTACCGCCGTTTTTACTGGTCAGATTCTTAGCGGTATTCGAGCCAGAAGACGCGCTGGAACTGGTGCTCCAGCCGTTGAATTCATAGCCGGCGCGGGTAAAGGTGTTCGCGGGCAGAATAACTTCCTGGTCATAGGTGGCGACGGGCAGCGTTACCGGTTCGCCGGTGCCGTCGCCGGGGTTGAGGACGATGGTATAAGTGATCGGCGTCCATTTGGCAGTGTAGGTCACGCTGGCGCTGATAACGGTGTCTTTTGTTAGCGCATCTTTACCGCCGTCTGCATACCAGCCGCCGAAAATATAACCGGTGCGGCTGGGGTCAGCAGGCATGTTCACAGCGCCAATGGCAGAATCCTGGGCCACATCCACGGTCTTTTTGGCCGTTTTGCCGTCATTATAGTCAAAGGTAATCGTGTAGGCATTGCCCCACACGGCATAGAGTTCCATGGCTTCGGTGGGGGAAATTTCAGTGCCGTCGGAATACGTTACATTGCCATCTGGAGTCGTGGCCCAACCGGCAAATACCTTGCCCTCGCAGGTGAAGGTGTTTGCGTTCAGGGTGCCCTTTCCGCCGTAGATGTTCTGCGTCTTAGTATCATTCGTGCCATTGTTGGCGTGGAGCGTCACCACAATGGGCGTACCGCAGCTGAAGTTGCGGACATAGACGCAGTCGCCATATTTATCGCCGCTATAATCTTTTTTATAGACAATAGTCAGAATATCGTTTTGTTCTGCGTCAAATTCGCAGGTTTTCCAGGCAAGGTCGCCACTGGCATCTTTTAAAAGAGGAGTGCTGCCCAGCTTGATATTGACTTTATCATATTTGTCTTCTGTAGAGACTTTATACTCGAAAGAAGCATGAGTGGCGGTCTTAAATGTGAGCTGGAGGGTGCTGGATGCACCGGCTTTGCCTTTGTTGCCGCTCATCAAGACGGTTTCACCGTCGTAAGTAGTGGTTTTCCACTTGTTTGTGCTGGACGGAGAGCCAGGTTCGGTTTCCGCAACTAGAATATCTTCAAAGTTTTCAAAAAAACTACTGATACCTGTCCCCGCCGCCCAAACCGCTGTTGGCAGCAGGCTGACGACTAGGATGACGGCCATCAGCAGAGACAGTGCGCGTTTTTTCATGTTCTTCTCCTCCTTTGTTCACATACGAAAAAAGCGTCTGCACCCTGCCCGTGGTGGGCAGCCGTACAGACGCAAAAGGGCGCACTATCCCCTTGGTGTCATGTTCGGCTCCCGGTGTGGGCAGGAGCGTCCAAAACGGCCTGGGCGATCTGACTTATCTCCGCCCTGCTTGTGGCAGGGGGAGCTTCACAGTGACCCGCTCGCGGGGCTTTTCACCCCATTCTCCCATTCCGGCGCCGCCGGGATGGCCGCTTTGATCCATATTCCGTTGCCCGGGGGACATCTGGCCAGACTGCCGCCCCGAGTTACATTCTATCATAAAAAATTTGCGGCGAAAAAGCAACCCCGTTTCGGGGAAATTCTCCCGCCGGGGCGGAAATTTTGACCGCCGTCCCTGCCGCCGCTTGACTTCTGTCCCCGATACGATATAATTTCTTACTATGGACAAGAAGCTATATATGGAGAGAGGTACATTATGCAGAAGATCGCCATCGTGACGGACAGCAACAGCGGCATCACCCAGGCGC
>OLFT01003439.1_pt1 | contig 11697 bp, 8 predicted proteins | sample 1604921 | NCBI WGS metagenome assembly OLFT01 (sample SAMEA3888897, study PRJEB22519) | human gut metagenome | biome: human gut; feature: human-associated habitat; material: faeces | place: Denmark | collected 2013 | reverse complement strand
ACCCCGTACGACCTGAGCAAAGGCCGCATTGTCTTCCGTAGTCGCTGATTGTTTTCGCCACTAAGGCGTCAGATGCTGAAGGCCGGGATAATTCCCGGTCTTTTCATTTCTACCGCCAGCCAGCAAAAAAAACCGGCCAATGGCCGGTTTTTACATGCAAGATATCGCCTTAGTGGGCGGCTTCCGGTTTGTGCTTCGGCGCGCTCTGGAAGTCGTAAGTCAGCGTATTTTTCGCGCTGTCCAGAGAGACCGTCACCTGCCCCCCGTCGACCAGCGAGCCAAACAGCAGCTCGTTCGCCAGCGGTTTTTTCAGGTTGTCCTGAATGACGCGTCCCATCGGACGTGCCCCCATCGCCCGGTCGTAGCCTTTTTCCGCCAGCCAGTCGCGCGCTTCCTGGCTGACTTCCAGGGAGACGCCTTTCTGATCCAGCTGAACCTGCAACTCGACGATAAACTTGTCGACAACCTGATGGATCACCGTGGTGGAGAGGTGATCGAACCAGATAATGTTGTCGAGACGGTTACGGAACTCCGGCGTAAAGATCTTCTTGATCTCATCCATTGCATCCGGACTGTTGTCCTGCTGGATAAGGCCAATCGATTTACGCTCGGTTTCCCGCACCCCGGCGTTGGTGGTCATCACCAGCACCACGTTGCGGAAGTCCGCTTTACGTCCGTTGTTATCGGTCAGCGTTCCATTATCCATCACCTGCAGCAGCAGGTTGAACACGTCCGGATGCGCTTTTTCGATCTCATCAAGCAGCAGCACCGCGTGCGGATGTTTAATCACCGCATCGGTCAGCAGCCCGCCCTGATCGAAGCCGACGTAGCCCGGAGGCGCCCCGATTAAACGGCTGACGGTATGACGTTCCATATATTCGGACATATCAAAACGCAGCAGCTCGATACCCAGCGCCTTCGCCAGCTGCACGGTCACTTCGGTTTTTCCCACCCCGGTCGGCCCGGCGAACAGGAATGAACCCACCGGCTTGTGCTCATGGCCCAGCCCGGCGCGCGCCATTTTGATGGCTTCCGTCAGCGCCTCGATGGCCTTATCCTGACCAAAGACCAGCATTTTCAGTCGATCGCCAAGGTTTTTCAGCGTATCGCGATCGCTGCGGGAGACGCTCTTCTCAGGGATCCGCGCAATGCGCGCCACCACTGACTCGATATCCGCCACATTAACCGTTTTCTTACGCTTGCTGACCGGCATTAAGCGCGCCCGCGCCCCTGCCTCGTCAATCACGTCAATCGCCTTATCCGGCAGATGACGATCGTTAATGTATTTCACCGCCAGCTCAACCGCGGCACGCACCGCCTTGGCGGTATAACGCACATCGTGGTGCGCTTCGTACTTCGGCTTCAGGCCGTTGATAATCTGGACGGTCTCTTCCACCGACGGTTCGGTAATATCAATTTTCTGGAAACGGCGGGCCAGCGCACGATCTTTCTCAAAGATGTTGCTGAACTCCTGGTAAGTTGTGGAGCCAATCACCCGGATCTTGCCGCTGGAAAGCAGCGGTTTGATCAGGTTAGCCGCATCGACCTGACCGCCAGACGCCGCCCCCGCACCGATGATGGTGTGGATCTCATCAATGAACAGGATGCTGTTGGTATCCTGCTCCAGCTGTTTGAGCAACGCTTTAAAGCGTTTTTCAAAATCGCCACGGTATTTCGTCCCGGCCAGCAGAGAACCAATATCGAGCGAGTAGATGGTGCAGTCAGCCATGACTTCCGGCACATCGCCCTGCACAATACGCCAGGCAAGGCCTTCGGCGATGGCGGTTTTACCGACGCCGGATTCCCCCACCAGCAGCGGGTTATTTTTACGCCGACGGCACAGAACCTGAATGGCGCGCTCCAGCTCTTTTTCACGGCCGATCAGGGGATCAATGCCGCCGACGCGAGCAAGCTGATTGAGGTTGGTGGTGAAGTTTTCCATACGTTCCTCCCCGCCGGCTTGCTCTTCATTGCCAGGCTGGCTTCCGCTGTTATCGGAAGACTGGCTCGGCTCGTCTTTGCGTGTACCATGAGAAATGAAGTTCACCACATCGAGTCGGCTCACTTCATGTTTACGCAGCAGGTAGGCGGCCTGCGACTCCTGCTCGCTGAAAATCGCCACCAGCACGTTGGCGCCGGTCACTTCGCTGCGGCCAGAAGATTGCACGTGGAAGACGGCGCGCTGCAGCACACGCTGGAAGCTCAGCGTCGGCTGGGTGTCGCGCTCTTCTTCCGTGGCTGGCAGGACGGGTGTGGTTTGTTCGATGAAGGCTTCAAGTTCCTGACGCAATGCCACCAGGTCCACTGAACACGCTTCCAGGGCCTCACGGGCCGAGGGGTTGCTTAGCAGAGCCAGCAGCAAGTGCTCGACGGTCATAAACTCATGACGGTGCTCGCGCGCTCTGGCGAAAGCCATATTTAAACTGAGTTCCAGTTCTTGATTGAGCATAGGCACCTCCCCCAATTTTCATGCCTGTATTCAGGCTTTTTCCAGCGTACACAGCAATGGATGCTCGTTCTCCCTCGCGTACTGATTCACCATAGCGACTTTGGTCTCCGCCACTTCCGCGGTAAACACGCCACAAATCGCCTTACCTTCATAGTGAACCGTGAGCATCAGTTGCGTTGCACGTTCAACATCATAAGAAAAGAATTTTTGTAACACGTCAATAACAAACTCCATTGGAGTGTAGTCATCATTGACCAATATCACTTTATACATAGATGGCGGTTTAATCGCATCACGAACTTCGTCGTCAACCAGGTGCTCGAAGTCCAGCCAATCTCTCTTACTCATCGTCAGTGTTCATCATCGGTTGCTGTTGCCAACAGGCGGAGGCCTGTCGATGACCAGAGGTTATGCTCATCACAAATCTACAACAGATCATAGATAACTATCATCTATCGCTTCTATCCGCGACGGCTGTCACATTCCCCGGCAATAGCGTTAACTGCTTCAAATTTTGACGCATTTTTCGCCGCTCCCCCTCCTCAATCGCTTGACGCGTTTTCGTATTTCTCTAAATTGTAGTGGCGAGAGTTGGCGAGCAATTGAACAACTCGTCACTCCACCACCGGTTCATTCCATCTTACTAATAAAGATTTACGAAGGATGTCGAAGTATGGAAATGGGTACTGTTAAGTGGTTCAACAATGCCAAAGGGTTCGGTTTTATCTGCCCTGAGGGCGGCGGCGAAGACATTTTCGCCCATTACTCCACCATCCAGATGGATGGTTACAGAACGCTAAAAGCCGGACAAGCCGTTCGGTTTGATGTTCACCAGGGGCCAAAAGGCAACCACGCCAGCGTGATCGTGCCTGTGGAAGCGGAAACGGCTGCATAACTCTTTTGCTTCATTGTGTACATCCTGCTAATAAAATGCCAGTCCTTCTGACTGGCATTTTTATTTCTCATCCCGACTACTCCCGCGCCAGGGCATCCACCGGATCGAGCCGCGCCGCATTGCGCGCCGGCAGCCACCCAAACAGCACCCCGGTTAACGTCGAACAGAGAAACGCTGTCACCAGCGCCAGCGGCGAAAAACCGATCTCCCAGCCGGGGAGAAACAGCTGCAGAATAAACGCAATCATCAGCGACAATGTCACCCCCAGCGCGCCGCCGACCAGGCAAACCAGCACCGCTTCGATGAGAAACTGCTGCAGCACATCGCTGGCCCGGGCGCCAACCGCCATGCGGATGCCTATCTCACGCGTTCGTTCAGTCACCGACACCAGCATAATATTCATCACGCCAATCCCGCCGACCACCAGGGCGATCACCGCCACCAATGTGAGGAACAGCTGTAAGGTATGTGTGGTCCTTTCGGCGGTTTTCAAGATGCTGTCCATATTCCATGTGAATACATCTTTTTTACCATGCCGCAGCTCCAGCAAACGCAGCAGCTGTTTTTCAGCGGTGTCGCTGTCATAGCCTTCATGAACGCGGACGGTGATCGAGTTCAGCCACGACTGGCCCATCACCCTTCCCGCCATGGTGGTGTAGGGCAACCAGACGCGGAGAATTTTACTGCTGCCGAACATCGACTGCTTTTCATCCGCAACGCCAATCACCGTGGCCGGCATATTGCCCACCAGAATCACCTCGCCCACCACTTTCGCTTTGTTGGGAAACAGCTGGCGACGGGTATTGCTGTCGAGCACCACCACCTGCGCCCGGCTGTTGAGCTGCAGCTCATTAAAGGTATTGCCCTCGCTAAAGGTCATGCCGTAAACATTAAAGTATTGCGGCCCCACCCCTTCCGCGCTGGCGGCTACGTCAATATTGTTGGCGCGCAGACGCAGGCTTTTTGACACCGCCGGCGTAGCGGAACGCACCCACGGCTGTTTCTGGATCGCCAGCAAGTCGTCATACTTCAGCGCCTGCTGATAGCGCGGGTCGTCATCGCCAAAATCCTTGCCAGGGTAGACGTCAATGGTATTGGTGCCTATCGCGCGAATATCTGCCAGCACCATTTGTTTGGCGGCATCGCCCACCACGACGATCGACACCACCGAGGCAATCCCAATAATAATGCCGAGCATGGTCAGCAGGGTGCGCATTTTATTCGCCGCCATCGCCCGCCAGGCCATGACCAGCGCCTCGCGAAAGCCGCTGGTGAACTGACGCCACGCCGAGGGCTCCACCTGCTGACGGGCGCGCAGCCCACCGCCCTGGCGGCTGGCGGAGGGGTTACGGACGATTTCGCCATCGCGAATCTCGACGATCCGCTCCGCCTGAGCAGCGACCTGCGGATCGTGAGTGACAATGATGACCGTGTGCCCCTGCGCTTTCAGCTGGTGCAGGATCGCCATCACCTCTTCGCCGGAATGGCTGTCCAGCGCGCCGGTCGGCTCATCGGCGAGGATCACTTCCCCACCGTTCATCAGGGCGCGGGCGATACTGACCCGCTGCTGTTGGCCGCCGGACAGCTGCGACGGCTGATAGTCGGCGCGATCGCCAAGCCCCAGGCGCACCAGCAGCTCATGAGCGCGCGCCAGGCGCGCCCGCCGTTCACTGCCGGCATACACCGCCGGCACTTCGACGTTCTGCGCGGCGGTCAGATGCGACAGCAGGTGATAGCGTTGAAAGATAAAACCAAAGTGTTCCCGCCGAAGACGGGCCAGCGCATCGCCATCCAGCTGTGCAATATCGGTTCCCGCCACCCGATAGGTGCCGCTGGTGGGTTTATCAAGGCAGCCAAGGATGTTCATCAGCGTTGATTTACCCGAGCCGGAGGCGCCCACGATCGCCACCATCTCCCCGGCATGGATACTGAGGGTGATCCCCTTGAGGACCTCAACGCTGCCGTCGCCGGAAGGATAGCTGCGACGAATATCACGCAGCTCGAGCAGGGCCGTCATTTTGCCGCCCCGCTCGCGCTCTCGCCGACGATCACCTCATCCCCCTCTTCAAGTCCCTGTACCACCGCGACGTCGGTATCATTGCGCGCGCCAATGACAATCTCACGCTCTTTGACCTCGCCGGTACGCAACAGCCGGACGTGGTAGCGGTTATCACCGACCGCATCGCCCAGGGCGCTCAGCGGGATGGTGATCACGTTCTTCACCTCGGCCAGTTGAATATGCACCTGCGCGGTCATGTCGAGGCGCAGGATCCCCTGCGGGTTCGGGACCTCGAAGCGGGCATAATAGAAGATGGCGTCGTTGACTTTTTCCGGCGTCGGCAGAATGTCCTTCAGCTTGCCTTCATAGCGGGTTAACGGGTCGCCCAGCACGGTAAACCACGCCTTTTGCCCCGGTCTGAGATGGATGACATCCGCTTCGGAGACCTGCGCTTTAACCAGCATGGTGCTGAGGTCCGCCAGGGTCAGAATGTTCGGCGCCTGCTGGGCAGCGATCACCGTCTGTCCCTGCAGGGTGGTAATTTGCGTCACTTCGCCAGCCATCGGCGCCAGGATCCGCGTGTAGTCGAGGTTGGTCTTCGCGGTGTCGAGCGTCGCCTGGTTGCGCTTAATTTGCGCTTCAATGGTGCCGATTTGCGCCTGTTTCACCGCCAGGTCGGTGGCCGCGGTATCGAGGTCCTGTCGCGAGACCAGCTGGCGCTGCGCCAGCTGCTGCTGACGGGCCAGGGTCACCTGCGCCAGCTTACTCTCCGCGCGCGCCTGATTGAGCTGGGCGCGCAGTTCCATCAACGTCGCTTCCACCTCTTTGATCTGGTTTTGCGCCTGCTCAGGATCGATAACCCCCAGCAGTTGGTCCTTTTTGACCTTATCGCCGATATTCACGTGCAGCGTCTTCAGCTGTCCGCTGACCTGGGCGCCGACGTCAACTTTTCGCAAGGCATCCAGCTTGCCGGTAGCCAGCACGCTCTGCTGAAGGTCGCCTTTGCGCACCACCAGTGTCTGGTAGTGCGGCAGCGGCGCGTTGAGGATCCGCCATCCCCAGACAGCCAGACCCAGCACCACGATCGCCAACAGCCACCAGACGGTCCTGCGTTTTCCCTTCACTTTCATATTCCGATTCCTGCTGTTTCCCTGCCGATCCAGGCGGTGATTCTATCGAAACCCGTTGGCAACAGAACATCCATTTTTCGCGCCAATGACGTTTTGTTTAGCTGCCGGAGAGCTTTGCGCCGCCGAGCCCCCCGACGGCGAAGAGATTAATCGGCGCGACCGCGGGCCAGCCACAGTACCCGCGAGAACATTTTTTTCAGCAGCGTCGGCACTGCGTCCACCCCACGGCGGCCGGCTTCCATTGCCACCTCAATCGCCAGGTCCGGCTTGGATGAACGATGAATGGCCTTGGTGATCACCCGCCGCATATTCATGGGCACATTATCAGGGATCTGCGCCACCCGGTGGTAAACGTCATCAAATCCCTGACGATACATAAAGTGTTCCATATCCAGCGCCGGCAGAGTGGTCAGATGGTCGCGCTCCAGCTCGCGATCGTTATTCAGCAGGCCGCGTACGGTCGCGGCATATTTTTTCCCTGCCTCATCGCCGTCCACCAGCACGTGCCACTGGATCCCCATCCGGCGGGCGAATTTGATCAACGGCTTCAGGCCCGACTGGGCGAATTCAATGACTTTCACCCCTTCAGCATCAAAATGATGGCCGCACTGGCGGGCCAGTTCGTTGATAACCCAGGTTTCCGTCTCCCCCTCCACCAGCAGCCAACAGCGGGCGAAGAGCGATGAGGCGCGATTGAAGCGGATATGAAAGGCAATGCGCCGACTCTCTTCGGCATTCATTCCGCCGGGCCCCAGCCGCCATGCCGACACCCGCGCCGATTCACGCACCAGCCGACACACCTGCTCCACCGGCGTCAGGGACAGCAGCTCTCCGGAGTTGGTGGTGGTCACCCGCTGCAACGGCAGCAAATTCAGCAGATGCCAGGCGACGGAGAGCATGATCGGATGCAGGCGGGTCTCGGGATCTTCAATCAACAGCAGCGGCCGCGCATCGCGATCGAGGCGCACCGTCCCTTTCGCCTGCAGCAGGGTGGCGAACAGCCCCAGCAGGATCACCCGATGGCTGCGCCCGCCGGGCTTGTCGATCATCCGGTTGATAATATCCAGATAACGCCAGCTACGCTGTTCATCATGGGAACGCCGCCGCATCAGGCGATGTCGCGTCTGGGCGCTGCTTTGCTCGGCAAAATAATGCTCCAGCAGCTGCACCATGGCCGACAACCCCTCGCGGATCTGACCGTCGGATAAATTTTGCGGGTGGCTGACCAGTTCGCGGGACAGAAAATCCAGCTGGCGGGCGGTGATCTCTATCTGCGGCGAGTGCGGTACCGTTCCGTTATGAATGCGCCGCATAAAGCGCGCGTCGCGCAGACGCAGCACCGGCATCAAACGCACCAGGTGTCTGGCCAGCTCATCGATATCCTCCAGCGCCAGCGCTTCGCCTTCGCCATCGATAAAACTGCGCAGGGTCATCACGCTGTCGTCATCGGCGAGTTCGCCTTCCAGGCGGTAGAACACCCGGTGATACCCGTCATCACAGGGCACCCAACAGCGCTGAAGCGGACGGAAACGCCGCACCCGATGGCGTCCCGGCTCCGTTTCGCGGAAGGTCAGAATAATATGCAAATGGTGCTCGCGCCCCTGGATGTCGCCCGCGGGGAACCAAAAGTCATCGCGAACAAAGTGATAAAGATCGAACTCTGGCGACAAAAGCAGGGTCAGCGCATCAAGCAGACTGGACTTCCCCCACGCGTTCTCCCCGATCAGGACGTTATTTTGCTCGAGCATCAACGACAGACGATTGATACCACGAAAACCGACGATTTCTACGCGCTCAAGAAGCATATCCCCTCCGCTACACCACCACTCTCCTTCAGTAATCAACAGTATAGCGAGGGCGGCGGCAAGATGACACTCCGCTTAGTCACCTCGCGCATCCTATTCAGGAGGTTAAATATATTCATAAAATTACACACTTACCGCCTATTAACCACTGTTGATTATTCATCAAACAAAATAGTTTTATTTCAGACGTTATGTTCTACACTATTGATAATCTTGGATGGATATAGGAATAGTTAAACTGGCAAACGCAATCCCTTCACCTTGCCCTAAATCAAATAATATCAATATATTTAACTAGCTCTGGGATGGCGATTATCTCTAGAATAACGCCGCTTTATTTTTATCGTCGTCCCTTATCACGATAAATAAAGAACGGCACGGTCCGCTCGTGCGCGTATACATTTAAATTGAGGTGGTTATGTTCAGAAAATTAGCAGCCGAATGCTTCGGCACCTTCTGGCTTGTATTTGGCGGCTGCGGTAGCGCCGTCCTTGCCGCAGCATTTCCCGAGCTGGGTATCGGTTTTGCCGGCGTGGCGCTGGCATTTGGTTTAACCGTATTAACCATGGCGTATGCGGTTGGCCATATTTCCGGCGGTCATTTCAACCCGGCGGTGACCTTAGGCCTGTGGGCCGGCGGCCGTTTCCCGGCGAAAGAGGTCATTGGCTATATTATCGCCCAGGTGGTCGGCGGAATTATTGCCGCCGCGGTGCTGTACGTGGTGGCCAGCGGTAAAGCCGGCTTTGATGCCGCCGCAAGCGGTTTTGCCTCCAACGGCTATGGCGAACACTCCCCGGGCGGCTTCTCAATGCTGTCGGCTATCGTTATTGAAATCGTACTGACCTGCGGCTTCCTGCTGGTTATCCATGGCGCTACCGACAAACACGCGCCTGCGGGCTTCGCGCCGATCGCTATCGGCCTGGCGCTGACCCTCATCCATTTGATCAGCATTCCGGTCACCAACACCTCAGTCAACCCGGCGCGCAGCACCGCGGTGGCGATTTTCCAGGGCGGTTGGGCGCTGCAGCAGCTGTGGCTGTTCTGGGTCATGCCGATCGTCGGCGGGATCCTCGGCGGCGTGCTGTACCGCACTCTGCTGGAAAAACGCGATTAATCTTTTCTAAAGCCCGGGTCCCCGGGCTTTTTCTTTCTGGCGACAGCTTTACTCGGCCCGGCTATTTGGATAGTGTCATGAGCGCTTATTCTCATCATGCAAGGGTTGCATCGTTCATGTTCTCGGGGCTGTTCATCATTCTGTTGCCGCTGGTCGTCGGCTATTTACTGCCTCTTCGTCACTCCTCCGCGTTAAAACTGATTAACCGGATGCTGAGCTGGATTGTCTATGTGATCCTCTTTTTTATGGGTATCAGCCTGGCGTTTCTCGACAATCTGGCCAGCAATCTGCTGGCGATATTGCATTACGCCGCGGTGAGCGTGGTCATCATTTTACTGTGTAATATTACCGCTCTGCTGTGGCTGGAAAGAAAAATGCCCTGGCGCAGTCTGCATCGTCAGGAGAAATTACCCTCGCGCCTGGCCATGGCCCTGGAATCACTCCAGCTGTGCGGTGTGGTGGTGCTCGGTTTCTTGCTTGGCCTGACCGGCCTGTCTTTTTTACAACACGCCACCGAAGCCAGCGAATATACGCTGATCTTTCTCCTGTTCCTCGTCGGTATTCAATTACGCAATAATGGAATGAGTCTGCGACAAATAGTCCTCAACCGGCGGGGAATGATCGTCGCCGTGGTGGTCACGGCCAGTTCATTACTCGGCGGCATCCTCAACGCCTTTATTCTGGATTTGCCGCTAAAGACCGGTCTGGCGATGGCCAGCGGCTTCGGCTGGTATTCACTCTCCGGTATTTTACTGACCGAATCCTTTGGCCCGGTGATCGGCAGCGCGGCGTTCTTTAACGACCTGTGCCGCGAGCTGCTGGCCATCATGTTAATTCCGGGCCTGATTCGCCGTAGCCGCTCCACGGCGCTGGGGCTGTGCGGCGCCACCTCCATGGACTTCACCTTACCGGTGCTGCAGCGTTCCGGCGGCGTGGAGATCGTCCCTGCCGCCATCGTGCACGGTTTTCTGCTGAGCCTGCTGGTCCCGATCCTGATCGCCTTTTTTGCCGCCTGAGCAGGCGCTGGCGGCAGACTTCCTGCCGCCAATTTTGCGCTAAATCAATCTCCCTTTAAGTTGTATCAGAAATACCTTTTCTCCTCACGCGCTCGGGCATAACCTTAAACATGTATATCAAATATAACTTTAAAGGTGTGACCATGTTTTGTGTGCAATGTGAACAAACCATTCGTACCCCGGCCGGCAACGGCTGCTCATACGCGCAGGGGATGTGCGGTAAAACAGCGGAAACCTCCGATCTACAGGATCTGCTGATTGCGTCACTGCAAGGCCTCTCCGCCTGGGCGCTCAAGGTCCGTGAATATGGCATTATCGACCACGACGTCGATAGCTTTGCGCCGCGCGCTTTTTTCTCTACGCTGACTAACGTTAACTTCGACTCCCCGCGTATCGTTGGCTATGCGCGCCAGGCTATCGCCATGCGTGAAGCGCTTAAAGCGCAGTGCCTGAACATTGATGCCCACGCGACGGTTAACAATCCGATGGCCGCTCTGCAACTGGCTAGCGACGATCTGGGCGACCTGCAGCGTCAGGCGGCGGAATTTACCCCGAACAAAGACAAAGCGGCCATCGGCGAGAACATTCTCGGCCTGCGCCTGCTGTGCCTGTACGGCCTGAAAGGCGCTGCGGCTTATATGGAGCACGCGCACGTTCTCGGCCAGTACGACAACGACATCTACGCCCAGTACCATAAAATCATGGCATGGCTGGGTACCTGGCCTGCCGATATGAACGCGCTGCTGGAGTGCTCAATGGAGATCGGCCAGATGAACTTCAAAGTCATGAGCATTCTGGACGCCGGTGAGACCAGCAAATACGGTCATCCGACTCCAACCCAGGTCAACGTTAAAGCGACCGAGGGCAAGTGCATCCTGATCTCCGGCCATGACCTGAAAGATCTCTATAACCTGCTGGAGCAGACCGAAGGCACCGGCGTTAACGTCTATACCCACGGGGAAATGCTGCCGGCGCACGGCTATCCGGAGCTGCGTAAATTCAAACACCTGATTGGGAACTACGGCAGCGGCTGGCAGAACCAGCAGGTGGAGTTCGCCCGCTTCCCGGGCCCCATCGTCATGACCTCTAACTGCATCATCGACCCCACCGTCGGCGCCTACGACGATCGTATCTGGACCCGCAGCATCGTCGGCTGGCCGGGCGTGAACCACCTGGAAGGTGAAGACTTCGCGCCGGTTATCGCCCAGGCGCAGCAGATGGCTGGCTTCCCGTACAGCGAAATCCCGCATCTGATCACCGTCGGCTTTGGCCGTCAGACCCTGCTCGGC
>OLFT01003434.1_pt1 | contig 11710 bp, 10 predicted proteins | sample 1604921 | NCBI WGS metagenome assembly OLFT01 (sample SAMEA3888897, study PRJEB22519) | human gut metagenome | biome: human gut; feature: human-associated habitat; material: faeces | place: Denmark | collected 2013 | reverse complement strand
CACTATTATATCAGGCTCAGTTTCATTTGTCAAGTACTTTTTTCAAATCTTTTTCGGATTTTTCTTTCCGACCTTTTCAGATCTTCAAGCACCCGACTCATTCACTTCATCGCCGTCAAACAGCTTAGTTAGAATACCAGATACTTCCCCGTTTGTCAACGGTTTTTTCCAAGTTTTTTTGATTTTAATTATTAGTATTTCTTATTCCTTACTATCGCCTTAACAGTGCCGAAAATAATCTGTGCAAAACAGCCCCGATATGCTATACTGACACCATATTATATATGCTCTGCGGAGGTATCACTGTGCTGATTCAACGTATGTCCGCCGTCTTCGGACGGCTGCGGAATGAGACCTTGCAGCTTCAGGACGGTCTCAATATCATAGAAGCCCCCAACGAAACCGGAAAATCCACCTGGTGCGCCTTTCTGACTGCCATGCTCTACGGCATCAACAGCCGCGAACGGGACAAGGCCGGTTTCATCGCCGACAAAAACCGCTACGCCCCGTGGGACGGCGGCTCCATGTCCGGGCGACTGGAATGTCACGCTGACGGCGCCGATCTCACCATCACCCGGGCCACCCGGCGGCAGACCGCCCCTATGGCGGACTTCCAAGCTGTCTACACCGGCACCGCCTCCCCGGTAGAGGGATTGACCGGGGCGAATTGCGGCGAGACCCTGCTGGGCGTCAGTCGGGAGGTCTTTGAGCGCAGCGCCTTCATCCGCCAAAGCGGACTGGCCATCACGCAGGACGCCGGCCTGGAGCGCCGCGTGGCGTCCCTCATCTCCTCCGGTGACGAGGATACCTCTTATACAGAGGCCTATGACGCTTTGAAAAAGCAGTTGAACCGCCGCCGTTTCAATAAGAGCGGCCAGCTCCCGGCCTTGGAAGCGGAGCTTGCGGAGGTCCAGCAGCAGTTGGACTCCTCCGTTCAGCTTCAGCAGCAGCTCGCAGACGCTCTGGAACGTTCTCAGGCGTTGGAGTCCGATGTACAGGCCCTCTCCGATGAATTGGCCCAGTATGACCGGTGGGAATCGGCTCAAGAGCGCCGTCAATTAGCCGCCTTGACCACCGATGCCGACACCGCCGCCCAGCGGGTCCATAGCCTGACCCAGCAGTTGGAGGAAGACCGGGTCCCGGACATGGAGACCATCGGACGGCTGCGGGGCGCCATCGTCAATCTGGAAACTGTCCGTAAGAACGTAGAGAAAGCCCGCACTGATCGGGACGAGGCCATGAAAGCCCTCCTCCGGGCGGAAAAGAACGTCAATGACAGCCCCTTTGCCGGTCAGACGGCGGAGAGCGCCCGGAAGGAAGCCCAAGGCACTTCATCCGACCGGGTCCCCGGCCCTATCGCTTTTCGCGAGCTGGCGATTTTCTTTTTGTTTCTTGCGGCGGCAGGCGGCATCTTTGCCCTGCTGTACTCGCAGTTGTCCGTCCTTTCTCTGCCCCTCTTTCAGTTGGTGCCCTGGGCCCTTCCCGCACTGGCGGCAGCCGTTGTGGCAGCAGCCGGCACCTATATTTCCCGCCAGTACCGACAGCACGCTTTAAAAAAGCTGTGCAATATCGCCCTCATGAAGCGGTTCGGCACCACGGATACCAACGAGATTACTGCCTTTGCGGATGCCTATACCGCCGCCGTGGAGGTCCGGGACGCCGCGCAGGCGGACCTGAACACCAAATCCGCCACCGCCGACGCTTACTACAATACCCTGACCACCAACGAACAGGCAATTTTGTTGGAGGTCCGGCGCTTTGCCCCCGCCGCCTTTGACATCCCCACCGCCGATCAGGTCCTGCGGCAGGCCGCCCAGCGCCGTAAGGCACTGTCCGAGGCCCAGACCGCCGCCAGAGAAGCTCAGGTCCGTCTGGATCTTCTGGTTCAGCAAGGCATCCCGGACAGCTGTGATATGGAATCAACTCCTCCTCTTCGCAGTCGGGAAACCGTCGCGGATGCGCTGGCACAGGCGCAGGTCCAGTTGGCCTCCGCCCGTTCCGCCACCGACCGTCTGACCGGTCAGCTTCACGCTATGGGGGATCCTGACGGGCTGCGGGCTTTCGCCGAATCTCTGCAAAGCCAGACCGGTCAGCTTCAGGAGGAATATGACGCCCTGCGTCTGGCCATGGACACTTTGACCGATGCCAACACCGTCCTGCAAAACCGATTTTCCCCCCAGCTCAGCCGCCGGACGGCGGAGATCTTCCATGAGCTGACAGAGGGACGCTACACCGCCGCCGCCCTGAACCGGAGCTTTCACCTCACTGCCCGCCTCGCCGGGGACCCCATTGACCGGGACATCCAGCTTTTGTCCGCCGGGGCCGCAGATCAGCTCTACCTCTCCGCCCGGCTGGCTATCTGCGAGCTGGTACTGCCATCGGAAAAGTCCATTCCCATCATTCTGGATGACGCTCTCACCAATTTCGACGACGAGCGCTGCGCCGCCGCCCTCCGGTGGCTGAAGCAGGCAGCAGCCCATCGGCAGATTCTCCTGTTCACCTGCCACAGCCGGGAGGCCGATTTCTTTGCCGGAGACCTGGAAGTGGCCGTTCAGCGTCTGTGATGACCGGTTATTTATTCAGCGTGTCGAAAAAGTCTTTTCGCCTCACTGAACAAGCTTTCAGAGCTTTATAAAAGTTTTGAAAACTTGGGATTTCAATGGCGCAGGACACCCTTCTTGGGTTTCCCGCACACACCCTTCCTTACCGTTGCAGTGAATTTACCGCTTTATCGACGGTCTCATTTATGATCAAGGTGTTGACGAACTGACCGGAATGGGTATAAGATAGTTTTGATCATTCCGGTCATACTATTATTTATAGTGAGATTTGAAATAGAAAAAGGAGATTCAAGCTTATGAGTGAATGTACGCACGACTGCTCCACCTGCGGGGAGAGCTGTGCTTCCCGGGAGCCTCAGTCCCTGCTGAAGGCCCACCATGCCGATGCCCATGTGGGCAAGGTCTATGGTATCGTATCCGGTAAGGGCGGCGTAGGCAAGTCCATGGTCACCAGCCAACTGGCTGTTACCATGCGCCGCCGGGGCTATCAGGTCGGTATTCTGGATGCCGATATCACCGGCCCCTCTATCCCCAAGGCCTTCGGCATCCATGACCGGGCCATGGGCACGGAAAACGCCCTGATTCCCTCTGAATCCAAGACCGGCATTCAGGTCATGTCCATCAACCTCCTGCTGGAGAACGAGACCGACCCCGTAATCTGGCGCGGTCCCGTCATTTCCGGCGTGGTCCAGCAGTTCTGGACGGATGTTCTGTGGAACTGCGACTATCTGTTTGTGGATATGCCTCCCGGAACCGGCGACGTGTCCCTGTCTGTGTTCCAGTCCATCCCTCTGGACGGCATCATCATCGTGGCCTCCCCCCAGGATCTGGTGGGCATGGTAGTAGAAAAGGCCGTCAAGATGGCGGAAATGATGAACGTCCCCATCGTGGGTCTGGTGGAAAACATGAGCTATGTGGCCTGCCCGGACTGCGGCAAGAAGATCTACCTCTTCGGCGAGGGCAAAACGGCTCAGGCTGCCGCCGCGCACAACCTGCCTCTCCTGGCGGAAATGCCCATCGATCCCGCTCTGGCATCCCTGACGGACGCCGGCAGCATCGAGGATTTCCAGGGTGATTGGCTCAAGACCGTCGCTGACCGTCTGGCTGAAAAATAAGGAAAGCCGCGCCGTGTTTTTCCACGGTGCGGCTTTTCACGGCTTTTTGTCCGTTTGCGGCACGCATTTTCACAAAGTCACCAACTTCCCGGCAATAGTTTTTGTGTGGAAAAGCAGTTGCAAAAGCAGTAGAAATCCGGGATAATAAAGGCAGTCTCTACTTAAAAAAACGATTATATAAATAGTATAAATAGAAAGCACAAAGGGGGAGCACCAAATGCAGGAGCTGAAGGAGCGGATCGTAAAAGAGGGCAAGGTTCTGCCCGGCAATATCATCAAGGTGGACGGTTTCCTGAACCACCGTATCGACACCGGACTGCTGACCCGGATCGCTGAGGAATTCGGCAAGTATTTTAATATGGACGAGGTCACCATGGTCCTCACGGCAGAAGCCAGCGGCATTGCTCTGGCCACCGCTGTGGCTACCTATTTCCATAAGCCCATGATCTTTGCCAAGAAGGCCAAGAGCGACAACATCGAGGGCGGCCTCTATCAGAGCGACATCTACTCTTACACCTACAAGAAGAAGGTCACCCTGCTGGTAAGCAAGGAGTGGCTCTCCTCTGACGATAAGGTCCTCATCATTGATGACTTCATGGCCAACGGTGAAGCCATGCGCGGTCTGTGCGACATCGTGACCGCCGCAGGCGCCACTCTGTTGGGCATTGGCTGCGCTGTGGAAAAGGGTTTCCAGGGCGGCGGCGACCGTCTGCGCGCTGCCGGCGTCAACCTGAAGTCTCTGGCTATTATTGAATCCGCCGAGCCCGGCAACATTGTGTTCCGGGATGACGACTGATCGTCCTCACCATTCCGTGGGAGGCGGCGCACCATGACGCTGCCTCCCCTTTTTCAACAGGATCTATTCAACTCAAAATACAAGGAGGAACCTACCATGTCAAGCAATGTTCGTCCCGCAACCATGGAGCGTATCACCACCCCCGCTCTGGCAGAGAGCTTTATCGCCCAGCAGCTCACGGAGCTGCGTCAGCAGATCGGCGATAAGAAAGTCCTGCTGGCCCTCTCCGGCGGTGTGGACAGCTCCGTAGTCGCCGCTCTGCTCATCAAAGCCATCGGCAAGCAGCTCATCTGCGTTCACGTGAACCACGGTCTGCTCCGCAAGGGCGAGCCCGAGCAGGTCATCGAGGTGTTCCAGAACCAGATGGACGCCAACCTCATCTATGTGGACGCTGTGGATCGCTTTCTGGACAAGTTGGCCGGCATTTCCGACCCGGAGCAGAAGCGCAAGATCATCGGCAAGGAGTTCATCGACGTTTTCGCTGAAGAAGCTCAGAAGCTGGAGGGCATCTCCTTCCTGGCTCAGGGCACCATTTACCCCGACATTCTGGAATCCGACGGCATCAAGTCCCACCACAACGTAGGCGGCCTGCCGGAGGATCTGCAATTTGAGCTGGTGGAGCCGGTGAAGCTGCTCTACAAGGACGAGGTCCGTGTGGTAGGCAAGGCGCTGGGGCTGCCCGACAACATGGTCTACCGTCAGCCCTTCCCCGGCCCCGGTCTGGGCGTCCGCTGCATCGGCGCCATCACCCGTGACCGTCTGGAGGCCGTTCGGGAATCCGACGCCATCCTCCGTGAGGAATTCGCCAAGAACGGCCTGGAGGGCAAGGTCTGGCAATACTTCACCGTAGTGCCCGACATCAAGTCCACCGGCATCATCGACGGCAAGCGTTCCTTCGACTGGCCGGTCATCATCCGGGCCGTCAACACCGTGGATGCCGTCACCGCTGAGGTGGCCCAGCTGGACTTCGGCATGATGCAGCACATCGTGAACCGCATCACTCACGAGGTCTCCGGCGTCAACCGTGTTCTGTGGGATCTGACTCCCAAGCCCACCGGCACCATCGAGTGGGAGTGAGTTTTTGAAACTCCGAACCCGTTGCGGCACAACGATTTTGCGGTTTTATATCTCTCTTTTGATAACGATTTGATAACGCTCCCCATAGGCCGTATCATTCTGTATCCCCAGTGGATTGCGGGTAAAGAATGTTCTTTTGCGGCTTATAAGTGAGGACAACCATATTAGAAAGCCCTTACCGATGGCAACGTCGGTAAGGGCTTTTGCTGTCTATTCATCAGTATCGGGGCTATCTTTGAGTGCATCCACCAGGAAATCACTCAATTCCTGTGAGGGAACTTTTGCCCACCGCAGGGTGGTGTCGTACTTGGGGTAGTTGTACCGCCAGCGGTCATAGTCCTCCCTGGTGATCTCCCCGGCCTCCAGCTTCTTGGCCTGCTCCGCCCAGGCGGACAGCATATCAAGCATATTGGCATAGGTCTTGCCTTTGGATTTGTCCAGACGCAGACAAACCTCGCCGTCAATCTCCCCAATAGTCAGCCCCCGAATATCCTCCAAAGCAAAGAGGGTGTGCATCAGGCCGATGTCGGTATCTATGTCAGGGACGGTCAGGGCATCAGGGGAAATATCAAAGAAGTCAGCCAGGGTCTTTGTCAGGTCGGCCTTGGGGGTGCGGCTCCCGGTTTCATACTGTGCCATACGCACATCGGCGGAGCGTTCCGGGAAACCCACCACCATGCCAAGATACTTCTGTGTGATGCCCTTCATGTTGCGGAAGAAACGAATACGTTCACCAATCGCCATAACTGCCAACTCCAATCTATGTAATGGGGACACTTGAAGTATAACAGATATGTTTAGACCAGTCAAGAGAAAAATAAATAAATTTGTTTATATTTTCTCGTTGGAAGGTCTTGACATAACGGAATAGAGTTAGTATAATAGGACTACGTTAAGCAAATAGCGTTAAATCAAAAGAAAGGAGGAATCCATATGGAGAACAGATTCATCCGGGCGGAAGAAGTTGCGGACGAGCTGGGTGTATCGAAGCCCTACGCCTATAAACTCATCCGGCAGCTCAACGAAGAATTGAAGGACAAGGGCTTCATCACCATCGCAGGGCGGGTCAACCGCCAGTATTTCAACGAACGGCTCTACGGGGCCAGAAAGGAAGGGAACTAAATGCCAGTCTTTAAGGACGAAGCAAGAGGAACATGGTACGTCATGGTGCGGTATCAGGACTGGACGGGGGAGCGCAAACAGAAGTGCAAGCGTGGCTTTGCCACCAAACGGGAGGCCCAGGAGTGGGAGCGCAGTTTCCAGATGCAGACCTCCGGCGACCTGGATATGACCTTTGAAGCCTTTACCGAGCTTTACACCAAGGATATGAAACCCCGGCTCAAGGAGAACACCTGGCTGACCAAGGAGAACATCATCCAGAAGAAAATTCTGCCCTACTTTGGCAAGCGGAAGATTAGCGAGATCACCACCAAGGACGTGATCGCATGGCAGAACGAGTTGCTGGCCTACCGGGACGAGAAGCGCAAGCCCTACTCGGCTACCTACCTCAAAACCCTGCACAACCAGCTTAGCGCCATCTTCAATCACGCTGTCCGCTTCTATGAGCTGCGCTCCAATCCCGCCGCCAAGGCTGGGAACATGGGGTCAGAGGAACGGAAGGAAATGCTGTTCTGGACGAAAGCGGAGTACCAGAAGTTTGCAGATGCCATGATGGACAAGCCCGTTTCCTACTACGCCTTTGAAATGCTCTACTGGTGTGGTATTCGGGAGGGGGAACTGCTGGCCCTGACCCCGGCAGACTTTGACTTTGAGGCCGGGACGGTGAAAATCAGCAAGTCCTATCAGCGGCTCCACGGCAAGGACGTCATTACCACGCCAAAGACGAAGAAAAGCAACCGCACCATTAAAATGCCCAACTTCCTCTGTGACGAGATGAAGGATTACCTGGGGATGCTCTACGGTATCAAGAAGAAGGAGCGCATTTTCACCATCACGAAAAGCTATCTCCACCATGAGATGGACAGAGGGGCGAAGTCGGCAGGGGTCAAGCGTATCAGAATCCACGACCTCCGGCATTCGCACATCTCACTTCTGATTGACATGGGCTTCTCCGCTGTGGCGATTGCTGACCGTGTGGGGCATGAGAGTATCGAGATCACCTATCGCTATGCCCACCTGTTTCCGTCCAAGCAGACGGAAATGGCAGACAAATTGGACTTTGAAAGGATGGGAGCGTAATGTCAGCTAAGAATTTGGACACTCACAACCGCTGGAGGAACAAGACCGTGGCCTTCCGGGTATCCCCGGAGGAAAACAAGCAGATTGACGCCGCTGTGCGGCTCTCTGGCCTGACGAAGCAGGACTACATCACCCGGCGGCTCTTAGACCGGGCCGTGGTGGTGCAGGGCAATCCCAGGGTCTACAAGGCCCTGCGTGACCAACTCGCCGCCGTCCTGGGGGAACTGCGGCGCATTGAGGCCGGGGGCGACGTGGGGGATGAACTTCTCGCCACCATTGACCTTATCTCAGTGACGCTGGGCGGCATGAAGGAGGATTGATAGATTGATGGATTCCAGAGAAACGAAAAGGACTGTCCCGGTTCCGTCTGTTGGCGCAGACGGGGAACAGCCCAATTCTCAAACAACTACCCAAAGTATAGCAGAGGAAACGGCTGAAAACAACCCCCAAGAGAAAGATTTAGAGGAAATGCTCCGGGATATGCGGCGCATGAACGACCCAGCCTACCTCCACACAGTTTCCATGAACGACCTTTACCAGAACATCTACCAGAGCAGACCGCCCGTAATAGACGGTCTGCTCTACCCTGGGACGTACCTCTTTGCGGGAGCGCCCAAGGTGGGCAAGTCGTTCCTGATGGCCCAGCTTGCCTACCATGTCAGCATGGGCCTCCCCCTGTGGGGCTACCCTGTCCACAAGGGGACTGTCCTCTATCTGGCGTTGGAGGACGACCACCGCCGCTTGCAGGGGCGGCTATACCGAATGTTCGGCACAGAGGGCACCAACGACCTGCTCTTTGCGGTCTACGCCAAGCAGCTCGGCGTTGGCCTGGAGGAACAGCTAAAGAAGTTCGTCCGGGAACACCCGGACACCAAGCTGATTATCATTGACACCCTCCAGAAAATCCGAGAGGCTGGCGGGGATAAGTACAGCTACGCCAACGATTACGAGGTGGTGGGGAAACTGAAACGATTTGCCGATGATTGCGGCGTCTGCCTCCTGCTGGTACATCACACCCGGAAACAACAGGCCGATGATAAGTTCGATATGATCTCCGGCACCAACGGACTGGCGGGAGCAGCGGACGGAGCCTTTCTTCTTCAAAAGGAGAAGCGGACGGACGGCAACGCCGTTCTGGACGTGGCCGGGCGTGACCAGCAAGACCAGCGATTCTATCTTACCAAGGACAAGGAACGGCTGATATGGACGCTGGAGCGTACGGAAACGGAGGCATGGACAGAGCCGCCCGACCCGGTGCTGGAGGCCGTAGCCGCCCTTGTAACAGCGGAAAGCCCCTCTTGGGCAGGGACGGCCACAGAACTGGCGGCGGCGCTCCAGACTGACATGAAGCCCAATGCCCTGGCAATGCGGCTGAATGTCCGGGCCGGGAAGCTGCTGACAGACTACCACATCCGCTATGAGAACAGCAGGAGCCACGCCGGGAGAAGTATCAGCCTGACGCTGGAACCGCCCCAGGCGTGACGACCGTGACGGCTTTTTTGAGGGCGGGGGCGGTGTCTGAAACATCGTCACAGTCGTCACGGCTGTCACAGGGAGCGGCCCCAGACGTTTCCCACCCCCACCGCAACCCAGCGAAGCGGTTGCGGTGGGGAGAGGAGGGGCAAGGGAGCGGAGTGAGGGATGGACACAAGGCCGTCCCGAATGGAGCGGACTTTGACCCGACGAGGTGCAGGGTGCCCTTTTCTGCGAAGTATACCCTGCGGGTAAAAGGGCGGCCCTGCTGGGGGAGGCAACCGCACACCGAGCCGCAGCGAGGCGTTTCGGAGGCCAACCGCCGCTTGCGGCGGCTCTTAGGCCGGAGATGTTGCCGGGGACAAAGCCCCCACACCCCCTCGGAGAGCCCACGACACTTTGCAGCCCGAAGGGATGAAAGTGTCATAGTGGGTTATTACACTTCCCGCAGGAAGTGCCTCCCCTGAACTTCCGTCCTCGATCAACAACCCAACATCTGAAACAGGAGGATTTTTGCCTATGGCGAGAGGCGACGGTATTGACCGTATCAACGCAAGAAATATGAGGCTGACCGAAACCAAGATCGGCAACACCCAGCAGCACAATGAGCGTGAGAAAGATTCCTATGTCAACCAAGACATTGTATTAGAGCGGACGCCGCTCAATGTCCATTTCAAAACCCCGTCCGCTGGGTATCGGGAGATATTTGCTCAAATGGAGGCTGATGGCGTGATTTCCACCCGTGGTATCAAGGAGGACGCCTTTCGATACAGTGAGCTGGTCTTTGACGTAAACTCCGCTTACTTCTACAACCACGGCGGCTATGACTTCGCAAAACAATTTTACACCGAAGCATACAAAGCCGCAATCAAAATCGTGGGTGGAGAGCAGTATATTTTGTCGGCGGTCATGCACGCCGACGAGCGCAACCGGGCCATGTCCGAGGCGCTGGGGGAGGACGTGTACCACTACCACCTCCATGTGGTCTATATCCCGGTGGTGGAGAAGGAGATACGCTGGACAAAGCGGTGTAAGGACAAGTCCCTGGTGGGAAAGGTCAAGGAAACGATCATGCAGGTGAGCATGAGTAAGAAGTGGGCGTCCAAGTCCATTCTGGACGAAGCTACCGGAGAACCGCTATGCACAGCTAAGGGCAAGCCCGTCCTACGAAAGTCGTACAGTGTCCTGCAAGACGATTTCTTTGAGCATATGCGCTCCGCTGGCTATGACAATGTAGAGCGCGGGGAGCGTGGCAGTTCCGAGGAACATCTGACTGTTATGCAGTTCAAGACGGAGCGTGAGCAGGAACGGCTTGCACAGCTTCAAGAGGCATCGGCGCTGGCCCAGGTTGAGGCCGACCAAAAGAATAAGGAGGCGGCAGCAGCCGAGAAGAAAGCGGCCCAGGCCAGGGCAAAGCTGGACGATGTAGCTCCCTTGCTCAAGGGCATGGAAAAGCTGGCGGCGGACTTCTCCGACGATTCAGAGCGGACGCTGCCGGAGGCGGGGCCGCTGGAATCGGCCAAGTCTTACCGAGAGAAGAAGGCCAAGCCCCTTTGGGAGAAAATCGTCAAAGTGCTGCGCTCCGTCTATCGGGCCTATTTCGACCTCAAAAGCAGGTTTGAGCGGTTGCAAAGCGCCTATGATCGGGAGGTCAGCAAGAACGGCTCTCTTTCCACCAGGATTTACGAGGTCTGCGCCGAGAGGGACGGCTTAAAAGGACAGGTCAGGGACTATGAGCGGGTCAGACGGGCCATTGGCCCAGAACAGGCGGACAAGATATTGGAGGCTGTTTACCAGCAGGAACAGGCTGAAAAGGAACGGAAACGGGCCGCAAGGCCCAAAATGAGAGTAGGCGCACGATAATCAAAAAAATGGAGGTAACATTATGGAAAAGTACATCTTCGACGAGAGCAACGGCCTGTGGTATGAGTTGCAGAGGAACTAACAATATCCGGGCGTGTGCGGCGGAAATCGTGGACACAGAAATTATTTGCGCATGAGGCCCCAAATCGAAGGGTGTCCCGGTGAATGCCCTCCTGATTTATTTGGGACAGCGGGTAAAAACTTCTTGCATTTTAGAGTGTACTATGCTATACTGCTGTCATCCTGATTTGAGGAGTCTATCAAATATGCGGCAAGGTATTCTTAAATAAAATTTGATAATGGGCGCAAAAATGATTGCCCCTTGCAGGGGCTTGGTTTTTGTACCCAATTTTAAGAATACTTTTGCCTTTTTAGTAAATATCGTGACGGACCGCGGCTTATGTAAGTCGTGTATGTTTCTGTGTGTCCGAAGTCATGATCCCCAGCGGTAAAAGTATTAGCCGCTGGGGATTTTTGCGCCCATTCGGGCCTTGTATGGAGGATAGACATGAACATTATCAATATCGGGATTCTTGCCCATGTAGACGCTGGAAAGACGACCTTGACGGAGAGCCTGCTATATGCCAGCGGAGCCATTTCAGAACCGGGGAGCGTCGAAAAAGGGA
>OLFT01003433.1_pt1 | contig 11720 bp, 20 predicted proteins | sample 1604921 | NCBI WGS metagenome assembly OLFT01 (sample SAMEA3888897, study PRJEB22519) | human gut metagenome | biome: human gut; feature: human-associated habitat; material: faeces | place: Denmark | collected 2013 | reverse complement strand
TCTGCATTTTCAGCCTCACGGCTTTTATTAGCTTTCGTTAGATTGTCCACATGCTCTTCCAGTGCATCAATACGATCCATTGGTGATTCTTTTTCCCGATACATCACTACGCCAAGAATCCCACCGGTATATTTCACCAGCGCATTTAAGTTTGTGTAGTTCTCATACTCTGCTACTGTCGTTTCTCTTTCCGTTACGGTAATCTTTTTCGTCCGGAATTCGTCCTGGAATGTATTCCGGAGTTCATCCTCCGTGACAGAGATGGTTTTGATCAACAGCGATCCATCTGTTCGAATGGTTGCTGACTGGATGGTCATTTCTGACGCATCATTAAAAGTAATTTTCATAATATATATCTCTCCTTTCTGTGTAAAATAAGGATTTGTCTGAGAAATTGGAGTTCCAAATGTTGCTTAACACCGATGCGCAACAGATCTATACGATGTATGGCGGTCGGGTTAAGGTAGTATCTGGCACGATGGTAGTTAACATTGCCATGAACATTGGGTATGCGAAACTGTTTTCTGTCGAGCAATTAAAAAACTGGTTTGGAGATGACCATGCTACATCACGGCTTAGCATAAAAACGTACAATGGAGACGATGTGGCACAAGATGTGCATTTTTACGCTCCGGAGATATGGAATGATGAAATATTTCAGTATTTCTATCCTGCAAATCGAGAGGGGCCAATGCGAGTTAATTATAGGTTGGAATATGTGTATGGATAACATTTCTACTCAACTATTACCACCCCGTATCCAAACCAGCTTGCGGAATTCCCGTAAGCTACAGACTGCAGGTATGCGCCTTTTCCGGAAAACATGATACTTCCGTAACCGACTATTGCGTTCCCAACTACCATTTTTACCGGAATGTATTGCTCAAATAATATCTGAAGCGGGACACCGGCCATAATAAGGTTATTAGGGATAGCTTCTGTTGCGCCAGTATTTGTGTTTTGCAGGGTTACATACACCTGATTGTGGCTTATATAACGATATTTCATGGTCCACCCGTTTTCGTAATACGTTTTTTCGGTTGGATCATAGTCCAATAACTTGGACAAATCCTTATTTGTCTGAGCAATCTCCAGCATCTTCGTTACTTCCGTAATATTAATTCCGTCAAAATGAACTTCAAATGCCGGACAATCGTCCACAAGATCACCTTCCTGTAAATTTCCTTTTGTATATTCCGGAACTGTCGGATTAGACTTTGCCGGCGTGCCCATAATCACGATCCATTCATTCTTTTCTGTATTATCCTCTTCATTTCTTGTGTATCGGTTAACAACCAGATCTATCCTCTTCATCCCCTGTGAACCATTTGTAAGTTCCACTTCATCATAAGTCCCGATTTTTACAGAAGACACATTTCCATGATGGCACATCATTCCGCTTCGGATTTTTAATGAATTGTTGGACACCAACTCTGGCCCCAAGTTTTCTCCAGATGGCAATATACAACTCCCATCACCAACGATTCCTTCAATAATCTGCCGAAACTGTTGGCTTGTAACATGGGGTTTCCCGGTTCTTCCACTAACTATCTCCATTATCATTCTCTCCTTCCAATTCGTATTCTTTGGATTTCTTGATTGCCTGCGTAAGATCCAGCGTCTTCTTGTAGACTTCCATTGCTTCGAAGCTGAATTCCGGCAATCTGCTGATTGTCCCTACTTCCTCGCCGATTCTATACATCGTTTCTTTCATCTGGTTTTCTACTTTCGACAACGCTACTGATGCATTCAGCCACTTCTCGTCCCAGATCATTTCAAGTGTCACAAACTTCTGGAAGCCGATAGATTCAAATAGTTCCTGGACCGCTTTCCGCTTTTCTTCTTTCCTGATCTGCTCAACTTCTTTGATCTGAACATCAATTGCGCTGATCTGTTCATCGACCAATGCCAGAACTTCTTTTACTTCTTTTTCAAATTTATCGTATGGCTCCATGCACAGCTTCTTAACACGTTTCCGCTCATCGTCAATTGCCCCGCGAAGCTTATTTAAATTCGCTCTGTCTTTCTTTCCCTCTGAAATAGTCTCTTCTGTAAAGACTAATCCTTTGTACTCTTTCATCTTCTCAGCAATTGCCGCCTTCAGTTCTTCATTGTTCCACTTGATTTCCGGTACAAATCCATTCTCCTGTGGACTGAAGATTTTTAATTCCAACATAAAATACCTCCTATATTTCCGGGAGAATCAGTGGAGGCTTTCTTCCGCTCTCCACATATCTCCAAAATTTTTCTTCTTCCTGCTGCAGCATTATAAGATCATCTTCCACATCACTTCTTTCAATGAAGTAATGTTTGACTGTTGTACGCTTTTCGTTACCCCAGTTGGTATTCAAATGCGCTCTCAAAACTACGAACTGCCAACCGGTTACCAAAAGATAATGCAGTACCTGTATGTAATAATTATCCGGAATCCGGTCTTTCCACTTTTCGTACTGCATGGACTGCAGAATATTTGTAGTTTTAATCTCCAATATTCCCTTGCGACCCTCCCGATCGGTCAGCTCGCCATCAAGAGATGCCTGCATGAACGGATGGTCCTTGCTCTGCAGAATCCGGAATTCGTGATGATCAACCGTGTATTCCGGATAATCCAATTTGAATAATTCCCGGATGTATTCTTCTGCTTTCTTTCCGTAGATCACGCACGGCTTGTCCGAAATATCTTTCGGTATCACCCTGCCAATCTTTTCTTCAAACAGATCAATATTGCTTTTATACGGATTCATTCCAACCACAGCACTGGCATCACTGCCGCCGATCCCATTCATTCTGCCTTTTAACCACTGCTGTTCATTTTCGAAATCATAAGCCTTAAAAATATCATTCATATCTGATACCCTGTTTCTGCACAAAGCTGCAATGCTCTATTTCGGTGTTCGCTCTGGTTCTTTAACTGCAGTTTCTTTTTACTTTTCTTTTCCTCCTGGCAGTCACATGGTTCTCCGGGATCTAAATTTGCGCCGCATAACGGGCATTCGTTGCAATACATTCTCTATTCCTCCGCCCAAAGGCTGCCGCCGCACCAAAAGTAATCCTCAGAAAAGCTATATTCTTCCAAAACTACTTTGCTTGGATCCATGTTGCAAATATGATCACCCTCTCCTACTGGCAGACAGTTCACACAACTCTCGCAACATCGGTTATCCGGTTTCGCCTTCTTCTTTCTTCTACTCATTTACCATTTTCTCCTCTTCCAACTTAGGGAAGTCTTTTAGCATCTTCTCCATCCACTGCTCCGAATCCCGATCACCTAACCCGGTAACATGCATATCGAATCCAACCAGCAGGCCTAAGATCACATCTCCTACAATAGGATTCCCATGTTTGTCCGTGTCGTAAAAATAGCATCCCATCGGATTCACCGGAAGATTCTTTACAAGACCTTCTTCATCGACGATCATGACTACTTTGGTTTTGAAATAATCCCGTAATTTCTGAGTTCTCACCAACTCTACATATCCGCCAACTTCTTCTCTCAAACTTTCATGATCAAAATCCAGATCAATGATCGAAACCTTATTATCCGTTGTAATTTTCAGTGTCTTCATCTTTTCGCCTCCGCCTGCTTAATGGCTTCCTTTGTAATACTTACCAGAACTTCTTTTGCCGGTTCTTCTGGCATATGTCCACGAAGCGATCCATACATTGCTGCTGTAACTCCTTTATATTCCTTTATCAGTTCTGCTCCTGATCCAAGTAGTTCTACCTGGCATCCAGTTATCCCGCTGCAAACGGACTGCGATGTTGCTTTAATCATTTGACTAATTTCCTTTCTTCTCATATAATATAGTTGACTAATTTCTTGAGCGCCCAAAGCTTGCCGGCTTATACGGGTGCTCTTCTTATTTCCACGTCAGATCAAAGATCTGTCTTAACTGATCTGGCGTATAGATTTTTGCTGATGGCACCGTCACACAGCTGATCAGGTAGTTTCTCCGCACCTCTACGGTATTCGAAGCCTTACTGATCGCATTTAAGCGCTCCTGGATTCTTTCCAGTTCTTTCCGGAATTCATAATCATCCATCAGTCTTGGTATCTCTTGCAATGTCCTCACCCCTTTCACTTTGCAAACAACCAGATAAATAACACTGCATCGAATGCAAGTCCGATTGCTCCGCCAATCAGCAGCTCAAACACCACTTCCCGGACGATTCTCTGCCATTTTGTTCTTGGTCCTCTTCTTTTCATGCTTGTCCTCCCTTCTACCGCCTAAGCGGTTTTCTCTTTCTGGTATCCCAGATATCCAACAGCTACACGATTCAACTCATTCACGATCTTTGCTCGCTCCTCTGCGGATAATGTAGCCATGTCTCTCTCTACTCCATCGATGATCACGATGTTTATATGTTTCAAACTGCATCACCTCTTTATAGGTTATGTATTATGGTTTGTACTTGTTGCATTCCGATTTCTAACATGAATCGCACAATCATTTATTCCGACTATTGTTGTTACTGGTGAACTCCCTATATATTCGGAGGTCTGCTCTACCACTTCTCTCATGCACTTTCCACACGCTGGACAGTAATTTGCTTTCTCCGGAAGCTCTGTAAAACACGCTGAGCATAAACGTTTCTTTTTCTCATTTTTTTCTACTATTTCTTTGATAATTCAGTTTCTCTTCATCCATAGTTTTCGTGGTTGATCTCGGAAGTGTACGCACTTCCATCTTTAAAGTTAGCTTTGGAATTATTTCTCCTCCTTTGTGCACAAGATTAAAACTGGTGATGCCTTTTATCATCATTCCATCCAAAAATATGTGACCATCTTTAATTTCCAACTGGTGTAAACTCATATCCATGCCCTTCCCTCCTATTGCATCTTCCTTCAATCTCTCCTATACTCTAAATACAAGCACTGCCACGCTGAGTATTTACGAAAGGAGATTTTCTTATGGGACATCAAATTGATTGGAGCGCTACTGCTGCTTGGATTGCCTTGGCTATTTCTATCATTAGTCCTGCGATCACAACCATTCTTACCAATCGCCATCAGCTCAAGCTGCGAGAGCTCGATATTCAAGAGAAACATTCCAGTACATACAATGCTGCTCGAGCCTCAACCATCGAAGATTTTATTTCTAAAGTCGGTAAATGCATTTCGCATCCAACAACTACTGCCTTTAAAGAATGTGCTGAAAGTTTTTTCCACATATATGCATATACCCCACAGTCTTTATGGCCGTTTTTAGATGATCTAAATGACAAAATCGAATCTGATGACTTTACTGGTGCTCGCGAACTCTTCAATGGAATTGCTAAGTCATTAGCCTGCTTATTAAAAGGAGAACCGCTAATACTTCCATCAGAATAGTCCATACTATCAGAAGCTTCCAATCCGGGAGCTTCATCTTATATTCAATTGCCCCGCATATTATTGCTATGAATGTTACTATCAAAAAGCAAATAACATTTATATTCACTTCTGCTCTCTACTCCCTCCCTTCTTCTGAACCTGTTTCATCTGTTGCAAATAATTGAAAATACTTCTTTGTCATGTTAAAATTTCTTAAATAAATAATGAAAGGAATTTTAACATGAATATCATTAAATCTCTCTTTACACGCGATAACATTACCCTCCTTCTTTCTATCTTTGGTTCGGTCGGAACACTAAGCTCTTGGATATTCACAATAATAAAAAACAGAAAAAACTTATGTATCCAATTAATAGGAAGACGCTTTTCAGATGATGCATGTTCTCTCTTGGTTTATGCAATGTTTGAAAATAAATCTCACTTGCCTATTTCAATCACGGGAATTTCTGTACAACTTGATTCTATTTGGTATCCTTGCGAAAAGATTCCGCTTACTACATTTACAGAAACAACCCGATGTAAAGATAAAATCCTGTCTCATCATGAATATCAATCCTTGCCTTTGCCTATTTTTATAACTGGTCTTGGCGGGACTTCTGGTTATGTTTATTTTGAATTTCCAGAATCATCTCTTCCACCTGATGCCACTCAGATGACTTTTCTAATTTCAACCAATCGTGGGAAGCCAGTTGAAAAGAAATTGTCACTTGGGCGTCAACTTGATTAATGTATTTTCGTTCTGTAACGATTATTCCTTCCATGTATTGCTCCTAACCATCGTCTTGTGTGTCTGGTGCAAATGTTTCTGCTGGCAATCCAAGAATTCCACAAATCATGAAATACTCTTCTGCACTCATCTTTCTTTTTCCATTTAATGTCGGACTAAGAATATTCATCGGCATTCCCGTTTTCTCTGATAAATAAGAATACTTAATGCCATTTTCATCCAGATATTCTTTTATCTTGAGCCCTACCATTTTCACCGCTCCTTTCTGTTATAATGAATTCACGGACTGCAAATCGCCTCTATGAAAGGAGGTGGTATCATTGAAGATTTATAAAACTGTAAAATCAAGTAAGCTCATTCAGAAATATGAGAAACTCGGATATAAGCTTCTGTATTTTACTTACACGGGCAATGACCTCTCCACAATGTCAGCCCATTTAGAAAAGGAACTTTAGTGTTCCAGTAACTGTCAACCCAGCTCCAATGCAGTCCGCGTTTTCGTAACTTCATGTTTTATGAAGTTATAATTATACTATGTCATGTTTTATGAAATGTCAATATATTTTTCATGTTTTATGAAGTTTTTTTCTTGTATTTATGAATAATCTGTGATAGTATCCTATTAAAAGGAGGAGGCAGAATGAGCGACAATATAAAAGAAACAGTTGCAAAAAATTTACTTTACTATAGAAAGAAAAATAAAATAACTCAAAAAGAACTTGCTGAAAAACTTGGAGTTAAACATAATGCTATTTCTTCATGGGAAAATGGAGTCAATTCCATTGACATAGATACTCTTTTCCAAATTTGTAAAATATTTGGAATTACTGTCAATGATATGTATGCATCACCTTTCAATCAATTAAGTAGTTTAAAAAATATAGATGTATCGAGATTTGATAATGCAAAAGTTGTATCAATAGAAAGCATGTTTTCCACATTAAAAGATTTATCTATAGAAAATTTAAATAAAGTAAACACTTATGCAGAAAATCTTCTTTTTAATCAGCAGATGGAAGAAGAACTCCTGCCGAACGCAGCACATGAAAGCAAGAAACCATACACTGCGGAAGAACGGCAAGCCGATGAAGATATGCTCGACTAAATCCATTTTATTGGACAACTAAGCATTTATAATATCACTGGAGGTGTTGACCATGAAATACAATGCTTTACTAAATGAAGCCAATGCCGAAGGTATCTCCATCAAAGAACGTCCTTTTAAAACTTATGATGGACGGCTAAAAGGCAAAGATATTTATTTACGAAAAGACATGAATACAACCGAGAAATCCTGTGTACTTGCTGAAGAACTCGGACACTATTACACCACTGTCGGAAATATTCTCGACATGAATGTTCCTGAGAACCGTAAGCAAGAACGTCAGGCACGGCTCTGGGGTTATAACCGTGTAATCGGACTATTCGGTCTGATCAGAGCCTACGAACATGGTTGTAAAGATAAATATGAAATTGCAGAATATCTGGATGTTACAGAAGAATATCTGGAAGACTGTATTAACTGTTACCAGGATAAGTATGGGGAATACAAAACTGTAGATAACTACACAATTTATTTTATCCCTAACTTGATGATATTAAAAAAATTATAACAAAAGGAGAATTTTTATGAAAAAAATCACTGTATTGTTTTTTTCGATTCTCACATTGAGTTTAACTTTTAATGCTTGTGCAAAAAGTTCTCATGAGAGTGCTCAATCTTCAAAAAGTAAAACAAGTCAGACCACCTCTCACACTAAGACTGTTAAAGAAAAACAATCAACTTCAAAACAAAAAGTAGTCCCAAAAAGTAAACCTAAAACAGAAGATGAATTTGCGACAATAGACCAATTTATAAATCTTTATAACGGTTCGGCTTCTACCCCAATCACAGACATAACTGATATGGATATTCATGGTTCGGATTATCAAACAGAATTTAGATTACATGCCTATGATAACGCTGTTGGGAAAAAAGGTACAATTGCTGGATCCCCTATAAGCATTGTAAATTATGGAAATTTCAGTAATGATTGCATTCGAATATATGTAACAGCTGCTTCTGATGATATTGCATTAGAAATCTACACTACAACAATTCACATCTTTGATAGCACAATTACTGATGAGGATATCATGAAAGAACTTGATTCCGCCAGTATCTATCTTGGAGAAAGTGGATGTATAGGTGGATATGTTCAAGGACGTGATATAATGCTAGATTGTACTAAAATTAAATTTACTAATTAGATTTTGATTCATCTAGTATCTCTAACCATAAATATGCAGCCCTCTTGATACGAAAGTATTTGTATGGCGGAGATGCTGATTGGATAAATATCTTACTTAAGAAAAGAGGTGAAAATATGGGACGAAATTTAACAAAAGAAGAACTTGAAAAGCATAAGCAAGACTCTCTAAAGAAAATGTCCGATTATATTGATTCTTTGATTAATGACCCTAATCCTAAAGTAGGTGGAAAAGCCGACAAACTCAGTTATTGGCTTGAGGATTGGGTGACTTTTCTTAATTTTGAAAATGAATTTTCTCCTTCCAGTTTGCGTACATACAAACGCGGGGAAATTATAAAGGCTCATTTAGGATATAATGTTGGAAGCGAGGAAGGCGGACTACACTACTGCGTAGTAATCGAAAAGAACAACTCTAAAAACTCACCTGTTTTAACCGTTGTTCCGCTTACATCTCTGAAGCAAAAGAATGATATCAATCATCTTCATAAGGGATGTATCTATTTAGGAAATGAACTTTTTACAAGTTTAATGTCCAAAATTTCTTATACGGAAAAATCAGTAGTTGCCAAAGTCACAGAATTAACATCTGCCGTAGCTGCTCTTTCAAATGTATATACAGAAAACGCTCAAAAAGAACGCGACAGAATATCACACGAATTAAAAGTATGCTCCAAAAATGTTACTATGCTCGATCGTATGAAAAAAGAAATTGTTAAAATGAAAATTGGAAGTATTGCTCTTGTTGGACAGATACGCACTATAAGTAAGATACGTATTTACGACCCGAAAACCAATTTTGACATTCTGAGTAAAGTAAAATTATCAAACGAAAAATTAGATTTAATAGACAAAGAAATTATAGCTAATTTTACCGGCAACAGGCAAAGCTAGATTAGTTATATGATGCATTTTCTATTGACAATTGCATATACTGAGGTATATAATGAATATCTAAAACAAAGCCGTTAACCGGCAGTATAAAAGACAAAGCTCCCAGACAACTGGCGAGCAGTATTCATGAAAGACCTCGTAGCAATACGGGGTCTTTTACGTTATATAATAATTTCATAAATAAAAACCGTCCCTGCTACCAACAGGAACGGCTTAATGAATACTATACAGTGCCAAGGCACGATATAACATTCCGTGAACAAGAGTATTATATCACATTTCCCTGGCACCTGCATAGGTGTTATTTTTGTACCCATTTTTGTGCGACATCGCACATATAATTACAGGAAGGTGATACAATGAACGTAAAATATGCATACGGCTACATCCGGGTATCCACTCACGATCAAGAAGAAATTTCCCCGGACTCCCAGGAGCATCTCCTCCGGGACTATGCAGCCAAGAACAATATTGTAATCCTGAAGATCTTCACGGACCTAGGCATCTCCGGAAGAAAAGCTAACAAGCGTCCCGGCTTCCAGGAGATGATCGGACTGGCCAAAGGTGATGATCATCCAGCTGATCTGATTCTTGTCTGGAAATTTTCCAGGTTTGCCCGGAATCAGGAAGAATCTATCGTATACAAATCTCTACTGAAGAAACAGCACAATGTAGATGTTGTGAGCGTATCCGAGCCACTCTCCGATAATCCCTTTGGCAGCCTGATCGAGCGTATCATCGAGTGGATGGACGAATATTATTCTATCCGGTTATCTGGCGAAGTTCTCCGAGGCATGAAAGAAAATGCAGCTCGTGGAGCTTTTCAGGGAGCTGCACCATTTGGTTATAAGACGATTGATAAGACACTTGTTATTGATCCAGAAAAAGCAGATATCGTCCGGCACGTATTTAACATGTATGTAAATGAAAAATTAAGTGTATTTGACATTGCCCGGTATCTGAACAACTTGGGATTCCGGACAATTCGTGGAAATCTCTTCGAACGACGCACGGTCGAATACATGCTGAAGAATCCCACCTATTGTGGAATGATCCACTGGAATAAGACGGAAAACGCAACACACAGTGTTAAAAATAAGGATGAATGGATTGTAAGCCAGGGGCAGCACCCCGCTATCATTTCACAGGAATTATTTGATGCCACACAGGAACGGCTGAAAGCAACCCGCCGACCATCCCGCCGACGTGAACGCCCATCCTCTACATATAAGCACTGGCTTTCCGGACTTATGAAATGCCCTGCTTGCGGAAAGACATTATCTGCCTGCACTCAAAAAAGAGTCAATGGCGAAAAGTACGCCTACTTCTCTTGCTACGGATATGCTCACGGACAATGTGATAAAGCTCACGGTGTGAGTTCATTGGTGCTGGAACCGGAAGTTTTAGCCAGTATCAAAGAGATCCTTGATACCGGAAATATTTCCTATGAATTACACGATTATCAGCCCACAGAAGCCGTTGACGAACGAAGTATTATAAGAGATCGCTTAAACAGTTTAACAAGCAAAGAGGAACGAATAAAGGCTTCCTACAGGGAAGGAATCGACACTCTGGAGGAATATAAAAGCAATAAAGCAATTCTTCAAAAAGAACGGGATAATTTGGAAGAACAATTAAAAGAACTGGAAGAACAAAATCCGGAACCGGATCAGGATCCGACCGGCGATATGCTATTGAAAGTCCGAAGCGTCTATGATATTCTTATTTCAGATAGTTATACATACGTTCAGAAGAACGAAGCTCTGAAACAGATCGTTGATAAGATTATTTATGATAAAGAGTCAGATTCTTTGAAAATTTATTTTTTTCTATGTCGTTAAGAATGCCCGCAAACCCAGTAAAATCAATGGTTTGCGGGCACTTTATACGTTATTGAAGTTCGGTGGACCGGATGGAGAATTAGGAGCTTCTTTGAGATATTTTTCTCAGAGATATACCATGCCTTATAATGAAGTAATTGGCACACTAACAGACATTGCTACCGAAGAATTTGCCCATATGGAAATCGTATGCGCCATTGTACACCAGCTCACACGCAATCTGACTCCGGAACAGCTTGAAAAATCCGGTTTTGATAAATATTATGTTGACCATACACTTGCTCTTTGGCCACAGGCTGCCAGTGGAACTCCTTGGAGTGCTACAACTTTCCAATCTAAAGGTGACCCTATCACAGATCTTCATGAAGATATGGCTGCCGAACAAAAAGCCCGTACTACCTATGATAATATTTTGCGTCTTATCAAAGATCCTGAAGTCTGTGATCCGATCCGATTCCTTCGCGAACGTGAAATTGTTCATTATCAACGTTTTGGAGAAAGCCTCAGAATTGTCCAGGATAAATTAGATAGTAAAAACTTCTACGCATTTAATCCTGAATTTGATCATAAATCTTGTTGTAAATAAATATAAAAATTCTCTCACTGATATTTTTTATAAAAAAAAGCAACCAACATATGTTGATTGCTTTTTACCTTTTATATATACCTTCAAA
>OLFT01003431.1_pt1 | contig 11734 bp, 9 predicted proteins | sample 1604921 | NCBI WGS metagenome assembly OLFT01 (sample SAMEA3888897, study PRJEB22519) | human gut metagenome | biome: human gut; feature: human-associated habitat; material: faeces | place: Denmark | collected 2013 | reverse complement strand
CCGGGCATGCCCGGCCCCTACAAGACAACAACAAAAACAGGGACACCAGCCCTTGCGGGTCGGTGTCCCTGCTTCTTATGCGATTTTACGCCTTCTTAAAGCCCACGCTCTGCATGAACCTGACAAAGGCGGCCTGACCGGCGGCGTCCTGCTTAAAGACACCGGCATTCTCCAAAACATGGCTGAACTCGGTGCCGATCTCGGCCTTGACGGCCTTGTTGGCGTCCTGCGGCTTCATGTGGGTGCCGTACTTTGCAATCAGCTCGTCGATCCAGTCGGCATGGACGGCCAGCGTGTCGCCCGCCTCGCGGCTGGTGTTCGGGCGCTGCCCGGCCAGAATTTCCGCGATCTGCGCGCCCTGATCCTTCAGGCGGGCGGGCAGGATGGCCAGACCCATGACCTCGATCAGGCCGATGTTTTCCTTTTTAATGTTGTGGTATTCCCTGTGCGGGTGGAAGATGCCGTCGGGGTACTCCTCGCTCGTGCGGTTGTTGCGCAGGGCCAGGTCAAGGATGTAGCCCTCGGTCTCGTCGTAGTGCAGGATCGGCGTCACGGTGTTGTGGGGCGTGCCGTCGGTCTCGGCCAGGATGCCGACGCTCTCGTCGGTGTAGCTGCGCCAGGCGGACAGGATGTTGTTGGCAACATTCTGCATCTGCTGGCTGCTGCGGCCCACCAGACGCACGGCGGAGACAGGCCAGTTCAGGATGCCCGCCTTGACGCCGGGGTAGCGGATGTCGGTCATCGGCACGGCGATGTCAGCCTTCTGCATCGGGAAAACATACCGCCCGCCCTGGAAGTGGCTGTGGCTCAGGATGCTGCCGCCGACGATGGGCAGATCGGCGTTGGAGCCGCAGGTGTAGTGGGGGAACTGTCCGACGAAGTCGAAAATTTCCGCCAGCGTCTGCTTGTTCATCTCCATCGGCTTGTGCTGCTCGTGCAGCATGATGCAGTGCTCATGGAAGTAGGCGTAGGGGCTGTACTGCAGATAGAACTGCTCACCCGCCAGCGTGATGGGCACAATGCGGTGGGTCTGGCGCGCCGGGAAGTTGATGCGGCCCGCGTAGCCGATGTTCTCCTTGCAGAGCATGCAGGCGGGGTAGCCGGATTTGGGCTGCAGGCGCTCGAGGGCAATCGTCTTGGGGTCCTTCTCGGGCTTCGTCAGGTTGATGGTGATCTCCAGCTCGCCGTAGGGGGTGGCGGTGTTCCACTGGATGTTCTTGGCGATCTGCGCGGTGCGGATGTAGTTCGTGTCGACGCAGAGCTGATAGAACCAGTCGGTAGCGGCCTTGGCGCCCTGCTTGACGTAGAGCTTGCGGAACTTCTTGCAGACCTCGCTCTCGCGGGGCATCAGGGCGCCCATCAGGCGGGTCTCAAAGTTGATGCGGTACTGGTTGACCGCGCCGTCGAACAGCTCCTTCTGCGCGGCCAGCTCGACCATCTCGTCCAGCAGGGCAGCGGGGGTCTCGGGGTCCTCCTTCGGGGGCTTGGCCTCGCTGGGGTCGGCCAGGGCCAGCAGATCCAGCAGGGTGTTGCGCGCTACCAGAATGTCCAGATCTTTGATGAGCTTGTGCTTGCGGCCAAAGCGCAGCAGACGCTCCACGTCCAACGCCAGGCGTGCGTCGCGCTGCTCCGGGGTCAGGGATGTGATGTCAAATTCATTCTTTGCCATGATTGCCCTCCTGTAACGGTGTATGCGGTGTGATTCTGCTTCTGTTATAGTAACCATACCGCGTTTTGCCTCCGCTTTCCATAGCGTTGTGTGCCAGTCTTTTGCAATTTTCAACCAAAAGCGAAGCCCCGCTGTGCTGTCCGTCAGGACCTGCCGCAGCGGGGCGTTTTTTGCTGTTTTACTTCTTCAGATCGCTGAACAGATCCTTCTTGTACACACCGTCGGCGACGAGCCGGGCAAAGCTGTCAATGACAGTCTGCTTGTCCTCGGCGTAGGTGACGCCGAACCACTTGTCGTGGGTGGGCAGCACCTTGACGCTGACCTTGTCGGCGTGCAGCAGTTCATCAATGTAGATGGGCAGCAGGTACTCGGCCTTCAGCGGGTTGGCGGGGGCGGCCTTCTCGAAGAACTCCACAAAGCCGGATTCCAGCAGATCCACGAACTCGGGGGTCAGCGCCCACATGTTCATCGAAACAAGGCTGTCGATGTCGATGCTTTTGCCGCCTGCGGCTGCGCCGTCGGCGGTTTTTTCAATGCCGCTGGTCTCCAGCACGCCGGTCAGGTAGTGGGCGTCGTTCATCTGGCAGATGCCGCGGGTGACCGCGCCGTTGTCGCTCAGGGTGTTTTTCAGCACAAAGCCCGCCATGGCAAGGTCGCCCGGCTTGTCGGGCGTGTAGCCCTGCAGGAAGTCGTGCAGCCGGACGAACGCCTCCTTGCCGTAGTAGTCGTCGGCGTTGATGACGGCGAACGGCTCCTTAATAATGCCCTTGCAGGCCAGCACGGCCTGGCCGGTGCCCCAGGGCTTGGAGCGGCCCTCGGGCACGGAGAAGCCCTCCGGTACGTTCTCGAGTGCCTGGAACGCATAGTCGATCTCAACGCCCAGCCCGGCGCAGATCTTCTCAATGCGGTCACCGATGGCCTCTTTAAACGCCTCCTCAATGTCGTGGCGGATGATAAAGACGATCTTGTCAAAACCGGCCTCGATGGCGTCATGAATGGAATAGTCCATGATGATCTCGCCGTTGGGACCGACGGCAGCCAGCTGTTTGATGCCGCCGCCGAAGCGGGAGCCGATACCGGCGGCCATAATCACCAGTGCAGTTTTCATAGTTTCCTCCTAAATTAAACACCCTGCGTTGGGGTGTGGTAGCAACTTAAGGCAATACCGCATAATTCTAAGTGCCGCAGCCGCCGGAGCGGTGCTTAAGCCGTAAGGCGGGAATTGTGCGGTATTGCCTAGATAAAAGGAGCTTTTATGAGAACCGTAGATCTTCTCTTTTTTATGGGGCAAAGTAATATGGCGGGGCGCGGGGAAGCCGCCCTTGCCCCTGTTGTCGCCCCCGGCATGGGGTACGAATACCGCGCCGTCCCCGACCCCGACACACTGCACCCGCTGGAAGAACCCTTCGGTGTGAACGAGAACGACCCCGTCGGTGTGTATGAACCGGGCATGAAAACGGGGGCGATGGTGTCGTCCTTCGTCAATGCCTGCACCGCCCAAACCGGTGTGCCGGTGGTGGGCGTGTCCTGCGCCAAGGGCGGCTCTGCCATTGCCAAGTGGTTGCCCGGCACACCGTACTATCATGATGCCGTGCGCCGCGCCCGCAAGGCGCGCGCCTTTTTGCAGGCAAACGGCTATATCATCCGCCACAGCGCCATGGTCTGGTGCCAGGGTTGCACCGACGGCGACCTGCACACCCCCAAGGATGTTTACAAAGTCGACACCGAGCGCGTTCTGCACAGCTTTATGCAGGACGCAGGCGCGCAAACCTGCTTTTTGATCCAAATCGGCAACCAGCGCGATGAGCCGGAGCTGTACCTGCCCATGCAGCAGGCGCAGGAGGAACTGGCCTCCGAACAGGGCGACATCGTGCTGGTCAGCCGTCAATTCAAGACCTTCGCCGCAAAAGGGTTGATGAAGGATCGCTTCCACTACCTGCAGCCCGCCTACAACGCTGTAGGCACCGAAGCCGGCAGAAACGCAGCGGCCTATTGGAATCGCTGACAAAATACGAAAAAACCCAACCGCAAAACGGTTGGGCAATTTTTTTACTTTTACACAGTGTCGGTCATCCTGCGCAGATACCGCACATCGGCGGTGTCGGCGGGCAGAATAACCTCATCGCGCAGCAGCGGTGCTGCGGGCGCACGGTTCGCCAGGAAGGCGCGAATGGCAGAATAATCCATATCGCCCGCGCCCAGCGGCAGCAGCGTTTTGCTACCGTCCGCCTCGATGCGGCAGTCCTTGACGTGTACGGCACCGAGCTGACTGCCGATGACCTCCAGCCAGCAGCTCCAGTGGGCAGTCTGGTACGCTTTGTCCTGCCCGTCCTTGGCACAGAACAGGTTGACGGGGTCAAAAATGACCTTGCAGTGCTGTATATCAGCGGCAGTGTCCAACACGGTGCGCAGCAGCTCCGGTGTACAGAGGGGGTGTATGTCCACAGATTCCACGGCAAAAACGACGTTCAGGCGGGCGGCTTCCTCGGTGATGCGGGCGATGCTGTCCAGCATCAACGGGCGGCGGACAGCCTTTTCCTCGTCTGTGCAGGCCCCCCATGCCGTTTCGCTGCCCACCATTTTGGCACCCAGCAGCTTTGCGCAGCCCAGTGTGCGCTTTACGGTATCGACAGCGGTGCGGCGGGTGTCCGCATCGGGGGCAGACAAATCCTGATAACAGCTCAGCACCGAAATTTCCACGTCCTGTGCGGCAAACGCCGTTCGGATCTCTGCAAGCTGTTTATCGGTGATGTGGGAAAAATCCTCAATGCCTGCAATGGCGCGCGGCATGGCAAGCTGGGCGGCGTTGTACCCTTTGGCACGCAACGTGGCAGCAAGCGCGGCGGCGGGCAGCTTGCCGTAATCATGGGCGCGGCATCCGATCCTTGTCATGGTTCAGTCCTCCGTTCCCGCAATGCGGGGCAAAAATACAAAGTTGTGGCCGCTGTCCGGGTGGGCCTTCTGCTCCGGCGTAAAGCGTGCAAAATGGCTTTCGGGGTCGGCGGCGATCCATGCGTCCAGCTCGGGGCTGTGCGCGCCCGGCCGGTGCTTGATGTTCACATTGGTGCGCGGCTCCTCAAGGTAGGAGAAAAGCACCCCCTCCTGCACACAGATGAGATGCCAGCGGTCCCCCTCGACCAGCCCCTCGGTAACAATGCGCAGGTGATGCTCCATATAGCTGCACCAGCTGTCGGGCGGCAGCAGCGCAATGCGCCCGCGGCGGCGCTGCGGGCAGCGGCCCTGCTGCCAGTCGGCGGCGGTGGTGGGTACATCGTGGTAAAAATACGGCTGCATGGCGGCCCATGGGCGGGGTGCTGCCTCACCCAGAGCGGGCGGCCACGGCAGCAGCGCCGCGTCCAGCGCGGGGCAAAGCCCCTGCGGCGTGAACGGGCGGTTCAGCCCCTCGGCATAAAAAAACAGGTGGTTTTCATACCGGAAAAGGCTTGCGGTCAGGATTCGGCCCTCCGCCTGTGCTTTTTGCAGCGCAGCGGAAAAGTCGGCAAAAACGGCCTCACCGGCTTCCCCGCCCAAAACGGCATGAAAGGAGCCGCGGCAGACGGCGGCATCGGCCAGCGATGCAGGCAGTGTGCAGGGCATAACATTTCTCTCCTTTATCTTGTGATTATTCTTTATTGTACAATGCCCGGGCAGCAAAAGATATGCGGCATAGTGCAGTATTCTTTGTGATAATTGCACTTTACATACCCCTGCTTCTGTGCTATGCTGAAGGAAGAATACAGACAAAAAATAAGGAGCAGGAGCGATGGACTACAGTATCTTACGCTACGGCGCTGTGGCAGACGGTGTGACCAACTGCGCGGCAGCCATCCAACAGGCGGTCGATGCGGCCGCAGCGGCGGGCGGCGGGCGCGTTATCGTGCCGGCCGGGCGCTTTTTGAGCGGCTCCGTGCTGCTGAAGGACAATGTGGAGCTGCATCTGGAGAGCGGCGCGGTGCTTATCAGCAGCCTGAACCCCGCAGATATTACCCCGTTCCCTCAGGGCGGGGACGGCACCGACCCTGACGACACCGCCGACGGCTGGGAGGGCGGCTTCTTTTTAGGGGCCAGCCACGCCAAGAATGTGACCATCAGCGGCATGGGCACGATCTACGGTCAGGGCGACAAGGTGTTTTTGGACAAGGATGTGGACAACGGCTTCCACGAATGCCCGAAATTCTGCGAGGCGTTCCGCCCGCGCATGATGCTGTTTGAGGCAGTCGAAAACTTTACCGTGCGCGATGTGACCCTGCAGGACGCGGCGTTCTGGACGCTGCACATGGCAGGCTGCCGGCATGTGCGTATCCAGAACATCATGATTTTAAACGATGACCGCGGCGCCAACAATGACGGCATCGACCCCGATTGCTGCCAGGATGTCGTCATCTCCAACTGCATCGTGCGCACCGGCGATGACGCCATCGTGGTCAAATCCACCGGGCCGATGTCCCGCCGCTACGGTGCAAGCGAGAATGTGGCCATCATGGGCTGCATCTTACATTCCCGCGATTCTGCGCTGAAAATCGGAACCGAGACCCACGGTGTGATCCGCAATGTGACGCTGAGCGACTGCGTCATTGACGACTGCTCCCGCGCGGTGGGCGTCTGGGTGCGGGACGGCGGCACGGTGGAGGACATCCATGTCCACCATCTGACCGGCTGCACCCGCCGCTACGCCGACTCCTACCAGCTGCCCAGTGCGCCGGGCTGGTGGGGCAAGGGCGAGCCGGTGTTTGTCAGCGCCACACCGCGCAAGGGCAAGACCGGCCCGGCAGGCGTGATCCGCCGCGTCAGCTTTGACCATTTGTACCTGACAAGTGAAAGCTGCGCCTTTGCGGCCGGCGAGCCGGACAGCGAAATTCAGGACCTGCGCATCAGCGAGATGCACCTGACGCTGCAGCACCGCGGCACCCAGCCCGGCGGCCTGTTTGACGAGCAGCCCTCGGCCCGGCACATCTACCCGCACGCCATCCCGGCGCTGTACGCCCGCTGCGTGGACGGCCTGACCGTCAAGGACAGCACGGTGCGCTTTGTCGGTGAGAACGAGGCGTGGGACGGCAGCGTAGCTGAGCTGGAGCATTGCCGCCGCGCAAAGCTGGATTTGGAAAAGCTTGTATAACAAAAGGAGCGTATACAAATGGAGCATATGGCATGGAAGGGCCGCATCAAGCCCGGCTGCAAGGCAGAATATCAGCGCCGCCACGCGGAAATCTGGCCCGAGATGGTCAAGGTGCTGAAGGATGCAGGCATCTGCAATTACAGCATTTTCTACTGCAACGATGAGTTGTTCGGCTATTACGAGTGCGAAAAGGGTGTTGCCTACGCCGAAAAGGTGCAGGCCGAAAGCCCGGTCGTTGACCGCTGGAACGACTACATGAAGGACATTCTGGAGCTGGAGATGGACCCCGTCACCGGTGCCCAGCCCAAGCTGGAGCAGGTGTTCCGGCTGGATTGAGAAAGGGCAAAACATCGATATGCAGGCAAAAGCCCCCGCTGCTTATGGCAGTGGGGGCTTTTGCCCTGTCAGACAATTTACAACGCGCCGTCCGAGCGGACATTGTCGTAGTTCAGCACACCGGCGAAGAATGCCAGCGCCAGACCCTGACCCCAGCCCTGAATCCAGTCGCGGCTGATGCCGCGGTAGCCGTCGGCGTCCTTCATGACCGCCGTGCCGCCCGAGACATTCAGCACACGGCCGTCCGGGCTGACGTTGGACAGCATACCGGGGATAGCCTTGTTGATGTACTTGATGTGCAGGGGGTTGCCCTTGGTGATCATGGCGGCGGCGATACCGGCGCTCGCGCTGACCTCCTCATAGGAGGCGGCATCGTCCACGATCGTGCGCCACAGGCCGTTCTCGGTCTGGTAAAGCTTGAGCGCGGCCAGCTGGTCGTTCAGGCTGCCGACCACATCCAAGAACTTGGGGTAGAGGTAGCACTGCGGCAGCCGCACGCCGACCTGCGACATCGTGTAGGCCGCCCATGCGTTGGCGCGGCCCCACTTGATGCCCGACATGTGGTCGCCTGTAATATTATTGTAGCCGTGGTAGTACAGTCCGCTCTCGGGGTCCTGCAGGTACTTGATGTGCCAGTAATACTGGTTCAGCGCATCATCGATCAGGGCCTCGTCCTTCAAAAGCACGCCCATCCGCAGCAGGAAGAAGCCCGCCATAAAGAGCGTGTCTGCCCACGCCTGCTCGGGAAAGTCGTTGTTGACCGAGACGGTGTGCTGCAGAACATGATCGCCGAAGCGCAGCGCTTCTTTTTCCAGATACTCTACCTTGCTTTTGGCGATGTCCAGATACTTTTCATCGCCGGTATGCTCATACAGGGTGATCAGGCAGTGCCCCATTGAGCAGGTGTTGACCGTCCAGCTCGGCAGGCCCAGCTCAATATACTCGTCCACGCGGTCCTTGACCAGCTGCAGGTAGCGTTCGTTTTTGGTGACCTCATATGCCTCGCAGATGCCGTAGTAGGCAACACCGCAGGGCCAGTCCCATGTCATGTCCATCCGCATTGTGCGGTCCACGATCTTGTCGATCGCAGTCTCGATTTGGGCCTTGTCAAAAATCAGGTTTGCCATTGCTCTCTCCTTTTTAAATTGCGAATCCGCTTATACCAGCGCCACTGTCTTTCCGGCGGGGATCTCATAGTGGCGGCCGTCCACCTCGACCCAGATGGGCTGGGCGTTGGGGTTGCAGACCTTATCACCCGCGGCGGTGTACTGCAGGCGGGCGGCATCGGCCATGTAGTCCACGATCTCGATGTTGGTGGCGTACCAGGTGTCCTCGCGCCCGCCGGCCAGCTGGCAGAACTGCTCCATCAGGGCCCAGTCCTCCTCGGTGCGGAACTCAAAGCTGTGGCCCCAGACATACATCATGTAGAGATACTGCGTCTTGTACAGCTCTACAAAGCGCTTGCCGTCCTCCAGCAGGTTGTGGGTGTGGTGGCAGGTGGCTTTCCATGTCATAAAATCGTGGGGCATCGCAAAGTCGTGGGTGTCGCCCACAACGCGGGCATAGCGGATGCCCAGTGCGGGCAGCAGGGCGGCGATCTCCGGTGTCCAGCTGCCGTTGGGGTAGGCAAGGCCGCGCACGGGGTAGCCCATGACGCCCTCAAGCTGCATACGATCGGCCAGCACCTGCCGGGCGGTCTGATCCAGCGGGCTGCGGGAGATGGTGGGGTGGTGGTAGGTGTGACAGGCGACCTCATGGCCCTTGTACAGCTCGACCCACTCGCTCTCCGGGATGCGCTCGGGGCGGGTTAAAGGTGCCCCGGATGCCGTAGCGGTTGAACAGCTCGACAAGGCGGCGGTCCTCCAAACGGCCGTCATCATAGCTCATCGTCAGCACCTTATGCTTGCCGCCGGGGAAGCAGGTGTAAATGACCTTCGGTTCGGTGTAGTTCATAAACAAAACCTTCTTTTTTGTCAAAATTTATTTGAAATTCGCCCGCAGCACATCCAGTGCCGGGGTGGTATCCTGCAAAAGCTGCTGCACAAAGGCCTGTGCCGTGCGGCAGGCGCCGGCGTTTTGCTGGTGGGCGTTGTCCTGCTTTGCGCCCACCCACATATAGCGGGCCTTGCAGCGCTCAGCGCCAAAGGCGGTGTTGGCGGCGGCGGTAGCGGCGCCAAGGTCGATAAACGGTGCGCCGACCTCGGCGGCAAAGGCGCGCATCGCCTCGCGGTAGGCGGCAAACGAGGGGTGGCAGACACCGGCCTCGTCAAACTCGCGCATCGCCACGGGGGAGGCAAAGATGCACACCGCACCGTGACTGCGGGCAGCGTCCCAGAAGGGGCGCAGGCTCTCGCCGAAGGCATCCGCCGGGACATAGCGCTCGGCCTTTGCGCGGTTGGCGTCGTTGTGGCCGAAGCTGACCACCAGCAGATCACCGGGGCAGATATGCGCGGCAATGTCGTCCAGCCGCCCCTCCTCGCGGAAGGTCTTGCTGCTGCGGCCCGCCATGGCGCAGTTGTCAATGACAAGGCCCGGCAGCTCGTAGCGCATCTCCTGCGGGAAGGGGCAGTCCGCGCGGTGGGCAGTTTGACATACAGCATCACCGTGCGCCAGCGTGTGGAGCATCTCGCCCCAGCCTGTCACCGGCTTATCGCCGGGGGCGTAGCTCTGCATGATGGAATCACCCGCCATCCAGAGGGTAGGCTTGGCGTTCAGCTGCGGCAGCACATTGGCAAAATCCATGTCGTTCGCATAGTAAAAGGACGGGTAGCACGGCTGGTTGTAGCAGTTGTTCTGCCATGCCACGCCACAGCGGTACTGTGCATCGTGCATCAGGGTAAACAGCTTGTGGGGGGTAAGATCGGTGGTGGTGTAGATGCGGATGGCGGTGTCATCCGCCGTGCGCACCAGCAGCTCCTCGCGGAAATCACCCAGCACATCGGCCACCAGACAGGGGTTGCCCTTGGTGCCGTTGTTGGTGGCAGTGCCCGCGGGCTGCAGCATGACGCCGTGGGTCAGATCGTTAATGACGCCGTATTGATCGCCGTGCAGATAGTCCGCACCATCGGTGATCTGGGTGGAAAGATCGCCCGCCCAGTAGATTTTCATGTTGGTGCCGGGGGTGGGCAACTCCAGCGTGCGCCCGTTTACATCGTACACATCCTTGACCCAGACCTGCAGACCGCGGGTGTTCGGGTCGATCTTGCCGATCATGCAGCGGCCCAGATCCTCCTCGGCATATTCGCCAAAGCGGACATCGCCGGTCTCGGCGTCGCGCAGTGCCCAGCCGTAGGGGGCGCGCTCGCCCTCCTCATAAACATTGAAGATCTCCAGACCGGGGCTGTCAGGGTCGATGTCGGCCACATGCATCGCATCGCCGTGGCCGAACTTGGCGCGGGTTCTGCCGTCCGGCAGGGTGCCGTATTTGGAGTAGAGCAGGCTTCCGTCATGGTCGATGGCTGCTGCGCCGTACACAATTTCCATGCAGCCGTCCCCATCAATGTCAGCAGTCGAAATACTGTGGTTGCCCTGCCCGGCCAGAATGCCGTACACAGGGTCGGTGCCGACAGCGAGATGGCAGCCGCTGTCGTTGAAGGGGTTCGCCATCGGCACAAAGCCGGAGTCGATGCCCCATACCTTGTGAAAGCGGTTCTCAAAAAAGTCGTAGGCCGCCAGCGTGGCGCGGGTGTAGTAACCGCGGCAGGCGATCAGATAGGGGCGCTCACCGTCCAGATAGGCCACCCCGGCATTAAAGCGGTCCACGCGGTTGCACGGCTCGATGCGGGGCATTGCATAATCGCCCCACAAAAGGCCGTCATCCACGCGGGGGTAGGGGTAGTCGATCGTGTCCAGCTCGGCGCCATCCCCGCCGAACATCGTCAGGTACTCGGGGCCGTCATAGACAAAGCCCGCGAACCTGCGCAGCTCGTTTTTGGGACTGCGGCTCGGCGCGTACACATCAAGGAAATAGTCGGCCAGCGCAAGGGCATCAGCCTCGCACAGGGGGTAGGCGTACTGCGGCGTAAGGCCGAAGCACTGCTCCACCGTGGCGGGCCAGCGGCCGTTTACGACCTCGGGGTGGGTGTGCCAGCGGCGGAACACCTCGGCCATATGCAGGCGGTAGCCCTGCGCCGTGCAGACATAGTTGTCCGCGTGGCTGTACCCGGCGTCCAGATCCTTCTGCGGCATCGTGATATACCGGCGGGACAGCACGGTGCCGTCCGGCGCAAAGCGGGTCATCACGGTGCCGGGCGCGGTCTTGACAGCCATCTCGGCCCTGCCGTCCCCGTTGAAGTCGTACACCATAAACTGGGTGTAGTGCGCTCCGGCGCGGATGTTCTGCCCCATGTCCAGCCGCCAGACCAGCGTGCCGTCCAGCTTATAGCAGTCGATAAAGCACCGCCCGGTGTAGCCCTTGATCGACACATCGTGGGAATTGTCAGGGTCCCACTTTACAAAATACTCGTACTCGCCGTCATTGTCAATATCACCCACACTCATATCGTTGGCATGGTAGGCAAAGGGCTCCCCGGCCGGGGTCACGCCGTCCGCCGGCTTTTGCAGCGGAAGCTCATAGTACCCCTTCTGCCACGGCTTTACGCCCCTGCAGGCGG
>OLFT01003429.1_pt1 | contig 11743 bp, 10 predicted proteins | sample 1604921 | NCBI WGS metagenome assembly OLFT01 (sample SAMEA3888897, study PRJEB22519) | human gut metagenome | biome: human gut; feature: human-associated habitat; material: faeces | place: Denmark | collected 2013 | reverse complement strand
ATATTGATTATCAATACATTAACTCTATATTAGTGAAATTTACGCAAACAAACCGCACCGTCTGAGACGATCTGAGGCGATAGGAGGAAAGGACGGAAAAATTGCAAATCGTACAACCGTATCGTAAAACTTCATAAAATAAAAAGAGGAACATTGGGGCCATAAAACCCGCCGGCATTGCAAAAAGAGACAATATTCAGTGGAAGAATATGACCATTTTCCCGAATAATGATTGTATCTTTGGAAGGTAAATATGTTTAAGTCATGAAAACCAATCGGGAGGAGATATTGCAAAATGCCCTGCAACTCTTTATGTCGAAGAATTACGAGGGAGTCAGCCTGCAAATGATCGCCCACAGCGTCGGGCTGACCAAAACCGGGATCTTCAACTATTATCCCACCAAGCTCGATCTGTTCATCGACGTGGCCGACCGCTATCTCTTCCATCTCCAGGATCCAGAGAACAAATTCGCCCCGTCGGACGGGTCGCTGCGTGATTTCATCGACAAATATGTCGAGGGCGTGGAGCATACCATGGCGGAGATCGTGCGGCTGGGCAATATCCGGCGGGAGAAGATGCCCGGACAGTTGGCTAATGCCGGTTACTTTCACCTCTTCCAGCAGGTGCTGTTCTATTATCCCGACGGTAAGCGCAAACTCCACGAATGGATGGAAAAGGAGATCAGGCTTTGGCGCGATGTCATAGGACGGGGCGTAGAACATGGAGAACTGCGGGCTGATACCGACATTTACGAAGCAGCGGCTCTGTTCCGGCAGGTATTCATCGGTCTCTCGTACCAAATGTCTTTCTCCGACGGCCTCGATGTCGGGATTCTCCGAAAGCGTTTCCTCTATATATATGGGCTGCTGAAGCGCTGAGCAGGCTTTCAGCGGCTTTTTTCACAATTCGGAGTAAAAATATGACCACTTGGTCATATTTTTGTTTTTTTATGCTATCTTTGTCTCCATGAAAAAAATGACCAATCGGTAACTTTTATGGAAAACAAACCTTTCGAACGCATCCAAAGGAGTTTCAATTACACTCCTGCGAGCATCTTCACGAACCAATGGTCGAACTTGGCCTTTGGTGTGGGAATGATCGTCATTCCGGCCCTCTTTCCCTTCGGCCTTCGTATCCGCCATCTGCGGATTCTCTCGCCGGCGGTATTCTCGACCATTCTGATTGTGGGTGGCGTGCTGTTGCTCTTCTTCACCTGGCGGAGCATGCGCAATGCCCGGACGCTGAAAGCCGCCGGAGGAAAGATCACGATAGACGGCACGCGCGTAACCTACCCCGAAGTCGATGGGAAGATCGAATACCGCTCGTTCCTCACCACCGACATCGAGTATGTGAAGGATGACGAGGAGGAACACCAGTGCAAGGTCAAGACTCCGGACAACTACATCATCTTCGAGACACGCTATTTCGATTCCGAGGAGGAGTTCGAAGCCTTCCGCACACTTCTGGGATAATAAACTATACAAACATACGGATATGATTACCAGACTTATGAAAATTGCAGTAGCGATTGTTGTCGCCGCCTTGTCGCTCACGGCCTGCGGGTCGGGCGAAACCTTTCCGATGGCCTCCGAAGAGGGACTTTCCAAAATCCGGGAGCTCGTTGCGGAGCATGTAGACACTTCGAAGTACAAGATTTACGAGGTGGAGTGGCGCGAGGACAACCGCGACCGCCAACTGGAGAACATTCTCACGTCCATCGACGTCTACTATATCGACGCCGACAACAACAACTACCACCTCGCGTTCCAGCTCACCAACGGGAAGTTCACGACCGATGGTCCGGAGCAGAACGACCGTCAGACCAACTCCTACGCCTGCTCGACACCGCTCGACCTCGCAGCCATCGACTTTGACTACCTCCAGAAAATCGGCGAAAAGGCGGATGCACTGGTGATGTCCGATGAAGAGGGCAAAAAACTGACGTTGAAGTCGGCCGGGATGTTCCGTTTCCGCGTCTGGCCGGTGTCGTTGAGCAACGTCGACCGCTGGAACCGCAGCGAGGAGTACCGTGCGGAGTCGCAACAGATGCAGGTGCAGTTCGAACTGAATTACGTCGACGAGAGCGAGTCGCCCGAATATCAGGGACGGTTCACCGTGACGAACTATTACACGGTCGCCTTCACAGCCGACGCTGCGGGCGAGGTTGCCATCGACGATTAGCGAAGCAAAAATGGGACTGCTGGGCAGCGCCCCGCCGACTGCGGGAGCGGACTCCGGACGACTCTTTGCGGCCGGAGTCACCTACATCTGCTGCGGAGCGTGGACCTTGGCCTACGACTGCTTCGTACGCAGTGCGCATGAGGATGCTCCGACGCGCTACAATCAAGCCTTGTGCTGCTTCATGACGAGGTGGTATGAGGAGTGCCACCGGCTGCTCGCAGAGGCCGAACGGCTGCTGGACGACAAGCCGGGTAAAGGCTACTGCCCGGGTGTTCCGTCCATGTCGCAGCGGCAGCCACCCGAGGCCTTCCGCCGCTGGGATGCCGCGAGCGAATTGCCCCGCTGTCCGCTGCTTTCCGAGACGCCGCGCGACGATGCCCTCACGCTGATCCTCCGTCTGCGGGCTGAGGCTGCATTCCGACTGAAACGCTACGAGGAGGTGCGGACGATTGCCGCCCGCCTCGGACTCCGATACAAACATCTTGAAAACCTGCTCAAACCAATCGACCGATGACACCGCTCCGGGAACTCTACGACCTTTATTACTATCCGAACCCTGCAAAGGAGGAGCGACGGCGACAACTCCTTGCCGAGATTTCGACCGATGCACGCGACGAGGATAACTACGGCCGCACGTCGCTGCATATTGTGGCGGAATTTGCCGACTGCGAGGCTATCGCTTCGCTGCTCGACCACGGGGCTGAGGTAAATGACCGCGACGAAGAGGGGCACACGCCGCTCTTTCGCCTGGCCTCGCGCCGCAGCAGGGTCTCCGCCCTGGAAGAACCGATCGCCTCGGCGGCACGGCTGCTGCTGGATCGCGGCGCGAACCTTCCGCGCTCGGCTCGCGGCACAACGGCGCTGATCGAGGCCGTGCAAAACCGCCACCACGCGATGGCCGCCGTGCTGATCGGCTCCGGGCAGCGGCTCGACTCCGCGAACAGCTACGGCGACAATGCCCTGCACATCCTCTGCCGCCGCGCCGCCGATACCGCACGAGAGATCGCCGGCAAGGAGCGCTTCATCGCCAGCTTCGGCGAACGGTGGGTCTCGGAGAAGCAGCAGCGGGAGGCCCGCGAGGAGTTGGAAGAGCTCCAGGCGGAACAGATGCGCTGCTATGCGACGGCGGCACTGCTGCTCCACAGCGGGCAGATCGACCCCGACGAGAAGAACTCGGCCGGTCGGCGTGCGTTCGACCTCGCCATGGAAGGCGGAGCCAAATGGGTGGGCGCCCTGCTTTCGGGTGAGGATCCGTTTGATGAACTCACGATGGAGACCGGCGGGATGAACCTCTTCCAGACGCTGCGAAAAAGGGATCGGGAAGCACTGGAAGCCCTGCTGCAGGCAGGTGTCGATCCCGATGCGGAGTGCGACGACCGCGAAATGAACGACTGGACGGGCAAAACGCCGCTGGTCTGTGCGCTGGAGTGGGGCGAGACCGAAATCGCGGCGATGCTGCTCCGGGCTGGAGCCAATCCCGACCGGAGAACGGCAAAAGGGATGTCTCCCTTTGCCGTCTGGATCGAGCAGGGATGTCGCGTATCGGATGGCATGGAGCGATTTGCCCCGCTCATGGAGCTCTTCGAGCAGCAGGGATGGCATCTTGATGCCCCACAGACGGGGAAAGACGAACGGGCTCTCATGCTGACATGCCAGCATGACGACTACGAACTGGCAATATGGGCGTTGCGACGGTTGCTTCAACAAAAGACCGATGTCAATGCCCGGGACGCTCTGGGGCGCACGGCCTTGATGCATCTGCTGGGCCCGCGGAGCGCCGGGCCGTATCAGCCGGAGATGCTGGAACGGTTGCTGGAGGTTGGTGCCGACCCCTGCGCCGCGGACAACGAAGGGCGTACGGTGCTGCACTATGCGGCCGAAGGCTACACGCATGCGGCGGCACGGCAGGCGTCCGAGCTACTCTTCGAGTTCGGAAGGCCCGACGTCTCGGCCGCCGACAATGAGGGTCGCACGCCGATAGACATTGCCATGCGCAGCAACAACGAGCCGCTTGTGAAATTTTTGCTCAAACACGTCTGAAATCAACGCTATGGATAATTTCCAAACTTTTCTGAACGCCTGCCGCAACGGGCAGAAGAGCATTGCAAAACTCTTTCTCGAACGGGGTGGCATCGACCTCAACCGGCGCGATGCCGAGGGCAACACGGCGCTCCACTACGCCTGTCGTGAGGGATACCGGGATCTGGCGGTGCTGCTGCTGGAAAAGGGAGCCGACGCCTCGTCCGTAAACAACCGGGGCGAAACGCCCCTCCACGCCGCCGCCCGAAAGGGCAATCGCGAGATCCTGGCCCGACTCCTCGATGCCGGAGCCGATCCGGATGCCGCCGACCGGGAGGGCTGCACGTCGCTGATGCGGCTCGTGGAGAACCGCCGCACGGATGCCGCTCTGTGGCTGCTCGACCGCGGTGCCGACACCGAGGCTACGGACCAGACGGGACATCGGGCGCTGGACTACGCCACGGCACACGGACTGACGGAGGTCGTGGCACGGCTGAGCCGGAGCGGTTCCGGAGGGGCGGACAGCCGCGATGCCGAAGGCAACACGCCGCTGCACCAGGCGGTCTACAACGATCAGGCGGAGATCGTGCGCACACTGCTTGCGGCCTCGAAAGCGCAACTCGACGCGCCGAACGACGCGGGCGAGACGCCGCTTTTGGTGGCGTGCGGACGCGGCAACCTGCACATTGCCCGAATGCTTATCGAAGCCGGGGCCGACACCACCCGTGCGCTGCCAAACGGTTCGACGCCGCTGCATCGGGCAGCACTGGCGGGCAACCGCTTCCTCGTCGAGGCGCTGCTCGGGGCCGGCGCGGCAATCGACGCCCGCAACGGAGTGGGTGAAACCCCGCTGCTCATGGCGGCCCGCGCCGGGAACAACGAAGTCGTGCGCCTGCTTGTGGAGCATCGTGCCGACGTCAATGCGGCGGACAACCTCCAGCACACGGCACTTTACTATGCCGGCGAACGCGGCTTCACGGAGATCGTCGAGCTGCTGCTTGCGGCCGGCGCCGAAGGATAAAATGGATCGAAAACCTTAAAACATACCGAACATGGCAAACGAGAAGATGAAACCCCAAAGTCCGGAGGAGATTGCCCGGGCGGCACAGGAGGCAGCCCTGGAGCAGATGCGCGCAATGATGGGATCGATTCCGGGGATGCCCGACATGGGCGACATGCAGGCACAGATCATGGCCAAGATGCAGGAGGCCGTACCCGATCTGGCGGAGATTCAGGCGCAGCAGGCCGCGATGAATACGCTTGGCGGAGTGGATGCCGCTACCGTGGCCGAAGCCGCCCGGCAGAACATGGCGCAGGCCGCCGCAACCATGCAGGCAATGCAGGACGGGAGCCTCGAAAAGGAATTGCGCGAGGCAAATGCCGCCGCACTCGACTGGCTGGGGGAGGATGACGGCTGGGAGATCAAACACACCGAGACGTGCCGCCTGACTGCTGAGCAGCGCCGTCTGATGGCATATGCCGCGCCGCTGCTGGTCTATAACGACGAGGCGGTGGATGCTGTCGAAAGCGAAATCCCGCCCGAAACCTACCGCGCACAGTTGCAGAGCTGGTGGGACATCACGGATCATGACTCGACGCTCGGGATAGTCAGGTGGTTGCTCGATGATGGGCACCATGCCGATGCCGACGCGACGCTGGTGCTCATGCGCGGCGGCCAACCCCATACCGGCGATCCCGAAGAGAAAGCCGAGGATGTGCAGGCCATCGCGAAGTTTATGGTCGAAAACGGATATTGCACGGCCGAGACGCTTCCTAAAACGGCCATAGCGTGGGATCTGGTGCGCATTGCCAACCTCGGGCGCTGGGCCTTTCATGCCGGCTATCTCTCCGAAGAGGAGATGTGGCAGGTGATGCAGGTGGCGGCCGATGCGGCCCGCGAGCACTTCGCCTCATGGGAGGAGTACGGACGCAGTTTCGCATTTGGCCGCGGTGTCTGGCACGGCGACGAGGAGGATTGCCAGACAGCCTGGGAGATCGTCTCCGCGCTGCTCGAAGAGGAGACCTCGCCCTGGCGGCAAATCCCGTGGAACGCATAGTCACCCGACAACGCCGAGACGATGGAACGGGGACTCGAATTTTACGTCACGCTGGCCGCCGTGGTGGTCGGGGCCCTGACGTGGCTCTACAAGAAAGGCAGCCGGGTTTGGCGAACGGTGCGCAAACTGCGCCGCTCCTTCCGGGATATTTGCCTGAATCCGAAATCGACGCTCGATGATGCACACTGCCGCCAGCTGGCCATCGGGGCGATGTACGCTTCGCAGCAGGAGGCCTGGCAGAATTCGCTGGAGACGGGGATTTCCGACACGCTGCCCGAAATTCTGGGCGGCTGGTGGGGCATCGACTCCACCGCCGAGGCCCGCACACAACTGGACTACCTCTGCGAAAAGGGATTCCGCTACTACTGGCCCACAGTGCTCGAAGCCTTTCGGCTCGACGACCGTCTGCGGCAGGATGCGTTGTTCCAGCAGCGGATGACCTCGCAGGAAGATTACGACAAGGCGACTTCGCAACTGGAGAACCTGCAGGAGACCTTCGACGAACTTGCGTCGTGCGGCATTGCAGCCTCAAGGGAGGATCTCGGCCGCTGCAGCGTGACGGGATGGGATGCAGGGCGCATCGTCTTTCTGGCGCGTGCCTGCTGCGAAATGGGGTATATTTCCGAAGAGGAGGCGTGGGGTTACATCGGTCGGGCCGACGCGCTGGCACACGAGGCATGCGGGTCGTGGCGCGAACTGGCCATGAGCTACATCCTCGGGCGTTCGCTATGGGGAGGCAAACGGGCCTACAATTCGGTGATGAAGAAGACGGCCGACGTGCTGCTGAGCGACCCCAAGAGCCCATGGGTGTGCTACCCGTGGTAAGGACACGACGAAACAGCGATGAAAGCCGCGCTAAAATATCCGGTCTTCTACCTTGCCCCCGCGGAGCACATGGTCTATGTCTTCTGGCGGGAGGAGAACGTGACTACTCGCCGGCTGCTCGCCGAGGGCAAGGGCTGGGCGGGGCAGGAGGTGGTCGACGCCTCGGGGCGACGCTACACGATCCGCCGCTGTCGGGAGATCGGTCCGGTCGGGCTCTACGGTCGTATTGGCCCGGTTGACCGGCGCACCGTCCACTATGAAACCGTCTTCGAAGAGGAGGTTCGCCGTTGTCCGCTCCCGGAGTTGCAGGCGTGGATCGCCCGTGAATACCTCCAGTCAGAGTGGTTCCGGGAGGCGTGCTGGCGCAATGCCGCCGACTTCCGACAGGCGGTCTACGGCTGCCGGAGTTTCGAGGAACTGGCCCGGATGTTCCGCTGCCGACCCGAAGAGGAGCCCTCTATCCAACGCGATCTGGTACGCTTTCTCGCCGTGGCACTCGTTGTCGGACTCGTTATCTGGCTGCTGGCCCGCTACACATAAAACCCAAAACCATGAAAATCAATCATCTCATCGTATTTCTCCTTCTGCTCGCCGCCACAGGCTGCGCAAGCACCCGCAAATCCGCGGAGATCGCCCCGACGTTCGTAGCCTCCGAATCGACCTGGCTGTATCGGGATGCCGAGGTGGTAAACCGCCGGCTGAAACCCCTCGAACGTCCGCAGGTGCGCTTCGATGTCGAGCACGCCATCCTGCACGGGGATTCGGTCTGGGTAGTGGTTCGCGCGACCATTCCCCACCGCTCGATCCGCCGCGGAGAGTGTTTCAAGGCCATAAGTGTTCTTCAAGCCTCCGAGGGCATCATGGAGCTGGGTGGGCTGTCGCTCGACTCGGGCCATTTCATGCCCGATGATGAGGGAGACGTGGATGTGACAACCCGTCCCGGACGGATGCAGAACCTCTATCTCTCGTGGCGCTTTGCCTGGGACGAACGCATGCGGATGAATACCTTTATCGTGGTTTTTGCAAGCCTGACCGACGGCCGCCACCTGTTCCAGTATCTGCCCCTGATGCTGCCGCTCTTCTGGATTGATGATACGGAGGATGAGTTTTACTGGCCCCGGTCGGCCGAGATTCCCGAGGAGGCCCTGCTCGATCGTTCACCCTTCGAAACTGCCGTCGAGTGATATGGAAAGAGTTATTCGGTGCGGATTCGTACTACTGCTTGCGCTGACAATTCCTATATGGAGCGCTCGGGGTAAAGAGATTCAGGCGGACAACCATTCCGCCTTCGATGTTGCCCCAAGCAATGCTGCCCATACGGTCCTGCTCCACGCCGCCACACAGGAATGCGACACCGTGCACTGCTGCCTCTCGATCGAGGTCGGACGGCCGCGGGCTCGGGGCGACTACGAGATTGTGCTCTCCAGCAACCAATATACCGACCGAACCCCGACCATCGTCACGGAGGAGGGGACACCCCTGGCATGGATTCGGAGTGCCAGTAGCGGATCCTGGAGCGATGGCAAAACCACACGCATCTGCCGGCACTTCTATCGCTTCTCTCCCGCCAAAAAGGGTGAATACCGGCTTCGTTGCCGGGACTTCTCGTTCGACGGGGTGGCCTACGACGGCGTATTGACGATCCAGGTCGGAGCACCGGAGCTAAATGCCGTTCCTACCTTCCTTTTATGGGTGGCGGGAATCGGTTGTCTGCTCCTCGTTGAAGTATTCATTCGGATTGGATGCCGCAACGAAGCCCGAGTCGATACGGCCGACTTCATACGGCGACACCGCAGGCTGCCGCTCAACGCCGAAGGGATCTGGATCCATTACCTGCTTCCAATCATGCTTCTCTATCTTCCGCTCTTCATGGTCATCATCACCCTCACGGGTATGGTGTCTATCTCGACCAGCGCGCTTCTCTGGATCGCGGCCGTTTGCGCCCCGGTGGCTTTCGTCCTCTTCCGCCTCCAATACCGCAGGCTTTTCTTCCACTGGAGAAAAACGGAGCTGCCGCCGGAGCGGATCGACGCATTGCTTCGGGAGCTGGCCGAGCAGTACGACTGGACGATCGACCACATGGACCGGGATTTTTTCGTCGCACACACCCATCCCGCATGGTGGAATGCCACGTGGGGTGAACAGATCTTCGTCGCGCACGACCGCGGCGGCATCTGGATCAACAGCATCAATGACCTCGGCAAGCGCAGTTCGATCGTCTCGTTCGGATATACCCGTCGGAATATCCGCCGGGTGACGGAGGCAATTGCAGCACAGGAAAAAGATACCCATTCATTCACCGATGTAAGCCCGATACCATGACACCACTGAAAATCACCCCGCTGCCCGGATGCACTCCCGGGACGGCCGAAAAGATCGATGCACTCAACCGCAAACTTGGATCGTTCATTCACGCACCGCTCAATCTCAAGGAGGTACTGCGCATGGAGCCGTTCGCCGCCGACGCGGAGGTGGTGCGGGCCGTTGCGGTCTCGCTCGACAACTACGCCATCCTCCCGACCTCGACAGAGGAGTGCGAACGCCAACGCACGACGGGTCTGCCGAAGGACTACGATATCGTGGGGTTCTGGTACTGCGTGGCGCTTCTCGCCCTTTCGGCAGAGCCGGAGGCCGTGCGTTATCTGCTCGTGCTGGCGCGCATACTGATGGTCGAGGATCCCGCGGAACTGTTCTTGCTGCGGCGCATTGTCCGCCTGCTGGAGGGATTTCCATTTTCCCACCTGCAGGAACTCAGAAGTCGGATTGAAGGCTTCTACGACACCGTTACGCACCAATTGGAGGCCTTCCGATGGCTGGAGGCCGCCGGGATTCCGTGGCCCGAGTCATACGAATGGGAGGTCATCGCGCAGTTCTCCTTCGACGGCGAGCCCTATGCCGACCCGGCGGCTCCGAAGGAAGAGCGGCGCAGGCGTGTGGTGCTGACACTCCGGCTGAACAGTCCCCGCAGCCTCTACGGCAGTTGCCGCCAGCACAACAGCTACGAGATCTCGCTCCGCAACGAAGACAACACGACACGCGGCATGTGGAACGAAGGCCACGGCGATCTCTTCATCGAAGATCGTCCCGTGATGCAGCACCGGATGTTCACACCACTACAGCTTCCGGAACTGTTCGACGCACTGGAAGGGTTTGGCATCCGGCTGGTGCGCAAGCCCGTGATGGTCTACACGAGCCAGGGAATTCGGAATGCCCACGTGAAGGTATTTCAGATGCTGGAGGATCAGCTCGGGCACAAGCCTTCGGCGTTCGGACAGGCCGCAGAGGAGGCGCTGGGCCAGCCGGAGGCAGCAGACGATGCGGACGGCATGTCGGCAGGAAAAGCAGGGAAAGGCCAATTCCCGGAGGTCGAGCGGGCCGTAGAGGAGGCGCTGGACCTGCTCAAATACGACGGGGATGTAAACGACTCGCTGGCTGAGATGCGGAAAAAGTGGGGCGAAGGGATTTCGGTGCTGCATGAAGCCCGATTCGACGAGATCGGGGTGCAATATGCCTGCCGCTCGCACGAAGAGGGACTTGAGGCTGTCGGGCAGGAGCTGACCTGCCACGGATACCGGCTCTACGACCTCGACGGCGACGAGATCTACCTCCTTACGTTACTTCCCGAGGTGGAAGCCGCAAATCTCGAAATGGTCTGCCGGAAGGCGGGGCAATATTGCCGGCTGTTGAAGCAGCCGGGGCGCGCTCCGGGCACTCCGGCCCGAACGCTCGTCCCCGAACGCACGATGCCCTGCGAAGAGGTGCCATGGCCCGATGATGCCGACTACATGCTCGACGCGTTGGCCGGCGACTTCTGCAGCGGGCGGTGGAAAAGCCGTGATGCGGAGCAGTGGCAGGGGAATTTCGTCGCCGATCTCCGTCAGCGTCCGTTGCAACCGGTCAAGGTGCGTTGGAACCGGTTTTGCTGCCTGACCTACTCCCCGGAGATGGATTTCTATGCGGCGTTCTACTACATTCCGCCCATGCAGTGCTGGATGCTTCTCGGGGGCAAGAATCCCCTGGAAGCGAACAGTTGGAAGCGGCTGTGCGACCTGCCGAAACAGGAATCGCCCTTTCTTTTCTTCGACCAGCGTCCCCGATGGTTCGGCCGTTATCTCTGCTTCGGCGACCGGCAGAGCGCCACGATCCTCACGATGAATCCGCAGGGAGTGGAGCGCGTCCAGCGTTTTCCCCTGCCCAAGGCGCAGCACCCTTGCAGGTTCGCCTGCGACGGACTCGGACGCATCCTCCTTGCACACGACGAAGAGACCTATTGTTTCGAAAACGGCTCGCTCTCACCGCTGGGCTTCCACATATTGAGCGGCGACGGGTTCAACGGCTCCATCCCTGTTCCCGAAACCGGCCGCCTGGTGATGTGCGGCTTCTCGGACCGGGAGGTGGTTGCCCGGCTGCTGGAACTCGACATCGACACGCGCCGCTGCCGGGCCACCCGTATGCAGAATGTGGATCCCTGGTCGGTTCTTCTCCCGTTTGGAGAAGATTGGGTACTGGTCAAAGGCGCATGCGACTCAATGCGGCTGGATTTCGCCCGACTCTGGAACCGCACAACCGGGGAAGTGCTGCGCATCCGTCCCGGGATGTTCGGCAGCGAAAAACTCGAACACATCGGACGGCTGAGCGACAGCCGCGGGGTGTTGACCAC
>OLFT01003427.1_pt1 | contig 11743 bp, 10 predicted proteins | sample 1604921 | NCBI WGS metagenome assembly OLFT01 (sample SAMEA3888897, study PRJEB22519) | human gut metagenome | biome: human gut; feature: human-associated habitat; material: faeces | place: Denmark | collected 2013 | reverse complement strand
GGCGGCAGGCGATGCGCTGATGCTGCGCGATATTCTGCTTAATCACGCCTGGAGTCTGTTCAACCATAGCGAACTGTCGCTGCTGGAAGAGTCGCTTAAGGCCCTGCCGTGGGACAGCTTGCTGGAAAATCCGCAGTTGGTGTTATTGCAGGCGTGGCTGATGCAAAGCCAACATCGCTACGGCGAAGTTAACACCCTGCTAGCCCGTGCTGAACATGAAATCAAGGACATCAGAGAAGACACCATGCACGCAGAATTTAACGCTCTGCGCGCCCAGGTGGCGATTAACGATGGTAATCCGGATGAAGCGGAACGGCTGGCAAAACTGGCACTGGAAGAGCTGCCGCCGGGCTGGTTCTATAGCCGCATTGTGGCAACCTCGGTGCTGGGTGAAGTGCTGCACTGCAAAGGCGAATTGACCCGCTCACTGGCGCTAATGCAGCAAACCGAACAGATGGCACGCCAGCACGATGTCTGGCACTACGCTTTGTGGAGTTTAATCCAGCAAAGCGAAATTCTGTTTGCTCAGGGTTTCCTGCAAACCGCGTGGGAAACGCAGGAAAAAGCATTCCAGCTGATCAACGAGCAGCATCTGGAACAGCTGCCAATGCATGAGTTTCTGGTGCGCATTCGTGCGCAGCTGTTATGGGCCTGGGCGCGGCTGGATGAAGCCGAAGCGTCGGCGCGTAGCGGGATTGAAGTCTTGTCGTCTTATCAGCCACAGCAACAGCTTCAGTGCCTGGCAATGTTGATTCAATGCTCGCTGGCCCGTGGTGATTTAGATAACGCCCGTAGCCAGCTGAACCGTCTGGAAAACCTGCTGGGGAATGGCAAATATCACAGCGACTGGATCTCTAACGCCAACAAAGTCCGGGTGATTTACTGGCAAATGACCGGCGATAAAGCCGCCGCTGCCAACTGGTTGCGTCATACGGCTAAACCAGAGTTTGCGAACAACCACTTCCTGCAAGGTCAATGGCGCAACATTGCCCGTGCACAAATCTTGCTGGGCGAGTTTGAACCGGCAGAAATTGTTCTCGAAGAACTCAATGAAAATGCCCGGAGTCTGCGGTTGATGAGCGATCTCAACCGTAACCTGTTGCTGCTTAATCAACTGTACTGGCAGGCCGGACGTAAAAGTGACGCCCAGCGCGTGTTGCTGGACGCATTAAAACTGGCGAATCGCACCGGATTTATCAGCCATTTTGTCATCGAAGGCGAAGCGATGGCGCAACAACTGCGTCAGCTGATTCAGCTTAATACGCTGCCGGAACTGGAACAGCATCGCGCGCAGCGTATTCTGCGAGAAATCAATCAACATCATCGGCATAAATTCGCCCATTTCGATGAGAATTTCGTTGAACGTCTGCTAAATCATCCTGAAGTACCTGAACTGATCCGCACCAGCCCGCTGACGCAACGTGAATGGCAGGTACTGGGGCTGATCTACTCTGGTTACAGCAATGAGCAAATTGCCGGAGAACTGGAAGTCGCGGCAACCACCATCAAAACGCATATCCGCAATCTGTATCAGAAACTCGGCGTGGCCCATCGCCAGGATGCGGTACAACACGCCCAGCAATTGCTGAAGATGATGGGGTACGGCGTGTAAGTTTAGCCGGATAACGCGCCAGATCCGGCTTACATCTCTGCATCATTCAATGCTCACCCGCGTTACGCCATCTGTTTCTATCAAACTAAACCGCACCGGCAAGAAACGCTCCACCACCGCGATATTGGTCAGCAGATGGCATGAGGGATGGGCGACCGTAAATTCCCCCGCGCCCGCCAGCGCCATCGGTAGCACCAGTTGGTCAGCAAGATATTCCCCCACCGCCGCCGTGCTTGCCAGGTAGCGTTTCACCTCTTTCACCAACTGTGCCGCAACCACCTCGGCACTGACGCGCTTTTCACCGACGACAAAAAAGCGTTCGGTGATATTTTCACTTTCGACTTCAAGCGAGACGGTATTACCCGGCCCCTGGTCGCGCGGCAGGTTATGAATATTCTGTTCATGCAGGGAAAAACTCCCCGCCAGTGTAGCGATTTCACGCTCAGCAACATGGCGCGGCACACCAGCTAATAGAACTTCTCCACGCATCTGCACAATGTTCCCGCGCTCGCCAAGTTGCAAGGTGTTAAACGATGCCACGGGCGAGACTTCCGTTGCCACCACACCGCCTCCGGCAGGGTAAAAACCGTGGCGTAACAGCGTGGTTTGCTGATGAATTCCCATTTTCGCCAGCAGCGGCTCCAGCACCCGGCGGATAAAATCCGCAGGTGGCGCCGACGGGTTATCGGTACCGCCGCTCACTTCAACACGCGAAGGTCCATCGGCAAACCACAGCGCGGGCAGCACAGTTTGCAGCACCAGCGTACAACTTCCGGCGCTACCGATAGCAAAGCGGTAATCGCCGCCCCGCACGGTGCCAGGCCGGAAGAGCAGACGCTGCGATCCCAGCTCCGCACCTTCCACCGTTGCCCTACAAATTTCCGCAGCCGCTTTTACCGCGGTCAGATGCTGGCGCAGCAGCCCCGGTTTCGCCCGTCCGGCTCGAATGCCAGTGATGGTAAATGGCTGGCCGGTTATCATCGACAGGCTCAGCGCCGAGCGCAGGATCTGTCCGCCGCCTTCGCCCTGTGCGCCATCCAGCGCAATCATCCTTTTCATCATTTATCCTTTTACGCACACCACCTGACGCAGGGTGTAGATAACTTCCACCAGATCGCTTTGTGCCGCCATCACCGCATCAATATCTTTATACGCCATCGGGATTTCGTCGATCACTTCGGCATCTTTACGGCATTCCACATGCGCGGTGGCACGAATTTGATCTTCCACGCTGAACAGTTTTTTCGCTTTAGTACGGCTCATTACCCGCCCGGCACCGTGGCTGCACGAACAGAACGACTCTTCATTTCCCAACCCACGGACGATAAAGCTTTTCGCTCCCATCGAACCGGGAATAATTCCATATTGACCAGCACGCGCAGACACCGCGCCTTTACGCGTCACGTAGATCTCTTCACCAAAGTGCTGTTCTTTTTGCACATAGTTGTGGTGACAGTTGATCTCTTCCATCGCCAGCGTTTGTGGCTGTCTGACCGTTTTCTGCGTAATGCTCTGCAATGCCGTTACCACGTTTTCCATCATCGCATCGCGGTTAAGGCTGGCAAAAAGCTGCGCCCAGGCCACGGCTTTCAGGTAATCATCAAAGTATTCCGTACCTTCCATAAAGTACGCCAGATCACGCGACGGCAACGTCTCAAGCGTTTCCTGCATCTCTTTTTGTGCCAGATCGATAAAGTAAGTCCCGATGGCGTTACCAATTCCGCGTGAACCGGAGTGCAGCATAATCCACACCTGCTCCGACTCATCAAGGCAGATTTCAATAAAGTGGTTACCGGTTCCCAGCGTTCCCAGGTGTTTATAGTTATTGGTATTCAGGAAACGGGGATATTTTTGCGTTAACCACTGATAACCGGCTTCAAGCTCAGCCCATTTCGCATCGACGTTAACAGGCGGGTTTTCCCATGCGCCTTTATCACGTTTACAACGGCCAGTGGTACGCCCGTGCGGCACGGCCGTTTCAATCGCCTGACGCAGCTCTGCCAGGTTTTCAGGCAGGTCTGCCGCCGTTAACGCGGTACGCAGCGCGTTCATTCCACAGCCAATATCCACGCCCACCGCCGCCGGAATAATCGCCCCTTTGGTCGGGATCACGCTACCAATGGTGGAACCTTTACCCAGGTGTACATCAGGCATTACCGCAATGTGTTTGAAAATAAACGGCATCTTCGCCGTATTAATAAGTTGCTGACGCGCATCGGCTTCTACCGGCACGCCTTTGGTCCACATTTTTACCGGGGCATTTTCAGTGGTCAGTAATTCGTAATTCATTTTGTTTTTCTCTTTTCGTTGTTTGCTGTCGTGATAATTGCAACCGTCGTGCCAGAAAATTAAATAAGCAGATTAATTTTTTAATTCATTGTTTTTAAATAGGTTAAATCTTTACGTCCGTAAACGGAGATTTTCCACAAAACCAATTCACCGATAATGAAATATCGTCTTTTATAAGGATATCTAAGATGCGTAAAACAGTGGCTTTTGGCTTTGTCGGAACAGTGCTGGATTATGCCGGGCGCGGCAGTCAGCGCTGGTCGAAATGGCTTCCGACACTCTGTTTATGCCAGCAAGAATCGTTGGTCATCGATCGACTGGAATTATTGCATGACGCCCGCTCACGCTCGCTATTTGAAACGCTTAAACGCGATATCACCAGCGTTTCGCCAGAAACAGAAGTGGTGAGCGTTGAGATTGAACTGCATAACCCGTGGGATTTCGAAGAGGTTTACGCTTGCCTGCATGATTTCGCCCGTGGTTACGAGTTTCAGCCAGAAAAAGAAGACTATTTAATTCACATTACCACCGGCACCCACGTCGCGCAGATTTGCTGGTTTCTGCTGGCGGAAGCGCGTTACCTGCCCGCCCGGCTGATACAATCTTCACCTCCGCGCAAAAAAGAACAGCCGCGCGGCGCAGGTGAAGTGACGATTATCGATCTCGATTTAAGCCGTTATAACGCCATCGCCAGCCGCTTTGCCGAGGAACGCCAGCAAACGCTTGATTTTCTTAAGTCCGGCATTGCCACGCGTAACCCCCACTTCAACCGCATGATTGAGCAGATCGAAAAAGTGGCGATCAAATCCCGCGCGCCGATTCTGCTTAACGGTCCAACCGGCGCGGGCAAGTCATTTCTGGCGCGACGCATCTTCGAGTTAAAACAGGCGCGGCATCAGTTTAGCGGCGCGTTTGTGGAAGTGAACTGCGCCACCCTGCGCGGCGATACCGCCATGTCGACGCTGTTTGGTCATGTAAAAGGCGCGTTTACCGGGGCGCGGGAATCTCGTGAAGGTTTATTACGCAGCGCCAACGGCGGAATGTTGTTTCTTGATGAGATTGGCGAACTGGGCGCAGACGAACAAGCAATGCTGCTAAAAGCCATTGAAGAGAAAACCTTTTACCCGTTTGGCAGCGATCGCCAGGTGAGCAGTGATTTTCAGCTTATCGCCGGAACGGTGCGCGATTTGCGCCAGCTGGTTGCCGAAGGCAAATTCCGCGAAGATCTGTACGCGCGGATCAATCTCTGGACCTTCACCCTGCCGGGGCTACGCCAGCGCCAGGAAGATATTGAACCTAACCTGGATTATGAAGTGGAGCGCCACGCCTCACTCACCGGCGACAGCGTGCGTTTTAACACCGAAGCGCGGCGTGCCTGGCTGGCCTTTGCAACATCTCCTCAGGCGACATGGCGCGGTAACTTTCGCGAGCTTTCTGCCAGCGTCACGCGGATGGCAACCTTTGCCACTAGCGGACGCATCACTCTGGACGTGGTTGAAGATGAGATAAACCGTCTGCGCTATAACTGGCAGGAGAGCCGTCCCTCCGCGCTTACGCAACTGCTGGGCGCAGAGGCAGAAAACATCGATCTCTTCGACCGTATGCAACTGGAACACGTTATCGCTATCTGCCGCCAGGCAAAGTCGCTTTCTGCTGCCGGACGACAGCTTTTTGATGTTTCGCGCCAGGGCAAAGCCAGCGTCAATGACGCGGATCGGCTACGCAAATACCTGGCGCGTTTTGGTCTGACCTGGGAAGCATTGCAGGATCAGCACAGCTCCAGTTGAATATGGTGGTCCGTCAGCACCTGCATCACGCTTACAGGCGGCTGGGCGTCGGTGTAGACGGCATCTACCATGCTGATGCTGCCCATATTGACCATCGCGTTACGGCCAAATTTCGAGTGATCGACAACCAGCATAACGTGGCGCGAGTTCTCAATAATGGCGCGTTTGGTGCGAACTTCGTGGTAATCGAACTCCAGCAGCGAGCCGTCGCTATCGATGCCGCTTATCCCCAGAATGCCGAAATCAAGGCGGAACTGGGAGATAAAATCGAGCGTCGCTTCGCCAATGATCCCGCCATCGCGGCTGCGTAATTCGCCACCGGCGAGAATGATGCGAAAATCTTCTTTTACCATCAACGTGTTAGCAACGTTGAGATTGTTGGTGACAATGCGCAAATTGCTGTGATTGAGCAGTGCGTGCGCTACCGCTTCCGGCGTGGTGCCGATATCGATAAACAGCGTCGAGCCATTGGGGATTTGCTCCGCCACTTTGCGGGCGATGCGCTCTTTTTCTTCGGTCTGGGTGGCCTTGCGATCGTGCCACGGCGTGTTAACCGAACTGGAAGGCAGCGCCGCGCCGCCATGATGGCGCAGGATCAGGTTTTGCTCCGCCAGCTCATTGAGGTCGCGGCGAATAGTCTGCGGGCTGACGGAGAAGTGCTCCACCAGTTCCTCGGTACTGACATAACCCTGCTGTTTAACCAGTTCGATAATACCGTTGTGACGTTGTGTTTGTTTCATTTCTAAATCCCTGGAATTATTTTCGTTTTCGCGCATTAAGCGAATCAACAAAAGCCATCGCTAAACCCACGGCTAACCCGGCGATGTGTGCTCCGTTCGCCATCGACATACCAAACAAATCAAACCATCCGGCGACAATCCAGATCAGCGCAAAGATAATTAACCCACGTTGCAGGTAAATGCCACTTTGCGGATCGCGTTCGCCACGTAGCCAGACGTAGCCCATCAGCGCATACACCACGCCAGAAAGCCCGCCAAACCACGGCCCGCTGAATTTTTGCTGCACATAGCCGCTTAACAGGGCGCTAATGAGAGTAATAACAATTAGCTTACCGCTACCGAGGCGTTTTTCCACCGCACCGCCGAGATACCACCACCAGAGCAGGTTAAAGAGGATATGCATCAGCGAGAAGTGCATTAACGCGTGGGTGAAGTAACGCCAGAACTCAAATTTCAGTGTTGGATCGAATGGCCAGGCCAGCCATAACATCACTTCCTGATCGCCGAGAATTTGCATGGCGATAAACACCACCACGCAGGCGATCATCACCACCCAGGTTACCGGACCTGCGCGTTCACGCAAGGCAGCAAAGAAAGGATAACGGCGATAATGCAGACCACTGCCGGTATGGCCCGCCTGCCAGCTGGCCGCCAGATAACGCGGATCTGCCGGGTTTTCGAGAAAACGCGCCAGCTCCGCCCGCACGCGCTCGGCCTGGGACTCATCCGCCAGCCAGACATCGCTTTGGTTATGTTGTTGAATCGTAAGGATAACACCCTGCGTCGCCATGTAATCAACAAACGCCTGCGCCACGCGGGGGTTAGCAAAAGAGGTAATCATCAACATCGTTGCTGTCGCTTATTCCACACAAAAGGGGACAGTATAAAGCGTTACGCGCCGTACGCCACCTCTGCGGGAAACTGACGCTGCCAGGCTTCAAAACCGCCGTCAATGCTATAGACCACATCGTAGCCCTGTTGCAGCAGATACTGCGCCGCGCCTTTGCTGCTATTGCCGTGATAACACATCACCATCACCGGAGTGTCAAAGTCGTTATCACGCATAAACGCGCCCAGCGTGTCGTTGGTTAAATGGAAAGCCTGCACCGCATGTCCCATTGCGAAACTCTGTGGATCGCGAATATCGACCAGCACCGCCTCTTTTTCCTGCAACTTCTGGTGCGCGTCGGCAACGTTAATACATTCGAACTGATCCATGCGTCTCTCTTTCTTTACAAACAAGTGGGCAAATTTACCGAACAGTTTACGTCGAAGCGGCAGATAAACGCCATAATGTTATACATATCACTCTAAAATGTTTTTTCAATGTTACCTAAAGCGCGATTCTTTGCTAATATGTTCGATAACGAACATTTATGAGCTTTAACGAAAGTGAATGAGGGCAGCATGGAAACCAAAGATCTGATTGTGATAGGGGGCGGCATCAATGGTGCTGGTATCGCGGCAGACGCCGCTGGACGCGGTTTATCCGTGCTGATGCTGGAGGCGCAGGATCTCGCTTGCGCGACCTCTTCCGCCAGTTCAAAACTCATTCACGGTGGCCTGCGCTACCTTGAGCACTATGAATTCCGCCTGGTCAGCGAGGCGCTGGCTGAACGTGAAGTGCTGCTGAAAATGGCTCCGCATATCGCCTTCCCGATGCGTTTTCGCCTGCCACATCGTCCGCATCTGCGCCCGGCGTGGATGATTCGCATTGGTCTGTTTATGTACGATCATCTGGGTAAACGCACCAGCCTGCCGGGATCAACTGGTTTGCGTTTTGGCGCAAATTCAGTGTTAAAACCGGAAATTAAGCGCGGATTCGAATATTCTGACTGTTGGGTAGACGACGCCCGTCTGGTACTCGCCAACGCCCAGATGGTGGTGCGTAAAGGCGGCGAAGTGCTTACTCGGACTCGCGCCACCTCTGCTCGCCGCGAAAACGGCCTGTGGATTGTGGAAGCGGAAGATATCGATACCGGCAAAAAATATAGCTGGCAAGCGCGCGGCCTGGTTAACGCCACCGGCCCGTGGGTGAAACAGTTCTTCGACGAGGGGATGCATCTGCCTTCGCCTTATGGCATTCGCCTGATCAAAGGCAGCCATATTGTGGTGCCGCGTGTGCATACCCAGAAGCAGGCCTACATTCTGCAAAACGAAGATAAACGTATTGTGTTCGTGATCCCGTGGATGGACGAATTTTCCATCATCGGCACCACCGACGTAGAGTATAAAGGCGATCCGAAAGCGGTGAAGATTGAAGAGAGTGAAATCAACTATCTGCTGAAAGTGTATAACGCGCACTTTAAAAAACAGCTTAGCCGTGACGATATCGTCTGGACCTACTCCGGTGTGCGTCCGCTGTGTGATGATGAGTCCGACTCGCCGCAGGCTATTACCCGTGATTACACCCTTGATATCCATGATGAAAACGGCAAAGCACCGCTGCTGTCGGTATTCGGCGGTAAGCTGACCACCTACCGAAAACTGGCAGAACATGCGCTGGAAAAACTGACGCCGTATTATCAGGGTATTGGCCCGGCGTGGACGAAAGAGAGCGTGCTGCCGGGTGGTGCCATTGAAGGCGACCGCGACGATTACGCCGCTCGCCTGCGCCGCCGTTACCCGTTCCTGACTGAATCGCTGGCACGTCACTACGCGCGCACTTACGGCAGCAACAGCGAGCTGCTGCTCGGCAATGCGGGAACGGTAAGCGATCTCGGGGAAGATTTCGGTCATGAGTTCTACGAAGCGGAACTGAAATACCTGGTGGATCACGAATGGGTCCGCCGCACCGACGATGCCCTGTGGCGTCGCACAAAACAAGGCATGTGGCTGAATGCGGATCAACAATCTCGTGTGAGTCAGTGGCTGGTGGAATATACGCAGCAGAAGTTGTCGCTGGCGTCGTAAGGATGATGCCCGGTTGAAGTGCAACCGGGCTATTTGGATTCCTTAGACTATTCATTGTAAATAATTGAATAACGGCCCCTGAGCTAAAATCGCCAAACTTAAGCACGTTACCCAATCGCCCCACTTCTTCCTCTGGTTTCTATTTTTTCTGCACCAATGGCAATAATATCCCAATGCAAAACCAAGCTGTGCACTAATCGGGCCGACAAAATCAGTCCAAGGCTGCGGCCAAAAAGGGGAAAAATTCAGGGGAAGCCAGACAAACGTCAGAAAGAAATTTCGGATATTTTCCAGCAACGCTGATTTCTCTGGAGAAATATAAAGAATGAAATTCGAGAGAATTAACCAGAAATAGACCGGCGAAAAGACCAGCCAGCAATGCAGTCTGTTTTTTAATTCAGGAGGCGTTCTGCGGGAGAATTGCCAACCGATGCCAGCCATTACACTGAAAAAAAGTGCATATTCAACCATTAACTCAAGTTGTAGTTCCTGAAGAGAAATACGCACAACCAGGAGCGGAAAGGAGAATATTATTTCTGCCAGAAAAGTTAACGTGAATATAAGTACGGCTAAGACAATAACCGTCGGCCATACCAATAATGGCACGATAACAAAACCGAGAATTACAGGGGGAATATAAAGCCGGAATTTAATCATTTTTATTTTCCTGGTGATTCGGATGATGCGTCATACATCGCGCATAAACACTCATCAATTATCCAGTCGTCTACCCAGACCTGATGCTGTGTGCCCTGTTCTGGCTGCTTTGGTGGGTTCTCAATCGCCTGCCACGCGCGTTCTTTCAAGATGGATTGATTGTTGAAGGCCCAGGCATTGATTTGGGTGGTAATGACGTTATCGATATCGTCCTGGTTATCTCTGATATAATCCTCACAATATCTGTTCAATAAACAGGCAAGAGAAACGGTCGACCAAAAGCCGGGAACTGAATTAATGGCATCCAGCAATGGCGCAAGAGCGATATCGGCACGGAAAAACATTTCCAGCATATACTGTAATTCGACAGTTTCATCGCCGGATACCCAATCAGTCATATACTGGCAGGCAAATCGTTGCAAAATTTTCCATTCATCCTCACGCCAATTTTCTTTACTGGCAAGGTTTATACGCCGTAGAGAAAATACTTCGTGAATATTGTCAAACTGCCCCTGTGCAACAAATTCCAGTAAACGCGGCAGAAAATAGCGGACCTCATCGCTATTTTGCGGATCAGGCCCTGGGCTACTATTCCATGCATTGATTAAGGAATACGAGATCGCTCGTAACGATGTACTCCGTAATACCTTTTGTTCCTGCTGACTCAGGCAATATTCACAACAAACCACAAATTTCTGCGGCACCGGATAACGACGAAAAATATGATAAATCTGCTCAATTAATGCCTGCATGGCGGGGCTGGGTTGCATAATTACCCCCTCGCCCGCTGATCGCGTGTAAACGGTTGATAAACAAAACGAGCATTCGCCACGTTCAGGCGAATAATGGCACTACGAGAGAGGGAAAAGCTGGGGCGAATGCAACTATTGCAGTCTCGACAGCTTTCTTCAGCGCAATTTTCCACTGTGTAATAACGAGCGTAGAGTTTCAGTTCCGCTTGCTTATCACGAAATCCGCGTAAACTGTTATCGTTATGAAATTTCCAGGCATCTTTAAAGACCTGAAAAATGTAGATATCCTCAATCCGGGACTCACATTTTTTAAGCGGGCGCTTTGCTATGATCACCCGCTCATCCGGGTTTAGCATCGCCGTAAATTGAACGGTGAGGTCATTTGTCGTGTTCAGATCACATTGAACATCTGGTACATCACTGATATAGTGGTCAAATCCAAAGTCAGCACCACAGGCACAAAGACGGCTAATGGTGGCGGTATCGAGGGAAAATCCCGGCCATACATTGCTGGACGTTAAGCCAATATTTAATGTGACATTATATCGAAGCAATCCCTCAAGACCGTCAGCACCGACGAACTTTTCCCCTTCATCCAGGGCCTGGTTAATGAGTTGCTGAACAATGCCTTCATCCCAGTATGCCGATTTGCAGTTGGCAATCGTAATATCCACGCCTGTGAATGGATCAGTACCGACAAGGCTTGCAAATAATGTATTAACTAATTCCATTTTTATTATCCGCCTTAATGCAACGTTTTATACATCGGCACATAACCTACATCTTCCACCAAACTCTGTCCCTGCGGCGTTAAAAACCACTCCAACAATTTTTGTGTCTCTGACGTCGTATTTTCCCGCGTTACCATAAAGGCATCGACGATATAGGGATATTTGCCGTTGCGAATGTTTTCGGCAGTCGGTGCAATACCGTTAATCGCTAAATAGCTGCGCCTAATACCGCTACACTTTTGCCTGACCATGTTTTCCTCCG
>OLFT01003415.1_pt1 | contig 11798 bp, 9 predicted proteins | sample 1604921 | NCBI WGS metagenome assembly OLFT01 (sample SAMEA3888897, study PRJEB22519) | human gut metagenome | biome: human gut; feature: human-associated habitat; material: faeces | place: Denmark | collected 2013 | reverse complement strand
TTTACCTACATTGGAAAATCCAACATTGGATAATCCAACGTTGGAAAAACCTACGTTGGAAAAACCTACGTTGGAAAAACCTACGTTGGAAAATCCAACGCAATTAAATAAAGAAATATTAAATACAGAAAAATCAATTACTGATTTATCAAGTACCCATTCCATTCCTTTCCATTCCCTAAATCCCTTGCCTTATGAGCAGGACGAAGCGGCTACGCCGCCGGAAAGGAAAAGAACGGAAGCGAAAACAAACAGCGCAATAGAGATTTATCGGGAAATCATCAAAGACAACATTGACTATGACATTCTCATTCAAGACCCCAAAATGGATAAAGACCGTTTGGACGAGATTGTAGAAATCATGCTGGAAACCGTCTGCACAGCCCGAAAGACAATCCGTATCGCCGGGGACGACTACCCCGCCGAACTTGTCAAATCAAAGTTTATGAAGCTGAACAGCAGCCACGTTGAGTTTGTTTTGGACTGCATGAGGGAGAACACAACCAAAATCCGCAACATCAAGCAGTATCTAAAAGCGGTGCTGTTCAACGCACCGAGTACCATTGACAGCTACTATACTGCCCTTGTCAATCACGACTTTTACGGCAGCAAATGAGCATAGCCGCAGTTTACCGGGAAAGGAGTTGATACCTTGCAGGAGGAAGTAACCCAAAAAACGATTGCCCTATCCGTCAACGTGGGAAAAGGCGCGGCAAGGCTTACCGAACAGGCGTTGCAGAAAGCAATCAAGAAGTTTTTGGAGCAGAAAAGCAAAGCACCGCATGGGAAACAGACCATGCGGCAGCTTATGAAGCAAAATGCGGGTGTTTCCAACATCGAGATCACCGACAGCAATATCAAAGCCTTTGAAAGTACCGCGAAGAAATACAACATAGATTTTTCGCTGAAAAAGGTTAAGGGCGAACAGACCCGTTACCTTGTGTTTTTCAAAGGCAGGGACGCGGACGTTATGACCGCAGCGTTTCAAGAGTTTTCCGCAAAGAAGCTGAACAGGGATAAAAAGCCCTCTATCCGCAAAGCCCTTGCCGCAGCAAAAGACAAGGCGAAGCAGCTTAACGCCGCCCGCGACAAGGTAAAGAAAATAGACAGGGGGCGCGAGATATGAAGCAGATGAACTACAAAAAGCTGATAATCCCGAATATCCCGTATGTGCTCTTTGTCTATCTCTTTGATAAAGTCGGACAAGCGGCGCGGCTTGCCCCCGGCGCGGATATTTCCGAAAAGATACTCAATATCACACAGGGATTTTCCGAAGCGTTTTCAAATGCCTTGCCGAGCGTTCACCCGCTGGATTTACTTATCGGCATTGTCGGCGCGGTGGTTATCCGTCTGATTGTCTATGTCAAAGGGAAAAACGCGAAGAAATACCGCAAGGGCGCAGAATACGGCAGCGCACGTTGGGGCAACGCCGAAGATATAAAGCCCTACATCGACCCGGATTTTCAGAACAACATCATTTTGACGCAGACCGAACGGCTTACCATGAACAGCCGCCCGAAGCAGCCGAAATACGCGAGAAATAAAAACGTCGTGGTGATCGGCGGCAGCGGCAGCGGAAAAACAAGGTTTTTTGTAAAGCCTAATTTAATGCAGCTTCATTCTTCCTACGTCTTGACCGACCCGAAAGGCACCGTCCTAATCGAGTGCGGAAAGCTGCTGCAACGGGCAGGCTACCGCATTAAGGTACTGAATACGATAAACTTTCGGAAAAGTATGCACTATAACCCCTTTGTCTATATCCGCAGCGAAAAGGACGTGTTAAAGGTTGTCAATACCCTTATTGTCAATACCAAAGGCGAGGGAGAAAAAAGCGCGGAAGATTTTTGGGTGAAAGCCGAGAGGTTACTATATTGCGCGTTGATCGGCTACATTTGGTATGAAGCCCCCGCCGAGGAAATGAACTTTACAACGCTGCTTGAACTTATCAATGCAAGCGAAGCACGCGAGGACGACGAGGAATACCAAAGCCCCGTTGATCTGCTCTTTGCCGATTTGGAAGAACGCAGCCCCGACCATTTCGCGGTGAAGCAATATAAAAAATACAAATTGGCGGCGGGAGATGTATGCTCTAAGTGACTTCTTAATCATGGTTTTTGTCATGGTTAGTGAAGCAGTCACTTAGAGCATTTTCATTTCAGGAGGTACAGCCATGAGAAACGAGAAAATCACCCCACTGTATGAGCGTTTGAGCCGCGATGATGAGTTACAGGGCGAGAGCAACTCCATAAGCCATCAAAAGCAGATGTTAGAGGATTTTGCCCGCCGGAATGGGCTGCCCAACCCTACGCACTTTACCGATGATGGTATCTCAGGCACCCGGTTTGACCGCCCCGGATTTTTGGCGATGATGGAGGAAGTGGAGGCAGGGCGTGTAGAGGCAATCGTCATCAAGGACATGAGCCGGTTAGGGCGTGACTATCTGAAAGTCGGCCAGGTCATGGAGATTTTGCGGCAGCGCGGCGTCCGGTTAATTGCCATCAATGACGGTGTGGACAGTCTGAAAGGCGATGATGATTTTACCCCGTTCCGCAACATTATGAACGAGTTTTACGCCCGCGACACCAGCCGGAAAATCCGCTCTGTGTTTAAGTCCAAAGGCATGAGCGGCAAGCACCTGACCGGCACCGTTATCTACGGCTATCTGTGGGACGAAAAGCGGGAACACTGGCTTGTGGATGAAGAAGCCGCCGCTGTGGTACGCCATATTTTCGCGCTTGCGATGGAGGGCTACGGCCCCTATCAGATCGCAACCAAGTTGTCAGAAGAAAAAATTGAAATGCCAGCCGTTCACCTTGCCCGCTATGGCGAGGGAGTGAACAAGAATAAGGCCTTTGCGGATATTTATCGTTGGAGTGCCTCTACCGTTGTTGAAATCCTGAAAAAACAGGAGTATTTAGGCCATACGGTCAATTTCAAAACCCGCAAGCACTTTAAGGACAAGAAAAGTCACTATGTTGACGAAAGCGAATGGACGATTTTTGAGAACACCCATGAGGTCATTATCGACCAGGAAACCTTTGACAATGTGCAGCGTATCCGGGGAAACGCCAGACGCTACCCGGACGGCTTTGGGGAGGCCCATCCCCTGACCGGCCTGATGTACTGCGCCGATTGCGGCGGCAAGATGTATGTTCACCGCACATACAACGGCAAGCGCGTCCCGCAGTACACTTGCGGCCAGTATGGGAAGTATCCTATCGGCTCCCTTTGCCCTACACAGCACCGTATCAAGGCCGAAGCTGTTCTGACCCTGATTGCCGATATGCTCCGGGCCATCGCGGAGTATTCCAGGAATGACCGGGCCGAGTTTATCCGCACCGTCCAGGAAACGCAGGTAGCCCAGCAGACCGCCGACATATCCAAGAAGCGGAAACGGCTGGCCGCCGCCCAAAAGCGGGCCGGGGAACTGGAAAAGCTGATTTGCAAAATCTATGAGGACAACGCCCTGGGTAAGCTGCCGGACGCCCGGTATGAGGCCCTGGACGCACAGTACGCCAAAGAGCAGGACGCCCTCAATGCGGAAATCGTGGAATTGGAAAAGGCCGTTACCGGCTATGAGCAGAGCCGGAAATCTGCGGAGAAGTTTATTGCCCTGATTGACAAGTACGAGAACTTCGACACGCTGACAAACACCATGCTCAACGAGTTTGTAGAGAAAATCCTTGTCCATGAACGCGCCCGTAAAGGCAGCCAGGATACCACACAGGAGGTTGAAATCTACTTCAACTTTGTGGGCCGCTATATCCCTCCTGCCTTGCAGCCGGTTCCCCTGACCCCGGAGGAACAGGAAGAACTGCGGAAGAAGGAGGAACGCAAGGACAGGCTTCACCAGAACTACTTGCGCCGCAAGGCTAATGGCAAGCAGAAGGAATGGGAAGAACGCTACAACGCCAAGCGCAAGGCGAAAATGGAGGCAGCAAAGGCCGCGATCCGGGCCGAGGATATGGAGAAGGGCATTTTTACCACCGTCAGCCAGTTACCCAGGCAGGAGCCGCGCAAGGCCACCTTACCGGCCAGCGCCGCAGTTTAACCATCACAGTGCAAAGGAGGACAAACATGAACGAATTGACTTACACCCGCTGCGGGGATTACTACATCCCCGACCTGGAGTTGTCCGAGCAGCCGGAGGCCCCCATCGGCAAGTATGGCCGTATGCGGCAACGCTACCTGAAGGAACACCGGCCCGGCCTTTACAGCAGCTTGATTTTGAGCGAAAAGCTGTACCCGCACCTGTTGGAGATTGACCGGGCGGCGCGGGAGCGGATGGACGCCATGCTGCCCCGGATGATGGAGGCGGCGGGCGTCACCGAGGAACTGAAAGCCCGTGACCCCATGCGCTGGGTGGGGCTGATGAACACGCTGAAAGCGCAGGCGGAGGAAATCGTTTTTCAGGAATTGATCTACGGGTAAGTATAGTATAAAAGAGGCCGGAATTTGCCGCCACAGGGCGATAAATCCCGGCCTTTATATCATGCTATGTAATTAAAGCTGCCATCCAGCGGATGCGAGTTTGAGGTTTAGGAAATTTCTATAAATTCCCTCTTGTGAAATCAAAGACTGGTGAGTTCCCTGTTGAGCAATTCTACCCTGATCTATTACAATGATTTGATCTGCGTTTTCCACTGTACTCAAACGATGGGCAATCGAAATTAAGGTTTTATTTTTCGTCAGTTCTGAAATCGCAGATAAAAGTGCCTGCTCATTTTCCGGATCAACGCTGGAAGTGGCCTCATCCAAAATAATAATAGGTGCATCTTTAAGAATCGCTCTGGCAATAGAAATTCGTTGCTTCTCTCCGCCGGAAAGTGTAGAGCCTCCCTCGCCGATGATTGTATTGTACCCATCTGGCAACGCTGAAATAAAATCATGGCAGCAAGCACGTTTTGCGGCAGCTTCTACTTCCTCGTGGGTAGCATCAGGCTTTCCAAATTTGATGTTGTTTTCAATAGAATCGTGGAAAAGATATACATTCTGAAAGACCATGCTGATATGCTCCAAAATACTATCCGCAGTATAGTTTTTTACATCCTTTCCGCCAATTCGTACAGCGCCATCCTGCACATCCCAAAACCGGGCAATTAAATTACACAAAGTTGTTTTTCCACTTCCAGATGGGCCAACAATAGCACAGGTAGTATGTTCTGGAATGTTCAGAGAGATGTCATGGATGACCTGCCGCTTGTCATAGCCAAATGATACATGATCCAGTGTTATATCGTAGTGGGAAGTTTCTAATTTGTCTGTGCTGGTGTCCATTTGAGGTATATTGGTGACTTCTTCTAACCGATCCAGTTCTGTGTTGATTTTCTTGCTCAAAAAGGCGCTGTTTCCCATTGTTTCTAAGTCAGAGTACACAGTAAATGCGCAAAACAGGAAAGTCAAGCAGTAGGGCAAACTTATTTTTCCAGCCATAAAAAGCAAACCCGCCGCAGCAATCAGTACACAGCTCATGAGCTTATAGACCAGAATATAAAAACGGAGAACCCCGGCCGTAGCCTTTTCCTGCCCATAATCTGCATCCCACTTTTTTTGAAATGCGCTGCGTACTTCTCGTTGTCCTTCCTCACCTTTGGAGAAAGACCGTAGAACAGAAATCCCTCGGATATATTCCATTGTTTTGCTCACCAGGTTTTCCTGTGCTTCTTGATAAATAGGAGCATATTGCGCGGCTCTACTGCGGACCCAACGAAGAACAAGTAAACCTAATAATAGTCCAATCAAACTTAAAATGGCAATGATAGGGTTGAAAAAGAACATCATAATTGACATGAGAGCTGCCATAGCAACACCGCTTGTCATTTGCTCGATTGCAAGCATGGAGTAACCCTCTAAATCAGCAATCGTCGTAGTAAGTATTGTCTGAATAGTTCCTAAATTTTGCTCTGAAAAGTAGCCCATAGGAGCCTGTTTCAATTTTTCTCCTATTTCCAGACGATAATCACGGAAAATATCATATCCCGTTCCACTCATGGTACGGTCATACATCCATTGGAAGAAAAAGCGTCCGATAACACTTCCTAATACAACACCAAAGGCTTGTAGAATAATAGTAGGTGTAAGATTTTCTAAATGTAATAAAATCCAAAAAACACCGAACATCATAAAACCATTGAAAAAGGATTTGAGAATATTAAATGTGATGCCAACGATGATTTTCTGTCGGCTTCTACCCGCAATCTTAAAAATCCGGCGTATCATTTCAAGCATGGTTTTCCACTCCTCCTTTCAAGTCTGCTTCTTCTATGGTTCCGGCATAATCTTGCCACATCTTTTGATAGATGGGGCATTCCCGGAGAAGTTCTTCTTGTGTCCCACGGCCTGCAATATTTCCGTTTGCCACAACCAGAATTTGATCGGCATTGCGAATCGTATTCAAACGGTGCGCTACAACAATCAATGTCTTTCCGGCCACTAATTTGCTGATTGCCTGTTGAATTAGCGCCTCATTTTCTGGATCAGCATAGGCAGTGGCCTCGTCTAAAATGACTACGGATGACGGTTTTAGCATGGCCCTCGCAATCGTAATACGTTGGCGCTCCCCGCCAGAAAGTCGGTCTCCGGCATCACCGGCCAGTGTGTCATATCCCTGCTCTAACTGCATAATAAAGTCATGACAGTTAGCAGCTTTTGCGGCATCTTCTACTTCTTCATCTGTTGCTGCCGGATTACCCATGCGGATATTTTCCCGAATGGATTTGTCGAATAGGAAATTGTCTTGTGCCACATAACTGATTTCACCCATCAACTGCTCAAAAGGGATTTGACGAATATCCTGGCCGCCGAAACGCACAGAGCCAGAAGTCACATCCCAAAAACCAGCCATCAGTTTTGCAATCGTGGATTTACCAGAACCGGAAGGCCCAACAATAGCCGTCATAGTGCCGGGTCTGGTTTGAAAAGAAATACCGTGGAGAACTTCGGTTTCTTTATAGCCGAAATGTACGTCCTCAAATTGGTAAGTACGTTCTCCCAAAGATACAGGTTCAGAGGGTCGGACAAGTTCCGGGGTTTTTAGGAAAGCGGTTACTTGCTCCAAATTACCTTTTATCATGCTGACTTGCTCCATCGCCTCGGACACTTTCATCAATGGAGCAACGAACCCCAGCGGAACTACTAAAGATATTAAAAATACGGGAAGTGAAAGCGTTCCTTCCATGTAAAGCCATGCGCCTACTGGCAATGTACCCAAAAGAGTAGAAGGCAGGACGGCTCGTGCCGCTGCATTCCAAAACCAGCATTGACTCCACCACTCCATTGTAGAATCGTGAAAATAGTTGACAGACTTTGAGTATTTTCCATAAGAGGATGCAGAACGGTTAAACGCTTTAATGACTTGAATGCCGCTGACATATTCTACTAAGGAGCTGTTCATATCATTGGCAGAGCGCATATAGTTTTCCATTCGAGGGCCATAACCGCGCATCATAGCAGCGAAAAAGAGAATACCCAGTGGAATTGTGATTAGGGATGCAAGCCCCATGCGCCAGTCCAGAATGAAAATCAGGAGAATACTGCACAACGGCGCTGCAATATTCGATGGCAGCTCTGGCATAAAATGAGCCATAGAATCCTCTAACTTTGCAACATTATCTACAATTAGGTTTTTGAAAGTTCCCGTAGGCGTTTCCAGCATAACGCCCATTGGGACTTTTGCCATCCGATCTGTAATTGCTTCACGGATATTTTTCAAAATTGTGAAGGAAATTTTGTGGGACATGAGAGAAGATCGCCATGTGAGAAGCATTTTTATAAGCTGACATATGGCGGCTATTCCACTAAAGAACAAAACACGCTGTATGGTGGCTGTACCGCGGTAGAGTTCATCCGCCAACAGCGCCACCATTAGGAATGGTACGATACCAAACATTTCCCCTAACACAGCAAGAAGAATGGAAATACGCATTTTGCTGTTTCTCTCGCCCACAAAAGCAAAGAGTTGGCGGATTGCACCCGGTTCTTTATTTGGCATAAGAAAGCCTCCTTTCGAGCAACTGAAAATACAAGGAGGGTATTGCATTTTCGATGGCATCGTGATATAATATGAATTACGGTGTAATATTACAGTGTAATTCAAGTATAGGATGGAGGGATGGAAATGTCAAGGGATTTTCAGCAGACCCATGAAAATCTTTTGGCCTGTGCAAAAAAGCATTTTCTGGAAAATGGTTTTGAACGTGCCAGTATCCGTGAAATCTGTAAGGCCGCCCATGTGACAAACGGGGCATTTTACAATCATTTCGAGGACAAAGAGGCTTTGTTCGGCGCACTTGTCGAACCAGTGGTTCAGGCGGTATCTGAGATGTATTCCGATTCTGTCATCAAGCATTTTGAATTAGCTCGGACGGATGAATTAAAGCAACTCTGGAAACTGTCGGAGGACACGATCCGCCAGATTATCGAATACATTTATGAACATTTTGATGTATTCAAACTGCTGCTGATGCAGTCTGCGGGGACAAAATATGCTTCTTTTCTGGATGATGTGGTGCGTTCCGATGTTCGGGAGACACAAAAGCTAATTGCGGAACTGAAGGAACGCGGAGTTCCCGTACATGATTTGGAGGATGACGAGTGGCATATGCTTGTTCATTCTTACTATTCATCTATCGCAGAAATTGTCTTGCACAATTATCCGAAAGATGCCGCGATAAAATATGCTCATACATTGGCCGCTTTTTTCAGTTCCGGGTGGCAAACTGTTTTGGGGATTTGATCCCCAAAATTTTTGATTGGCAGTTAGCGTAATCTAACTAACTGTGATAAAGGAAGGTGGTTTAATCTCTCATATTTAAAATGATTCTTGCTTCTTAATGTATCAATCGAAATTATATTGAAAGGACTTTTTGAAAATGGAAAACACAAATAAACTTACAGGCAAAGATCTTATCAATGTTGGTATTTATTCTGCAATGACTCTCGTCATTTTCTTTGTCGTTGGACTATTAACTGCGTTACCAGTAGTATATCCATTCCTTTTTGTGATTTGGCCGATTGTATGCGGTATCCCTATGATGCTGTATTACACAAAAATCAAGAAATTTGGAATGCTTACCATTACCGGCATCATTGGCGGTATCTTCTTCTATTTAATCGGCTATGGCTGGATCGGCCTGCTCGGCTGGGTGCTCGGCGGCATTCTAAGCGATGTTGTGCTCAAAATCGGCGGCTATCAGAAATTCAAAGTCACTGTTCTGAGCTATGCCTGCTTTTGCCTCGGTATCATGGGTTGCCCCGCCAATCTCTGGTTTGCCGGTGAAGCGTATTGGGAAAACATCCACACCTCCATGGGTGATCAGTACGCAAACACCTTGCAATCCCTGATGCCCTCCTGGATGATGTATTTGGGTTTTGCGCTGCTGTTTGTGGGCGGTATTCTGGGCGCGCTTCTGGGCCATAAAATGCTGAAAAAACACTTTGAGAGAGCGGGCATTGTGTAATGGAGCAGCTTCAAGCGGTTGTTGAAAACAGAACAGGCTTTTGCTTGGACCCACGAACCAAGCTGTTGCTGATGGCCGTTGTCGCTACCGCAGAATTTCTATATAGCCACACCGCCTTTATGATCGCGGTGGCGATGATTCCCTTTGTCCTGTTGCTGACTAACCGGCAGTATAAGACGGCAACGGTGTTCTTCTGCCTGTTCGCAGCGGGGCTGTTTGTGCAGGCTATCCAGAACTCCGTCCAGTTTCCCATGATCGTCAATATGCTGGTAGTCCTGTTGGTGGGACTGGTTCTGCGGCTGTTTCCGGCTTTTGTGATGGGAGCCTATATTATCAAGTCCACCACGGCCAGCGAGTGCATTACCGCACTTGGCCGGATGCACATTGGGCGGCAGATCACCATTCCGCTCTCCGTCCTGTTTCGTTTTATCCCTACCATGCAGGAGGAGTCGGCGGCCATCAAGGATGCCATGCGGATGCGGGAGGTCCAGTTCGGGACAAAGAAGTTCTGGCAAAATCCCGCCGCCCTGATTGAATACCGTTTTATTCCCCTGATGATCTCGGTGGTCAAAATCGGGGATGATCTCTCTGCGGCAGCCTTGACCCGCGGCCTGGATAACCCGGTCCGGCGCACCAATATCACAAAGGTCGGGTTTACCGGCTGGGATCTGCTGGCGGTGCTGATTGCCGGAACTGCACTGCTCTCTACATACTTTTTCAGCCCGTGGTAAGGAGGTGATACTGTGATTGAATTGAAAGATGTTTCCTTTACCTATGAGAGTGGGGAAACCGAGAACAACCTAAGCCATATCAATCTGGCAATTCAGGACGGTGAAACTATCCTGCTCTGTGGAGAGTCTGGCTGTGGCAAGACAACACTAACCCGGCTGATCAACGGTTTGATCCCACATTACTACGGTGGGAAACTGACCGGGCAAGTCCTCTTAGATGGGAAAGAGCTAAAAGACTATCCCCTTTATCAAATCGGACAGCGGGTGGGGTCTGTATTCCAAAACCCAAGAACACAATTCTACAATGTAGATACCACCAGTGAGATTGTTTTTGGGTGTGAAAACATGGCCCTGCCAGTCCCGGAGATGCGGAAGCGTCTGGAGGAGACTGCCCACAGCCTCAAGCTGGAAAAACTGCTGAACCGGAGCTTGTTTGCCCTATCCGGCGGGGAAAAACAGAAAATCGCCTGCGCCTCTGCCGACGCAATCCACCCGGACATCTTTGTACTGGACGAGCCATCCTCCAACCTGGATATTTCCACCATTGAAGATTTAATTGGCGTAATCCGGCACTGGCGGTCCGAGAAAAAGACTGTGATCGTCGCGGAACACCGGCTTTATTATCTCGTTCCCTACGCAGATCGGATTATCTACATGAAACATGGAGAGATCAGTAAGGAATTTACAAGGCAGCAATTTCAATTACTGTCTCCCGAAACTTTACAGGGAATGGGGCTACGCGCCCTTGATCCATTCAACCTTCCACCGGAGGCCAAACCAAAAGCGAAACCGCCGACTTTACATATCAAGGAATTTCGGTTTTCTTATGATAAACACGGCCCTCTTATTGTGGACATTCCTGATTTGACGCTACCACAAGGAGAAATCATTGGAATTATTGGGAATAACGGCGCGGGAAAATCCACATTTGCTCGTTGCCTGTGTGGATTGGACAAACGGGCTTTGGGTGAGTTAGAACTTAATGGACATTCTTATCGTGCAAAGCAGCGGTGCCACATATCTTACATGGTTATGCAAGATGTAAACCACCAACTGTTTACCGAGGATGTGTTGGATGAATTGCTTCTTAGTATGGACGGTGAGGACGAAAAAGAAAATACAGAATGGGCAAACCAGATTTTATCCAGCCTTGATTTAGCAGCCAAAATCAAACTGCATCCCATGTCTTTATCTGGCGGGGAAAAGCAACGGGTAGCGATTGGAAGTGCTATCGCCTCAAACAAGGAAATCCTTGTTTTTGACGAACCGACCAGTGGCTTAGACTATTTCCATATGGTAGAGGTGTCTGATAATTTGAACCGCTTAAAAGACATGGGAAAAAGCCTATTCCTGATTACCCATGATCCTGAATTGATTTATAAGTGTTGTACTTATCTTCTGTTTATTCAAGAGAATAAGGTGCTATGGCATCGGCCAATGGATGATGAAGCAATCAAACTCTTACGGGCATTTTTCTCACATGAAAAAGGAGCAAATATAATCAATGCGTCTTAGCAAAACGCTTCATGCGTCCGGGGAGGACTACCTGGAAATCATCCTTGTTCTCCAAAAGAAACTCGGTATGGTACGCTCCGTAGATGTGGCCCGG
>OLFT01003409.1_pt1 | contig 11816 bp, 10 predicted proteins | sample 1604921 | NCBI WGS metagenome assembly OLFT01 (sample SAMEA3888897, study PRJEB22519) | human gut metagenome | biome: human gut; feature: human-associated habitat; material: faeces | place: Denmark | collected 2013 | reverse complement strand
CCGCGACGCCGACGCAAATATAGAGATCTTCCGCGGCGGCCATATCGCCTTCCAGCATATAGGTCGCCTGATTTCCCCTGGCGTCGAGCTGCTTTAGCGTCACACTTTGCAAGCGCATAATCCCGCCAGTCTGTTCAGCAAACTGCTTTTTCACCACGTCGTCTGTTGGCGTGTTGGCATCCGCCAGCACGTAACAAGGGGAAGCGATCATCAGGACGGTGAGCGTTTTCCATGCCTCTTTCATCAGCAAATTCCTTTTATGAATACAGCAGGCATCATAAGGCGTTCGCCACCGCAGGCAGGATAAATGAAATCTGATTTTGCTACCTGCGGACGCAGGTAGCGGGATGTCGCTTACTTTAACGAGCCCACCAGCGCTTTGCGGCTGTCCTCAAGGGAGACCACTCGGCTGCAGACGTCTTTACCAAACTGCTGGAAATCGGCCTCCTGGTTTTTCCACTCGTCCTGAATCGCGGTTTGCAGACCGCCGAGGCTGCCGAGAATGCCCTGCAGCGGGTTGCCGCCGCCTTTGAGCACCGCTTTCGCCCCCATCTCGTTAATGCTGTCCTGCAGAATGCCGCCCATCGCCTGATTCACCAGCTGCTGGCCGTCGGCGCGCACCTGGTCGATGGCTTTATAGTGGAAGGTCAGGCCATCGCTGCGGCGCTCAATAATGCGGTTCATCTGTTCTTTCAGCTGCGCGTCCAGCTTAGTCAGACGACCGTGCATACTGCTGTCGGCGCCGACCTGTTCGGTAATGATTTTATCCAGCGCCTTGCGGCCTTTTTCGACTCGCGAACGCGCGCCTTCGTCAATCCACGGCAGGCTGCTGCGCAGACCGGCCTGATAATCCTGGGCCTGCTCGCGCTGGGCGGCGCTGAGGGCATAGGCCTTGCCGTTAAAGGTCAGGTTACCGTCCGGTTTGATCACCAGATTGCCATTTTCCCCTTTCACCTGGACCTGCTGCGGGGTGAGGATCACATCGTCACGCGGCGTGACGCTACACTGGTAGTCTGCATGGGCAGACAAAGCGGTGACGGAGAGCGCCACCGCCAGCAGCGTTTTACGCATCATAAAACTCCCTTAAGACAAAACGGGCCGGCAGTTGCCGACCCTTGTCAAACTTAGTCCCACCAGACGTCAAAAAGTTCGCTGGTGCGCACATCCTCTAACTTACGCGCTTCCAGCCATTTGCGCACGATAGCCTGATGCTCTTCGGTACATTTACCGATCTCCTGCATGCAGATCAGCCCCTCCCAGGAGAGATAGCCGCTGCCGTCAAAGGCCAGCTTGTTCGGCTCAATCACCTCTTCGATCAGATCGTTGACCGTCTGGTCGATCTGTTCTTCGCTGGTCCCTTCCGGGAAACGCCAGGCGACGGAGAAGCCTAACTCCTGAAACTCGTCGATATGCATTTTTTTCCGCAGACGACGGCTACGATTCTTGGCCATTATTTCACCCTCTCGAACATTAAGTCCCATACGCCGTGGCCGAGACGATGGCCACGCTGTTCAAATTTGGTTACCGGGCGCGATTCCGGGCGCGGTACGTAATCGTTGCTTGCCGACTGGTTACGGTATCCTTCCAGCGAGGACATCACTTCCAGCATATGGACGGCATAGGCTTCCCAGTCTGTCGCCATATGGAAGACGCCGCCGAGCTTCAGTTTACTTTTCACCAGCTCGGCGAAAGGCGGCTGCACGATACGACGTTTATTATGGCGCGCTTTGTGCCACGGGTCAGGGAAAAACAGCTGCACCATATTCAGCGAGTTATCCGGAATCATAGTGTGCAGCACTTCCACCGCATCGTGACACATCACGCGCAGGTTTTGCACACCTTCTTCTTCGGCCGAGGCCAGACAGGCGCCGACGCCCGGGGAGTGCACTTCGATGCCGAGGAAATTCTGTTCCGGTTTGGCTTTTGCCATCGCCACCAGCGAGGCGCCCATCCCGAAGCCAATTTCGAGGGTGACCGGCGCTTCGCGGCCAAACAGGGCGGCGAAATCGAGCGGCGCATCGTTGAATTCAACGCCCATCACCGGCCAAATGTTATCCAGCGCATGCTGCTGCCCTTTCGTCAGGCGGCCCTGGCGACGGACGAAGCTACGAATACGGCGCAGCGGACGGCCGTTTTCATCAAATTCCGGAGAGATGACGTCGTTTTTCATAAAAGTTAGGTCTGCTAGTGAAAGTGTTCGGAAAACGGGCATTATCCAAAGTTACCCGGCGGATGCAAGGGTTTACAGCCACTCGGCCTTGTGCTGCAATCTGCCACCCTGTAATCGCGATCCCGGAGCCGTAGCTTTGACTTTTCTCGCCACGCAATTTTCAGCCCAGGTCCTGGACTGGTACGACAAATACGGGCGTAAAACCCTGCCCTGGCAAATCGCCAAGACGCCCCACAAAGTATGGCTCTCCGAAGTGATGTTGCAACAAACCCAGGTGACCACGGTTATCCCGTATTTTGAACGCTTTATGGCGCGTTTCCCCACGGTGGTCGATCTCGCCAACGCGCCGCTGGATGAGGTGCTGCATCTGTGGACCGGACTGGGTTACTACGCGCGGGCGCGCAACTTACACAAAGCGGCGCAGCAGGTGACGACGCAGTACGGCGGCGAATTCCCGCAGACCTTTGACGAAGTGGCGGCGCTTCCCGGCGTCGGGCGCTCAACGGCGGGGGCCATTTTATCCCTTTCGCTCGGTCAGCATTATCCGATTCTCGACGGCAACGTGAAGCGCGTGCTCGCCCGCTGCTATGCTGTCAGCGGCTGGCCGGGGAAAAAAGAGGTGGAAAAACGGCTGTGGGAGATCAGCGAAGCGGTCACGCCGGCGAAGGGCGTGGAGCGCTTTAACCAGGCGATGATGGATCTCGGGGCGATGGTCTGCACCCGATCGAAGCCGAAGTGCGAACTGTGCCCGCTGAGCAACGGCTGCGTGGCCTACGCCAATCATTCATGGGCAGAATATCCGGGCAAAAAACCGAAGCAGACCATTCCGGAACGCACCGGCTATTTCCTGCTGATGCAGCACGGCGACGAGGTGTTTCTCGCCCAGCGTCCGCCGGTGGGCCTGTGGGGCGGATTGTTCTGTTTTCCGCAGTTTGCCGACGAAGCGGGCCTGCGCGAGTGGCTGGCACAGCGCCAGATTAAGGCCGATAATCTGACGCAGCTCACCGCTTTTCGCCACACTTTCAGCCATTTCCATCTGGATATTGTGCCGATGTGGCTTACAGTGCACTCATCTGGCGCATGCATGGATGAAGGCAACGCACTCTGGTATAACTTAGCGCAGCCGCCGTCGGTCGGTCTGGCGGCCCCCGTGGAGCGCTTGTTGCAACAGTTAAAAGCCGGAACGCCGGTATAAATTTTCGGCTATCAAAGAGGATTGATTATGAGCAGAACCATTTTTTGTACCTTCCTGCAGCGTGAAGCGGACGGCCAGGATTTTCAGCTGTATCCGGGCGAACTCGGGAAGCGCATTTACAACGAAATATCCAAAGAAGCCTGGGCGCAGTGGCAGCACAAGCAGACCATGCTGATCAACGAGAAAAAGCTCAGCATGATGAACCCGGAGCACCGCAAGCTGCTGGAGCAGGAGATGGTGCAGTTCCTGTTTGAAGGGAAAGACGTGCACATCGAAGGCTATACGCCGCCGGAAAAACAGTAAGGGCCCTGCGGCCTTTTAAAAACAAACACAACACGCACGCCCGGAATGATGAAAAAATACTTAGCGCTCGCGCTGATTGCGCCGTTGCTCGTTTCGTGTTCCAGCTCCAATAAAAAAGGCGCCGAATACAACGAGGCCTGGGTCAAGGATACCAACGGTTTTGATATCCTGATGGGCCAGTTTGCCCACAACATCGAGAACATTTGGGGGTACAACGAAGTCCTGCTCGCCGGGCCGAAGGACTACGTCAAATACACCGACCAGTATCAAACCCGCAGCCACATCAACTTCGATGAAGGGACGATCACCGTCGAGACCATCGCCGGCACCGATCCGCGCGGACGACTGCGCCAGGCGATCGTTAAAACCCTGCTGATGGGCGATGACCCCAACTCCATCGACCTTTATTCCGATGTCGATGACATTCAGATCTCCAAAGAGCCGTTCCTCTATGGCCAGGTGGTGGATAACACCGGGGCATCGATTCGCTGGGAGTGGCGCGCCGCGCGCTTTGCCGACTATCTGCTGCAAACCCGCCTGAAGAGCCGCAACAACGGCCTGCGCGTGGTCTACAGCATCACCATCAACCTGGTGCCGAACCACCTCGACAAACGTGCGCATAAATACCTCGGCATGGTGCGTCAGGCCTCGCGTAAGTATGGGGTTGATGAGTCGCTGATCCTCGCGATTATGCAGACCGAATCCTCCTTTAACCCTTATGCGGTCAGCCATGCCGACGCCATGGGGCTGATGCAGGTGGTCCAGCACAGCGCCGGCAGAGACGTCTTCCGTTCCCAGGGTAAATCGGGCCTGCCAAGCCGCAGCTATCTGTTCGACCCGGCGAATAACATTGACACCGGTACCGCCTACCTGGCGATGCTGAACAATGTCTACCTCGCCGGCATCGATAACCCCACCTCGCGTCGCTACGCGGTGATCACCGCCTATAACGGCGGCGCCGGCAGCGTGCTGCGGGTCTTCTCCAGCGATAAAGTCCAGGCGGCCAATATCATCAACAGCATGGCGCCAGGGGACGTCTACCAGACCCTGACTACCCGCCATCCTTCGGCGGAATCGCGCCGCTATCTGTATAAAGTTAACACGGCGCAGAAAAGCTACCGCCGTAAATAACCCCCTCCTGACACCGGCCTCAGCCCCGCGCTGAGGCCGCGTTTTTTCTGCGCCATACGGTGCAATATCTTTCGGTTTTCTGCGGCAGTTAACAGAAGCCTTCGGTTGGCGAATGATAGAATCGCATCAAAATAACGGGTTTAATGTTATTTTAAAAACATAACAAGCCCACATTCGTGAGGATAACTACATGAATCTTAAGCTGCAGCTCAAAATACTGTCGTTCCTGCAGTTCTGTCTTTGGGGGAGCTGGCTTACCACGCTTGGCTCATACATGTTTGTCACCCTGAAGTTTGACGGCGCAGCAATCGGCGCGGTTTATAGCTCGCTCGGTATCGCCGCGGTGCTGATGCCGACGCTGCTCGGCATCGTCGCCGATAAGTGGATTAGCGCCAAATGGGTGTATGCCGTTTGTCACCTGGTGGGTGCGCTGACGCTGTATCTGGCGGCGCAGGTCACCACGCCGGGCGAAATGTTCCTCGTGATCCTGCTTAACTCGCTGGCCTATATGCCGACGCTGGGGCTGATTAACACCATCTCTTACTATCGCCTGCAGTCTGCGGGGCTGGATATCGTTACCGATTTTCCGCCGATCCGTATCTGGGGCACTATCGGCTTTATCTTCGCCATGTGGGGCGTCAGCTTCTCCGGCTTTGAGCTGAGCCATATGCAGTTGTACATCGGTGCGACGCTGTCGGTATTGCTGGCGCTGTTCACCCTGACGCTGCCGACGATCCCGGTGGCTAACGCCCAGCGTAATCAAAGCTGGACGGAGATGCTGGGGCTTAACGCTTTCGCGCTGTTTAAAAACAAGCGTATGGCAATCTTCTTTATCTTTTCGATGATGCTCGGCGCCGAGCTGCAAATCACCAACATGTTCGGTAATACCTTCCTGCACAGCTTCGATAAAGATCCGCTGGTTGCCGGCAGCTTTATCGTCGAACACGCCTCGGTGCTGATGTCGATCTCGCAGATCTCCGAGACCCTGTTTATCCTGACCATCCCGTTCTTCCTCAGCCGCTACGGCATTAAGAACGTCATGCTGATGAGTATCGTGGCGTGGATGCTGCGCTTCGGCCTGTTCGCCTTTGGCGACCCGACGCCGTTCGGCACCGTGCTGCTGGTACTGTCGATGATCGTCTACGGTTGCGCCTTCGACTTCTTCAACATCTCCGGTTCAGTGTTCGTTGAGAAAGAGGTGCGCCCGGAAATCCGCGCCAGCGCCCAGGGGATGTTCCTGATGATGACCAACGGCTTCGGCTGTATTCTCGGTGGCATGGTGAGCGGCAAAGTGGTGGAGCACTTTACCGTCGAAGGGATCACTAACTGGCAGAGCGTGTGGCTGATTTTCGCCGGCTATTCGCTGGCGCTGGCTTTTGCCTTCGTGGCGCTGTTCAAATACAAACACGTCAGACAGCCGACCGCCGCGCAGCAGAGCGCGTGATCGGCAAAAGTAAAACGCCCCGCCTGTTCGGCGGGGCGTTTTTTTATCCCTTCAACACGTAGCCATACAGCCGCTTAATGCCGTCCGGATCCGTCTCGCTATATACTCCCTGCAGCTCCGGCGAGAAGCCCGGCAGCATATTGACCCCCTCCTCCAGCGCGAGGAAATAGCGCAGCACAGCGCCCCCCCAGACCTCACCGGGCACCACGCATAATACCCCCGGCGGATACGGCAGCGCCCCTTCCGCCGCGACGCGGCCCTCCGCCTCGCTCAGACGCACCAGCTCCACGTCGCCGCGGATAAATTCGCGGTTGGCATCCTGGGGATTCATCACCACCCGCGGGAAGCTCCGTTTACGGAACATCTCTTTTTGCAGGCTCTTCACGTCAAAGCTGACGTACAGATCGTGCATCTCCTGGCACAACTCGCGCAGGGTATAGTCGCGATAGCGCACCGGATATTTGTTGTAGATGGTCGGCAACACATCGGCCAGCGGCGTATCCGCTTCAATATGCTGTTCAAACTGCCCCAGCATCGCCACCAGCTGCGCCATTTTTTCGGCGCTTTCCGCCGGCGTCAGCAGGAACAGAATCGAGTTAAGATCGCACTTCTCCGGCACGATGCCGTTTTCCCGCAGGTAATGCGCCAGAATGGTCGCCGGGATGCCGAACTCACTGTACTCCCCGCTCTCCGCGTCGATGCCAGGGGTGGTCAACAACAGCTTGCACGGGTCGACAAAATACTGGTCGTCGGCATAGCCCTCGAAACCATGCCAGCGCGCGCCCGGTTCGAAGCTGAAGAAACGACGCTCCCGGGCGATCGCTTCGGTCGGGTGATCCTGCCACGGGCGCCCCGCCACCATCGGCGGAATAAAGGGCTGAATCATCTTACAGTTGGCAATGATCGCTTTGCGCGCCTCGATGCCCAGCGCCACGCACTCGGCCCACAGGCGGCGGCCGCTCTCGCCTTCGTGAATTTTGGCGTTGACGTCCAGCGCGGCGAACAGCGGATAAAACGGGCTGGTGGAGGCATGCAGCATAAAGGCGTTATTCAGCCGTTTGTGCGGACAGAAGCGCGCCTGGCCGCGCAGATGGTTATCCTTTTTATGGATCTGCGACGTCTGCGAGAAACCGGCCTGCTGCTTGTGTACGGACTGGGTGACAAAAATGCCCGGATCGTCCGGCGTCAGCTCCAGCAGTAGCGGCGAACAGTCGGCCATCATCGGGATAAACTGCTCATAGCCCACCCACGCCGAGTCGAACAGGATGTAATCGCAGAGGTGGCCGATTTTATCGACCACCTGGCGGGCGTTATAGACCGTGCCGTCATAGGTCCCGAGCTGGATCACCGCCAGGCGAAACGGGCGAGCGGCCGTGGCTTTCTCTGGCGCCGCTTCGCGGATGAGATCCCGCAGGTAGCGCTCATCAAAGCAACGCTCGTCAATGCCGCCGATAAAGCCGAACGGATTGCGCGCGGCTTCAAGATAGACAGGCGTCGCCCCCGCCTGAATCAGCGCCCCGTGATGGTTTGACTTGTGGTTGTTGCGATCGAACAGCACCAGATCGCCGCGGGTCAACAGCGCGTTGGTCACAACTTTGTTGGCCGCCGAGGTGCCGTTAAGGACGAAGTAGGTTTTATCCGCATTAAAGACCTTCGCGGCGAACTTCTGCGCATGCTTGGCCGACCCTTCGTGGATCAGCAGATCGCCTAATTTTACATCGGCGTTACACATATCGGCGCGAAAGACGTTTTCGCCAAAAAAGTCATAGAACTGACGGCCTGCGGGATGCTTTTTGAAAAAGGCCCCGTGCTGGTGTCCCGGACAGGCAAAAGTGCTGTTATCCATTTCGACGTACTGGGTCAGCGTATTGAAAAACGGCGGCAGCAGACGCGCTTCATAATCGCAGGCCGCCGCTTCCAGCTCGAGCCACTCCTGATCTTTACCGGCGATCACCGCCTGTACCCCCTCCGGCTTATCGACCGCCGTCTCGCTCAGCAGGTAGACCGGCAGGTTAAATCCGCTACGCCTGAGGAGGGCAAGGATACCGCTGCGACTGTCCGCCGCGGTGATGACGACTGCCGCCACATCGGTAAAATCGGTACTGTCCAGCGCCACAACGCGACGGTGGGTGGACAAGCGGGTGACCAGCTCGCAGCTGGCGGCAATGTGCATGGATTTCATAAGCGCAAATGCCCGTATCGGGAGTGTAAAAATCTCAGACAAGGGAAACCTTGCCCAACGATGTGTCCGGGTCTGACGGATTCAGCTCCGACCGCCGGACATCAGTAAAAGCAGACGCGTCCGATCTTACTGTTGCCCTACAGTGAGCATACGTGTCCTTCACCGCATGGTGAACGAAGGGGTAAGCGTAGCAAGATGAGGCAGCCCACGCATCTGTGCGCGGCGTCGCTGGCGAGGTAATGGCAGTGTCGTCATCGGCGGCCTCATATCAGGGAGGAGAAAATTCGCGCAATCATGGCACCTTTCCCTGGCAGGCGCAAGATGAAAACCGTATGCACTTATATCACGGATACACAAGCTTTCACGGCGGGTTAACGTCATAATCAATCGGTTATCAGGGATATTTAACAGGAGTCAGCGTGGTTACAGGACCTTTTATTAATGCCAGCGCGGTGCTGGTCGGCGGCGTGTTAGGCGCCTTACTCAGCCAGCGGTTGCCGGAACGGATCCGCACATCCATGACCTCAATTTTTGGCCTGGCGTCATTAGGCATCGGTATTTTACTGGTGATTAAATGCGCCAATCTGCCGGTGATGGTGCTGTCGACCCTGGTGGGAACGCTGCTCGGCGAAATATGCAATATGGAAAAAGGCATAAATACGCTGGTCAGTCAGCTTCAGCAGTTGCTGTCATCGAAGGGTAAGAAAAAGGCCTCGGCGCATGACTCCTATATTCAGAGCTATGTGGCGATTATCGTCCTGTTCTGCGCCAGCGGCACCGGCGTCTTCGGCGCCATGCGCGAAGGGATGACCGGCGACGCCAGCATTCTGATTGCCAAAGCGTTTCTTGATTTTTTCACCGCCACCATTTTCGCCTGCACCCTGGGCATTGCCGTCGCCGCCATCAGCGTGCCGATGCTGCTTATCCAACTGACCCTCGCGGCCTGCGCGGCGATCATTATGCCGCTCACCACGCCGATGATGCTGGCGGATTTCAGCGCCGTCGGCGGTATGCTGCTGGTGGCCACCGGGCTGCGCATCTGCGGAATAAAAATGTTTGCCGTGGTGAATATGCTGCCTGCGCTGGTGCTGGCGATGCCGATTTCAGCGGCCTGGACGCTGTTTTTTGCCTGAAGACGCGTGCTTTTAGCGCAATGTGGTGATAGATTGTTCAGTCTGCTGCAAAACAGATAAATTTCGTTGACGAGGCGCGGCGATTACGGTTTAATGCGCCCCGTTGCCCGGATAGCTCAGTCGGTAGAGCAGGGGATTGAAAATCCCCGTGTCCTTGGTTCGATTCCGAGTCCGGGCACCACTATTTAAAGAACCCAGCCTATGGCTGGGTTTTTGCTTTTGGGGAATGGAAATCTGGAGCCCCCATTCCTGATCTGGCTAGTTATAATGCGAAGGCTAGATTTGCTCTGCACCACGCCCAGTGCTTCGGTAATCAGCCACTCGCCTTTGGGCCAGCGGCGGTTTAGAGCGTTTGTCAGCCAGGAGGACGCCAGCCCGGCCTGACGAGTCAGCGCCGCCAGCGAAGTGCCCCGTTTTCTCAGCACGGCGATAATATCGGCGGAATGTCGGTCCTGCGGCATCATGCTGTCACCTCATCGATAAACTTCACACCATCGGCGGTACGTATCCAGCGCGGGACCTTGAGTTCAGCAGCAAAGCACCAGACCAGCTCACACGTTAATCCGGTCAGCATTTGTTCCATTTTCGGCAGCAATGCACGTCCTGTCAGAAGTCTCGCCAGCGTGAGTGAGTAGTCGCAAAATACTTCGGAACCGGGTACAAAGTAGGTGGAGCTGGCGGGATGGAATCGTTCAGCGTGGGGCGCAGCAGATTTTGTGGAAGGCGGATCGCAAAAATAAAAAACTACTAATGAGGCAGGGTGTTCTTTATTCTCTCGCTCTTCAAATACTGATGCGGGTCTGAGCAGCGATATGTGATAAGGCATCCTGACATAACGCCCGTTTACTCTGACAGGCAATAGTATGTTAGCTGCAGTTTTTCTGGTATAACACAGTGAAATGTAATTCAAGCATAATCCGGCCACACCGGAGGTGTGATAATGAAAGACAGTATTATTCAAAATATAGCTCATAAGTTGTTTCTTGAAAGAACTGGCTCACTGGTGCATGAACTAACAGAAAAGGAACTTAGTCATATATCAGAAAAATATTCAGACGATTACTTTACAAAAGATAATAAAATAACTTTCTCCTCTTATGAAAATAGAGATAAATATATTGTCAGATATTATTTATCCACAATTAACATTAGTGACGAAGATGTAAAAGAAAAGATATTAAAACTATCTTTTGATATATATACCGTAGGATTAAGGGGAGATAATTCGACTGCGGGATTATTCCTCAGCCAATACGAAGATGAAATAGATATCTGGGATATGTTAACCACATCTACTCGCAACCATTACGAAACTACCTCACTGGCTGACCAATTCCTGAAGCATACTAAAAATATAGAACCAAAAGTGATTTTTCGTTTTTTTTCTGAAATTTACAACAAATCCAATGGTTATATTGGCACTTTTTCTTTATTTTCAGACAGGTTATCTGAAGATACATCAAAATGTCATGAGATAATTAAAGAATTTTATCTTACTATAACACAGGACGTCCTGTTCCTTTATAATATTGCTTTGTTCGCTCTACAAAAATATGACTATTCATCTGCAATTGATATTCTACTCGGTGATATAGAAAAAAATGACGTCATCCTGTCTCCTCAAGCATTGTGGATACTTGGCAGATTTGTAGAAATAAATAATATAGAATATCGTAACGATGAAATAAAATTAATCATCAAAGACAAGATTGCTTCTCCGGTTACAGATATTTCCAATGCTGCTATACAAGCAACCGTAAACACAGTAGATAAAATACCTGAGTTTTGTCAAATTATCCATAAATTACTTATAGATAATCATACAAAAGCAATAGCATTACTTTGCCAAAGAATAGCCATGGCGAAAAACTTACAAACTCACGCTGACTTTCCTGAATGGATAAATATCATATGTATTAACTCAGGAGATGATGTCGATCTCAGAGGACTAATTTTTCATATTTTATCATCACTCACTGAAGATGAAACCAAACATCAGCTATTGATTAGTTGTCTGTTTGTAATGATAAAGAATGGTTCTATAGTAAGAAAATCTCAGGAAATAAAGAGCTTTTTATATAAAGCAGAAAAATCCAGTGAGCTAATAAATAAAATTTTTACATTAGCACTTATTGATGACACTCCAGAAATCGCCGAGTTTTCGCGATTACTATCAACACATTTAATGGTTAATGATAGCAGTCATTTATTAAGTTACAGCCTTCCAATTATTAACAGTTTTACAGAGAGAGATTTCA
>OLFT01003407.1_pt1 | contig 11818 bp, 9 predicted proteins | sample 1604921 | NCBI WGS metagenome assembly OLFT01 (sample SAMEA3888897, study PRJEB22519) | human gut metagenome | biome: human gut; feature: human-associated habitat; material: faeces | place: Denmark | collected 2013 | reverse complement strand
ATGTCACCGGTGGTATGCCGGAGCCGGTATTGATGTGGACGGAGGCACGGGATGTCTCCGCCATGCAGGAAGCCCTGTCTGGGATTATTGGTGCCTACGAACGTGACTTTGCCAAGCACCCCAATATCAGTGAGTTCCCAAAGATCTCTATGATCTGGAAGTCTATACCGTCCCAGCTGGCAAGGGAGAATAAGAAGTTTATCTACAAAGTTGTCAAAGAAGGCGCAAGAGCCCGAGAATACGAGGATGCTTTGCAGTGGCTGGTGGATGCAAGACTGGTGCATAAGATCTACCGCAGCACTGCTCCCGGCTTGCCGGTGGCTGCCTACGATGACCTGTCTGCATTTAAGATTTATCTGGTGGATGTGGGTTTGCTCCGCCGTCTGGCACAGCTGGCTCCCACGGCCTTTGGAGAGGGCAACCGCCTGTTCACCGAGTTCAAGGGCGCTTTGACTGAAAACTTTGTGCTGCAGACCCTGATCACGCAGTTTGAAGTGGTTCCCCGCTATTGGAGCCAGAATAATCCACCTTATGAAGTGGATTTCCTCATTCAACGGGAAAATGACATTTTCCCTGTTGAGGTCAAGTCTGAGGCCAATACCACCAGCAAGACCCTCAAGAAGTTTAAGGAGCTGTTCCCAGATCAAGTCAAGCTCCGTGTGCGGTTCTCTCTGGATAATCTGAAGCTGGATGATGATGTACTGAACATCCCTTTGTTCATGGCTGATCAAGCAGATAGATTGATTGGATTGGCATTAGAAAAGAAGAATAGCTTTGGTCAGTAATGGTTCATCAATATAAAAAGTAACAATTTGACCTATAAAATGCTGGCCCCGAAGACGGTTGTGATCTCTGTCTCCAACACCCGTACCGATGATTGTCCCGCTGCCTCTGTCCTTCAGATGGTGCGGGAGAAGGGCTGCGCGTTGTATGTTACAGATGCGATCCCAGATAGTAACGGGCACGTGAGCAACCACCCAGCCATTCATTTTGATATCTAAACCGGCGGTTGTCTCCGCTCCGTTCAAGCCGGATCAAAAAGTCAGCGATCAATTAAAATACTACTACCGCCAAAACGAACAGCGTATAAAATTACCCTGCCGATTCCGGCCAATGTCAGTAAGTTAAGCTGACAAATCCTCCTACCCTCAGAAATGAAAGGGTAGGAGGTTTTTTTCGTAATAATTCAAAACAGGGCTTGGCAAAAGCATCATTTCGTGCGGCCATTTTGCTAACTTCGGTTAGCAAAATGGCCTTTGTAGTTAGAAGCGTGTCCCGACACGCCAAACTACGAGGAGGCTTACTTATGAATCCAAAAACCGTAAAAAAAGCACTGAAAGATGCAATTCAAGCTACGAATCTGGATGCATCCGCTTTCCCTTTACATGATATTAAGAGGCTTTATGCGATGCGCTGGGGTATTGAGAAGCTAACGCAGAAATCTTCTTCCAGCTTCACCTATAGAGTAGCATAATTCTTGTGATTTGAACATTCTTTTTAAAGCGGATTTTCCGATCCGCTTTGTTGTCATGCCCTGATGTCGCAAAAAACAGCACACAGCTTGCTTTCGCTTTGCTATGTGCTGTCTTTGTGAGGTTCCTTACTTGCTAACTAAGTGACATTGCCGATTCCGGCAGGGTAATTTTGTGGGCTGCTTATTTTAGCGGTCAAGCACGGTGATACGAAAGCGCATCGCACCCGCTGTTACAGGATCAGACCGAAGGCGATATAGAGGGCCGCCGCGCACGCCGCAGTTACCAGCGCATAGGGGAGCTGCGTTTTTACGTGAGAATACAGATCGGTGCCTACGGACATGGAGGACAGGATCGTGGTATCGGAAAGGGGAGAGCAGTGGTCGCCGAAAATGCCGCCGGACACCACCGCGCCGATGGTCAGCAGGATATTGCCGTTCATAGCCACCGCCATGGGAACCGCAATGGGCATCATGATGGAGAATGTGCCCCAGCTGGTTCCCGTGCAGAAGGCCATCAACGCACCCATCAGGAAGATGATGGCCGGGCAGAAGGCACCGTCAATGCTGTCACCCAGCAGGCTGGCAAGGAACTGGCCGGTTCCCATTCCCTTGATGACCCCGCCGATGGAGAAGGACAGCACCAGAAGGATCACCAGACCCATCATGCTGCTGACGCCCTTCATAACGCTGTCGCCGAACTCCTTGGCGGTCATGATCCCCTGCTTTGTATACATGACGCACATAATGAGCAGCGTGATGACAACAGAGTAGAGGATCGCCGTGGTTCCGTCGCCCGCCGCCAGATTTCCTCCGCCGGTGACCAGCAGGCCGATGAAAGCACCGCCGATCAGGGTGATGAGCGGGAACATCATGTTCCACTTGTTCTCTTTGCCTTCCTCCACCAGCTCCTCAAAGCCGTCATTGTCATTGAGCAGCGGCGTTACTCCGTCATCATACAGCTTGCCGGTGTTCCGCACCCGCAGCTCTGCCTTTTTCATGGGGCCCCAGTCTTTTCCAGTGACAATATAGAACAGCACGAACAGCAGGGAGAGGATACTGTAAAACTGGAAGGGGAGGCTCCGAATCAGCAGATTCATAGGCTCGCCCTGGATGTATCCGGAGGCGATCTCCGCGGAGATCAGGCCCATCAGCATAGCACCCCAGGAGTTCAGGGGAATGATGGCGTTGACAGGTGCGGAAGTCGCGTCGCAGATGTAGGCCAGCTTTTCACGGGAGACCTTGAATTTATCGATCAGCGGGCGGGTCACCACGCCGGTGAACATGATGCTGAGCAGACCGTCGATAAAAATGATGATGCCGATCACATAGGCAATGAGCATTGCCATCCGCGGGCTCTTCACGCGCTTGCTCTGCTCGGTCAGGTAATTGACGAAGCCCTTGACGCCGCCGGAGATGCGCACCAGGATCACAAACGCGCCCATCAGCGCCGTGAACAGGAAGGTTTTCAGATTCCCGGTGTCGGCGCAAACACTTAAAATGCCGTTGACGCTTTCGTTGATAGCGGTAAACGGATTCCATCCGCAAATAATCAGTTGTCCGGTAAAAATGCCCACCAGCATGGCCAGCGGCACCTTCCGCGTTGCAATGGCCACTGCCAGCGTCAGAATCGGAGCAACCAGAGTCAAATAGCCGTAATCCATAAGTTTTTCCCTCTTTCTCGATCAATACTGTGCAAATAAGGAGCCGAGCCCGCCTGTATGCAAATAGCAGACGGGGCCGGACACTTTTTTCTGTTCGATCCAGTCCATCATCCCCACCAGGACCTTGCTGGTATAGACGTTTTCGATGAAGATCCCCTCGCTGCGGGCAAAGGACAGGACCGCCTGTTGGCTTTCCTCCGTGTTTTCACCCCAGCCGCCGCCACGGTAGGCGTCTGTGATCTCTGCCGCCTGTTCCACTGGCACGTCCATGGGGAGCCCGGTGATCTCCTCCGCTTCGGAGATGGTGGAGCGGATATGCGCCGTCAGCGTTTCCCGGTCATCCTCGACGCTGACGATCACAATGCGGAAGGGCTGGCCCATCAGCTGATTTCCGTAGATCAGCCCGGCTGCGACGCCGCCGTTTCCGCCGGGGGCGAAAATCGTCATGCGGCCAATTCCAAGATCCTCGCACTGCCGCTTCATTTCCACCACCGCGGCGGTATAGCCCAACGCGCCCCGGCCGGTGGTCGCGCCGTTGCGGACCACGTAGATCTGTTCGCCGGCGGACTGGTAAGCGGCGGCCAGCTCCTCCATGCGGCGGTTCCGAACCGTGCCGTCACAAGGGCCGAGGAAGTGTATTTTGGTACCCAGCAGCTCCTCCAGTAGGAGATTTCCCTCTTTGCGGGCTGGCTCCGTCGCGTTGATGATAAGCTCACAGTCCAGCCCGGCCTTGGCACAGGCCGCCGCGGTCAGAGCGCATAGATTTGATTGCTCCGGCCCCGCCGCCAGGATTTTGGATGCCCCCTTGGATCTGGCTTCCCCCAAGAGGAACTCAAGGCTGCGGATCTTATTTCCGCCCGGGCCGACGCCGGTCATGTCATCCCGCTTGATAAAGAGGCTGACGTCCTTTCCTGAGGGTTGGTAATGCATGGGGTGCAGAGGCGTTGGCATAGGCATGAGCGGCACGCGGTCTGTCTCACGCAGAAAACGTTCGATCGGTTTCATGTTCTTTCTCCAATTAGCCAAGTAGTAATTTACTTGCTTAAAGAATAACAGGCATTTTGCCGAATGTCAATCTTTTTCGGGGGCTCGCCGCCAATTACCATGAAACGCACAGAAACCTCCCGAACCTGCTTCTGTTTATTAGAAGATATACGCAATCGCGGGCGCTTTTTTCTTGTTTTGGGGGCGCTTGCGGTTGTGCGTGCTAACCGTTCTTCAAAAGCCCGGAACGAGAGGGAGGATCGTGCATGGCCCCGCTGTCACATCGTTCCCGCTGCGCTTTCGGGATGGTTGGACTGACGGTCCGCTTCGTGGGGGCGGGCATTCCGCCGATGTCCGATAGGCAGGTGCATACGCATAATATGTATACAAATACAAATATACTGCATAACATTTACGTTTGCTTATAGCACCCACTATGCGTATATACGCATGAAACACAAATACTTCCGGTGTATACAGCCACATTCTCGTATATATTTACAATAATTGAATAATTATACAAATTTTTGCAAATTTACTATTGACTTTCGGCGTGAGAAAATATACAATCCATTCATCCGAAGCACACAAACGGTGCAAGCGAGAAGGAGGAGAACGCCATGGGCATTACCGAGATATTTTTGAACTACTACCAATACTTCCTCCGAGGAACGCAGACCACCGTCATCGTTTCCCTGATCACCGTTCTGCTGGGTACGGTCCTTGGCTGCCTCATCGCGTTGCTGCGATTGTCAAGATTCAGGCTGTGCTCCGGGTTTGCCAAGCTGTATATCACCGTCATCCGGGGAACGCCGCTTCTGGTGCAGCTGTACATCGTTTACTATCAGCTTCACTTCATTCCGTGGCCGGAGGGTTCCATTCTGGGCGTGGAGCTGGCGCGGGTCATGCCCTGCATCCTGGCCCTGTCCATGAACTCCACCGCCTATGTGGCGGAGGTCATCCGTTCCGGCATTCAGGCGGTGGACTTCGGGCAGACGGAGGCCGCGCTGTCCTGCGGCATGACCCGGACGCAGGCGATGGTGAACATCATCCTGCCGCAGGCGGTCAAGAACATTCTGCCGGCGCTGGGCAATGAGTTTGTGACCATGATCAAGGAGACGTCCATCATCCAGTACCTCGGCGTCGGCGACCTGATGTACAACAACGGCATCGTCGTCACCGCCACCTACAACCCGCTGCCTTGCTACTATATTTCCGCGATCATCTACCTGACCCTGAACATCGTGCTGGGGAAGGGACTGGATCTTTTTGAGAGGAGGATGAAGTGCAGTGACCGCTGACAACGTTCTGTTTGAGATCAAGGGACTGAAAAAGAATTTCGGCGATCTGGAGGTCCTCAAGGGCATCCACACCACCATCCGAAAGGGGGAGGTTGTGGTGGTCATCGGGCCCTCCGGCTCCGGAAAGTCCACCTTTATCCGATGCCTGAACCTGCTGGAGACCCCCACGGAGGGCCAGATCTTTTTTGAGGGCAGCTGCATCACCGACAAGGGCTACGCCGTCCATAAGCACCGGGAAAAGGTGGGGATGGTGTTCCAGCAGTTCAATCTGTTCAACAACCTGACGATCCTGGAGAATGTGACCATCTCCCTGAAAAAGGTAAAGAAGGTCCCGGCTCCGGCGGCAGAGGAAAAAGCCAGAGCGCTGCTGCGGCGCGTCGGTCTGGAGGACAAGGCGGATGCCTATCCCGCTCAGCTGTCCGGCGGACAGAAGCAGCGGATCGCCATTGTCCGGGCCATGGCGATGGAGCCGGACGTGATGCTCTTTGACGAGCCCACCTCCGCGCTGGACCCGGAAATGGTGGGGGAGGTGCTCTCGGTCATTCAGGACCTCGCGAAGGAGGGCGTCACCATGGTCGTGGTCACCCACGAAATGGGCTTCGCCAAGAAGGTGGGGACCCGCATCCTCTTTATGGACGGCGGAGTGATCGCCGAGGAGGGAACGCCCCAGCAGATCTTTGAGGACCCGCAGAATGAACGGACCAAGGACTTCCTGTCCAAGGTCATCCATGTAATCTGAATCAACACAGCCGCATCAGCCGGCTTACAAAAAAATTGGAGGAATTTATTATGTTAGGTACGATCAATCCCGAAATTCTGTTTCTGCAGCAGGAAGACCAGATCAAGGCCGGTCTTTTGGATATGAAGATGATCCTGAAAATCACGGAGGATACCTATAAAATGCTGGGGCAGGGCCAGATCCAGAATCCCCCGAAGGTCCATCTGGGCATCCCGGAGGGGACGGAGTGGGAATCCTTCTTCAACACCATGCCCAGCTACATCGGCGGCGATCTGAATATCGCCGGTATCAAGTGGGCCGCCGAGTCCAAGAAGAACGCCACCACCCCCGGCATCCCTTACGGCATCGACATTTCCATCCTCAGCGACCCTGTCACGGTCCTGCCCTTCTGTATTCAGGACGGCACCATCATCACCGCCATGCGGACCTCTGCTGTGGCGGGCCTGCAGGCGAAATACTGTGCCCCCTCCGACACGGATACCGCGACGCTGATCGGCGCGGGCGTCATTGGCCGGACCATGATCATGGCGATCTGCGAGGCGATCCCCACGGTCAAGACCATTTACCTCTGCGATTTGGATCTGGAAAAGGCAGAGCAGGTGGCCAAGGAGTCTGAGGGCAAGTACGGCGTGACCATCATCCCCACCTCCGACAGCAAGACGGCAGCGGCAAAGTCTCAGCTGATCGTGGGCGAGACCACCGCCAGAACGCCCTTCATCGACAAGAGCTGGGTGAAGCCCCACAGCGCCATCGTCTGCGTCTCCAACGAGGCCACGACGGACGTGGTAAAGGCTGCGGACGTGAATGTGGTGGATTACTGGAAGCAGATCATTACCTTCAAGAATAAGGCCATCACGCAGGTGTTCGACGCCGGCGAGATCACCAAGGAGGAAGTGCTGGAAACCAGCGACCTGGTGCTGGGCAAGCCCTGCAGAACCTCTGACGAGCAGTTCATTTACGCTTGCTCTCTGGGTCTGGGCGCGCTGGACATCACCGTGGCCTACGCCCTGTACCAGAACGCGGTCAAGCTGGGCCTTGGCACCAAGGTCAAGCTGTGGGACAAGCCCCTGTGGGAATAAACGCCCCGGTCGAAAAGCGAAAAAGGAGAGAATAGCATGAAAAAAGCGATTGCTTTGCTGCTGGCGTTGGTAACGCTGTTGTCCCTGACGGCCTGCGCTGGCAAGGAGGATACGGCCTCGTCCGCACTGGATCAGATCAAGCAGAAGGGGGAGCTGGTGGTCGGCACCTCCGCGGACTACCCACCCTATGAGTTCCATACGGAGGTGGACGGGAAAGACACCATCGTGGGCTTCGACATGGAGATTGCCCAGGCCATTGCCGACAAGCTGGGTGTACCCCTGAAAATTGTAGATATGTCCTTTGACAATCTGCTGATGAGCCTTGCCAATGATGAGTTTGATCTGGTCATCGCCGGCCTGTCTGCGGATGAGGAGCGGCGCAAGACCACCGACTTCTCTGATCCCTATCTGGAAGCCAAAAACCTGATTCTGGTGCGGGCTGAGGACGCGGACAAGTACGCCAGTCTTGACGATCTGAAGGGGGTCAAGGGCGGCGCGCAGACCGGCTCCAAGCCCTATAACAACTGCGTTACCTACTGCGGTGAGGAGACCACGGTCGGCCTTGCCAAGGTGCAGGATCTGGTCATGGAGCTGGAGGCCGGAAAGCTGGATGTTGTATTTCTGGACTATATGACCGTGCTGTCCTATGCGGACGCCAAGGAGGATCTGGCCGCTGTGGATCTCAACATCCCGGAGACCAGTGACGGCTACTCCATCGCCGTCAAGAAGGGGAACACGGAGCTGGCCGAATTCATCAACGGTGTTCTGGCGGAGCTGAAGGAGCAGAACGCCATCGAGCAGTTCATCGTGGAGGCCAAGAAGCTGGAAAGCGCGGCGGAGTAAGCCGGGATCAACGATTCAGACTTGAGCTGACACAACAAAAAGAGCCGCGTTTGCGGCTCTTTTTGCGTATTATTCTTCCGGTTTGGCTGGGGGATCACAGATCACGCCGCCGTCCGGCAGGGGGGAGAGGGGTTCCGCATCGAGCGTGGGTTCCGGCAGAGGGGCGGTCTCCGCTGCCTCAGGCTTGGGTGCCGGGGGACGGAAGGTGCCGTCCAGCTTCTGAAAACAGCGGCGGTAGGCCGCCGTATCCGGCGGGTAGGGGGTGGGCCGGTAATCGTTCCGGTTGGAGACACTGCTGACGCAGCAGGGGATATAGGACATCTCCCACGAGCGGTCCTCACCGGTGCCGGACACGGTGAGCTGGGCAATGACCGTGTCCTTGTCCGACGGATTCCGGTTGCCGCCGAAGCAGAAATTGCCGATGCTGTACAGGATCACGCTGCCCTGATAGGCTTCTATGGGCTGCAAAACGTGAGGGTGGGTCCCCACCACCACATCCGCGCCGCCTTTCACGGCGGCATGGGCCAGCGCCGTCTGCCGCTTGGTGGGGACGTAGGTTTTTTCGGCCCCGGCGTGCATGAAGGTCACAATGATGTCCGCCCCCTCATCCCTAAGCTGTTTACAGCCATCCTCCATCTGCTTGGCGGAGCCGTTGAAGGGGTGGACGTAGGCCCCCAGCCGCAGGGTGTCCCCATTGCCGTGGCGCAGCTCGAAGCACTGCCCCTGATTGCCGGGGATCCCGGCAACACCGTATTCCGCCAGCGCGGCCTCAGTGTCCCGGAGGCCGGCGTCACCGAAATCGCGGGTGTGGTTATTGGACAGGGTGACAGCCTCCACACCGCCCAGCACCAGAGACTGCACATACTGGGGATCGCCGCAGAAGGCGTATTCCGAGTCGGACTCCAGACGGCGAGGGGAAAAGGAGCATTCCAGATTGGCCAGCGTCAGATCGTCAGCCAGCAGAAGCTCCGCTACGTTGGAAAAGGGATAAGCGTAGTCGTCCCCCACCAGCTTTTCAAAGTGGTTGGTGTGGTGACTGGAGGTCAGGGTGCAGTCCCCAAAAAAGGAGATGACGAAGGGCGTCGGTTCGGCAGACAGCTCCTCCATCTGCGGCGGGGCCGGGGGGATCTCCGGTTCTGAGGAGACGTCCGTTTCCGCAGGGCCCTCCGGCAGAGTGGCCGTTCCCCCTGACGGAACGGACGCGTCAAAAGAGCGGAAGTGCCAGAAAAGCGTCCCCGCGAGAAAGCCGGCGGCAAAGATCAGGACAAACAGCAGAAACGGCGGGCGCTTCCGGGGCAGTTCCCGTTTTCCGCGCATGGGGACCTCACTTCCTTTCTGACCGGCCAACTGAACCGTGTTGGCAGGTGCGTTTCAAATTGCCCGGCCCTCAGAAAACCGCAGTTTCCAAGCAGCACATCGGGCAGTTGAAATTATATCATGCTTTTCATCAAACGGAAAGATGATCGTAAAAAACAAACATAACTCTGTTATCCCCGAGACTGTCAATAAAGTGGCAAATTCTCCGCGACGGTAAGGAAGGGTGTGCGCGGGAAACCCAAGAAGGGTGTCCTGCACCATTAAAATCTTAAGTTTTCAGAACTTTTATAAAGTTCTGAAAACTTGCTCAGCGGGGAGAAAAGGCTTTTTCGACACGCTGTTATCCCCATTTGCTGTCGAAACGGGGATAATTTTTTGCTATAATTTTTGAAACCGTGTAACCTGATTGCCCCAAAGGGTGCTTATATGGGTGAAGGCCCTTCCATCCAGAACGAAAGGAGATGAACGCCATGGATGACCGCAGCATCGTCGCGCTGTACCTGCGGCGTGACGAGACAGCCATCCGGCAGACCGCCGAGAAGTACGGCCGCCGCCTGCGCACGCTGGCCTACGGGATCGTCAATGATCTGCAGACCGCCGAGGAATGTGAAAATGACACCTACATGGAGGCGTGGCGCACGATCCCACCCCATGAGCCAAGCGATCACTTCTACGCATTCCTCGCCCGGATCACCCGGCACATTTCCCTGAACCGCTGCCGGGACCGTGACCGCCTGAAACGCGGTGCTTTTATCAGTGAGCTCAGCGCGGAGCTGGAGCAATGCATCCCGGCGCCTGACAACGCCGCATGCCGCATGGACCATCTGGCGCTGGCAACAGTTCTCAACGCTTTTTTAGGCGGACTGGATGAGGAAAAACGGAACATGTTCGTTCGCCGCTACTGGTTTCTGGATTCCGTGGCCGACATTGCCAAACGCTATGGCATATCCGAAAGCAAGGTGAAAACAACGCTGTTCCGCTGCCGTAACCGGCTGCGGGAGTATCTGAACAAGGAGGGTTACACAGTATGAGAGGAAACGAACTGTTAGATAAGATGGAACTGATCGACCCCGCCTATATTGAAGCAGCGGACACCGCGCCGAACAAGCGGAAAAGCGTCTGGGCGAAGTGGGGAACGCTGGCAGCCTGCCTCTGCCTGGTCTGCGTGCTGGCCGTCCCCGCCATGGCGGCCTTCAGTCCGGCATTTTATGAGCTGCTGTACGCTGTCACCCCCGCCACGGCCCAGTTCTTCAAGCCGGTGCAGCGGTCCTGCGAAGACAACGGCATCCGCATGGAGGTGACGGCGGCTTACATCCACGAGAATACCGCCGAGATCTATCTCTCACTGGAGGACCTGACAGGAACGAGCTTCGATGAAACGGTGGACCTTTTCGACAGCTATCGGCTCCACACGCCCTTTGACTGCACGGGCCACTGCCAGTTGGCCAGCTACGACCCGGACACCCACACTGCCACATTTCTTGTGACCCTTGAACAGTGGGACCGGCAGAGCATCGAGGGCGCGAAGCTGACGTTTTCCATCCAAAAGCTGTTGAGCGGCAAGAAAACCTGGGAGGGTACCCTTGACGGCGTGGCCCTGAATGACCACCTGACCTCCGCCACGCAGACGGTCCAACCCCGGGGTCTGAGCGGGGACCTGTTCGGCTCCGACGGCGGTAAAGAGGTCACGGTGCTGAAACCAGCCGGTGAGATCGCCGCTCCCGTGGACGGCGTGGCCCTGACAGGGATCGGCTACGCGGACGGACAGCTCCATGTGCAGGTGTATTACGCGGACATCCTCAAAACGGACAACCACGGCTCTATCTCTCTGGTAGATCGGGAGACCGGCGAGCAAATTGACTGCTACGGGTCTGCGGCCTTTTTCGACAGCAAGCGAGCAGGCAGCTATGAGGACTATATCTTCACCGGCATTGAGGCCGACGCCCTTGGCACTTACGCGCTGTACGGGACGTTCGTCACGTCCGCTGGGCCTGTGGAGGGTAATTGGAGCGTGACGTTCCCGTTAGAGAACACCGCGGGCAACTGAGGGACCGGAGCGTACCCAAACCGGTTTCTTCTTCATTCTTCTGTTTCACTGTCCTATAGCGGCAAAAATCCGGCGCTGAAAAGCGTCGGATTTTTTGTGGGAGAAAGCCCATGCTTTCCGGAGACTGTGGAGGGGGCAGCAGGCGCAGACCGCTTCTGCCTCGTCACCCTCACAGAAGGTGAAGCAAACCCCGCTCCTCTCACCGGGACGCGGTTCCCTGTGCTGGCCGTCCTGCCCGGCCTCGGCTGTTTGACAGGCCGGATAAAGGCGTTCCCTCCGTAATTTTACGGCTGGAAAAGGCAGAAAAATACGGATGATGTTTACACTTGCGGATAAAATCGGTATAATTACATACAAGTCAAAACCGTTATAG
>OLFT01003402.1_pt1 | contig 11833 bp, 9 predicted proteins | sample 1604921 | NCBI WGS metagenome assembly OLFT01 (sample SAMEA3888897, study PRJEB22519) | human gut metagenome | biome: human gut; feature: human-associated habitat; material: faeces | place: Denmark | collected 2013 | reverse complement strand
GGGTGATGCCGCCCTGCTTCAGCGCTTCGGTGATGGTTTCCCAACCGAACTGAATTAGTTTTTCTGCGTATGCCGGATCGGTGCCCTCTTCCACCAGCTTGTCGAAGCACAGCAGCGAGCCAGCCTGCAACATACCGCACAGGATGGTTTGCTCACCCATCAGGTCAGATTTCACTTCCGCAACGAAGGACGATTCCAGCACGCCCGCACGGTGACCACCGGTTGCTGCCGCCCATGCTTTAGCGATCGCCATACCTTCGCCTTTCGGATCGTTTTCCGGGTGAACGGCAATCAGCGTCGGTACGCCGAATCCACGTTTGTACTCTTCACGCACTTCGGTGCCAGGGCATTTCGGCGCAACCATGACTACGGTGATATCTTTACGGATCTGCTCGCCCACTTCGACGATGTTGAAACCGTGCGAGTAACCCAGCGCCGCGCCGTCTTTCATCAGTGGCTGTACGGTGCGCACTACATCAGAGTGCTGCTTGTCCGGCGTCAGGTTAACCACCAGATCCGCCTGCGGGATCAGTTCTTCGTAAGTACCAACTTTAAAACCGTTTTCGGTCGCTTTACGCCAGGACGCGCGCTTCTCGGCAATCGCTTCTTTACGCAGAGCGTAGGAGATATCGAGACCAGAATCACGCATGTTCAGGCCCTGGTTCAGCCCCTGTGCGCCACAGCCGACGATAACCACTTTTTTACCCTGAAGGTAGCTCGCGCCGTCGGCGAATTCGTCGCGCCCCATAAAGCGACATTTGCCCAGCTGTGCCAGCTGCTGGCGCAGGTTCAGTGTATTGAAGTAGTTAGCCATGGTGATTCCTCGTGATGTTGTGCTTCTTATTGTTCGGTTCGCGTTTGCGAGATTGAATTCACTATATGACAGGAAATTTATTGCGGAAATTGATATATTCACAACGTCACATTGCAATTTCTGCAACGTCAACATTGAGGGCTGCGCCATTGGATTTACGCGATCTGAAAACCTTCCTGCATCTGGCGGAAAGCCGCCATTTTGGCCGCAGCGCGCGGGCGATGCACGTTAGCCCGTCCACGCTCTCACGGCAGATTCAGCGCCTGGAAGACGATCTCGGTCAGGCATTATTTGTGCGCGATAACCGGACGGTGACGCTGACCGAAGCGGGCGAAGAGTTACGCGTTTTCGCCCAGCAAACATTGTTGCAGTATCAGCAACTGCGCCACACCATCGATCAGCAAGGGCCGTCGCTCTCTGGCGAGTTACATATTTTCTGCTCGGTGACCGCCGCTTACAGCCATCTACCGCCGATTCTCGACCGCTTCCGCGCGGAACACCCGTCGGTGGAGATTAAACTTACTACTGGTGATGCGGCAGATGCGATGGAAAAGGTGGTCACTGGTGAAGCGGATCTGGCGATTGCGGGTAAACCGGAAACCTTGCCCGGCGCAGTGGCGTTTTCGATGCTGGAGAATCTGGCAGTAGTGCTGATTGCCCCCGCGCTGCCCTGCCCGGTGCGTAATCAGGTGTCGGTAGAGAAGCCGGACTGGTCAACGGTGCCGTTTATCATGGCCGATCAGGGGCCGGTACGCCGCCGCATTGAACTGTGGTTTCGGCGTAACAAAATCAGTAACCCGATGATTTACGCCACGGTTGGCGGGCATGAAGCGATGGTATCGATGGTGGCGCTCGGCTGTGGCGTGGCGCTGTTGCCGGAAGTGGTGCTGGAAAACAGCCCCGAACCGGTGCGTAACCGCGTGATGATACTAGAGCGAAGCGATGAGAAAACGCCGTTTGAGCTGGGCGTGTGTGCGCAGAAAAAGCGGCTGCATGAGCCGCTGATTGAAGCGTTCTGGAAGATTTTACCGAACCACTAACCCGCCAAAAAGAACCTGAACGCCGGGTTATTGGTTTCGTCGTGGCAATCGTAGCCCAGTTCATTCAGCCGGGTTTCGAAATCCGGTTCATGGTCGCCAAGCTCGAACGCCGCCAGTACGCGCCCGTAGTCGGTACCGTGACTGCGATAATGGAACAGAGAAATATTCCAGTGCGTACCCAGCGTGTTGAGGAAGCGCAGCAGCGCACCCGGCGATTCCGGAAATTCGAAGCTGTAGAGACGTTCCTGCAACGGATGCGATGGACGCCCGCCAACCATATAGCGCACATGTAGCTTCGCCATTTCATCGTCGGAGAGATCAACCACGCTGTAGCCGCCGTCGTTGAGCATCTGCAAAATTTCTTTGCGCTCTTCGAGGCCGCGGCTTAAGCGCACGCCGACAAAGATGCAGGCGTTTTTGGCATCGGCAAAGCGGTAGTTGAATTCGGTGACCGAACGTCCGCCAAGCAACTGGCAGAATTTGAGGAAGCTACCTTTCTCTTCCGGAATGGTTACCGCCAGCAACGCTTCACGCTGTTCACCCAGCTCACAACGTTCCGAGACGTAGCGCAGGCCGTGAAAGTTCACGTTAGCACCGGAAAGAATATGCGCCAGCCGTTCGCCGCGAATGTTGTGCTGGGCGATATATTTTTTCATTCCCGCCAGCGCCAGCGCGCCAGAGGGTTCCGCCACCGCACGCACATCTTCGAATAAATCCTTCATCGCCGCACAGATCGCATCACTATCGACGGTGATGATATCGTCGAGATACTCCTGGCATAAACGGAAGGTTTCGTCGCCGATGCGTTTTACCGCAACGCCTTCAGCAAACAGCCCCACGCGCAGCAGATCAACCGGATGACCCGCATCCAGCGCTGCTTTCAGGCAGGCGGAGTCTTCCGCTTCTACGGCGATCACTTTGATTTGCGGCATCAGTTGTTTGATCAGCACCGCCACGCCAGCAGCCAGACCGCCGCCGCCGACTGGCACAAATACGCGGTCGAGATGGGCGTCCTGCTGGAGCAGTTCCAGCGCCAGCGTGCCTTGCCCGGCAATCACCATCGGATGGTCGAACGGCGGCACCCAGGTGAACCCCTGCTGCTGTGACAGTTCGATCGCTTTGGCTTTCGCTTCATCAAAGTTCGCGCCGTGGAGCAGCACTTCGCCGCCGAAGCCGCGTACCGCATCAACTTTGATGTCGGCGGTGGCGGTTGGCATAACGATCAGGGCCTTCACGCCTAACCGCGCAGAAGAAAACGCGACGCCCTGCGCGTGGTTACCCGCCGAGGCGGTGATCACGCCGTGCGCTTTTTGTTCTTCCGTCAGGCCCGCCATCATGGCGTATGCGCCGCGCAGCTTAAAGCTGTGCACTGGCTGGCGATCTTCGCGTTTCACCAGAATCACGTTATCAAGACGAGACGAGAGCTTTTCCATTTTTTGTAGCGGCGTGACCTGCGCCGCTTCGTAGACCGGCGCGCGCAGCACCGCTCTTAAATATTCAGCACCTTCCGGGGCACCGGACAGGGGTTGCGAGTCAGCCATTATTAACCCCCCAGTTTCGATTTATCGCGCACCGCGCCTTTGTCGGCGCTGGTTGCCAGGCTGGCATAAGCACGCAGGGCAAAGGAGACCTGACGTTCACGATTTTTCGGCGTCCAGGCTTTGTCGCCACGGGCTTCCTGCGCTTCACGACGCGCCGCCAGTTCGGCATCGCTTACCTGTAACTGAATGCCACGGTTTGGAATGTCGATGGCGATCAGGTCGCCGTCTTCAATCAGGCCAATGCTGCCGCCGCTTGCCGCTTCCGGTGAGACGTGGCCGATAGAAAGGCCAGAGGTGCCGCCAGAGAAACGACCGTCGGTGATCAGCGCACAGGCTTTACCGAGCCCCATTGATTTCAGGAAGCTGGTTGGGTAGAGCATTTCCTGCATCCCCGGACCGCCTTTCGGGCCTTCGTAGCGGATAACAACCACATCGCCCGCGACAACTTTACCGCCGAGAATCGCTTCTACCGCGTCGTCCTGGCTTTCGTATACTTTCGCCGGGCCGGTGAATTTGAGGATGCTGTCATCGACGCCCGCAGTTTTAACGATGCAGCCGTTTTCCGCGAAATTTCCGTAGAGCACCGCCAGGCCACCGTCTTTGCTGTAGGCGTGTTCCAGCGAGCGAATACAGCCATTTGCGCGATCGTCGTCCAGCGTATCCCAGCGGCAATCCTGCGAGAATGCCTGTGTGGTACGAATGCCTGCAGGGCCTGCGCGGAACATATTTTTTACCGCGTCATCCTGGGTCAGCATAACGTCGTATTGTTCCAGAGTTTGCGGCAACGTCAGGCCAAGTACGTTTTTCACATCACGGTTCAGTAACCCCGCGCGATCCAGTTCACCGAGAATACCGATAACACCACCAGCACGGTGAACATCTTCCATATGGTATTTCTGGGTGCTCGGCGCAACTTTACACAGCTGTGGAACCTTGCGGGAAAGCTTATCGATATCACTCATGGTGAAGTCGATTTCCGCTTCCTGCGCCGCCGCCAGCAGGTGAAGTACGGTGTTAGTCGATCCACCCATCGCGATATCCAGCGTCATGGCGTTTTCAAACGCCGCCTTACTGGCGATATTACGCGGCAGTGCACTTTCGTCGTTTTGCTCGTAATAACGTTTGGTCAATTCAACAATGCGTTTACCAGCATTAAGGAACAGCTGCTTACGGTCCGCGTGGGTTGCCAGCAGCGAGCCGTTGCCTGGCTGCGACAAACCCAGCGCTTCGGTCAGGCAGTTCATTGAGTTAGCGGTAAACATCCCGGAGCAGGAACCGCAGGTTGGGCAGGCGGAACGTTCAACCTGATCGCTCTGGGAGTCAGAAACTTTCGGGTCTGCGCCCTGGATCATCGCATCAACCAGATCGAGCTTGATGATCTGCTCGGACAGTTTGGTTTTCCCGGCTTCCATCGGGCCGCCGGAAACAAAGATCACCGGAATATTCAGGCGCAGGGAAGCCATCAGCATCCCCGGGGTGATTTTGTCGCAGTTAGAGATGCAGACCATGGCGTCGGCGCAGTGGGCGTTGACCATATACTCAACGGAATCAGCGATCAGTTCGCGAGATGGCAGTGAATAAAGCATCCCCCCGTGGCCCATAGCAATCCCATCATCCACCGCAATGGTGTTGAACTCTTTGGCAACGCCGCCAGCCGCTTCAATTTGTTCGGCGACCAGTTTACCGAGATCGCGCAGATGGACGTGACCCGGTACAAATTGGGTGAACGAGTTCACAACCGCGATAATCGGCTTGCCAAAATCGGCATCGGTCATTCCGGTGGCGCGCCACAGCGCACGAGCACCCGCCATATTACGACCATGAGTGGTGGTGGCGGAACGGTACTTAGGCATACTTTATTTACTCCCAGTGTCTGTCTCGTAAATGGGACGGTGAGTGCCGTCCCATTTTTTGTATTTATTGATTAACTTGATCTAACCAGCCCCATTTATCTTCGGTTTCGCCGGTAAAGAGGCCGAAGAAGGCTTGCTGAATGCGTTTGGTAACCGGGCCACAACGGCCTTCGCCAACCTGAATACCGTCTACGCTGCGCACTGGCGTGATTTCTGCCGCTGTCCCAGACATAAACACTTCATCCGCCAGGTACAGTGATTCGCGCGACAGCACCTGCTCACGCACTTCAATTCCCAGCTCTTTCGCCAGTTTGATGATGGCATCACGGGTAATACCCGGCAGCGCGGAGGAGGTGAACGGTGGGGTGAACAGCACACCATCTTTCACTTCAAACAGGTTTTCGCCTGCGCCTTCAGAGATATAACCGTTCACATCCAGCGCGATACCTTCCTGATAACCGTGGCGGCGCGCTTCGCTACCCACCAGCAGGGAAGAGAGATAGTTACCACCGGCTTTTGCCGCAGTTGGGATGGTGTTTGGTGCTGCGCGGTTCCAGGAGGAAACCATCGCATCGATCCCCTGCTCCAGCGCTTCTGCGCCCAGATACGCCCCCCACGGGAAAGCGGCGATAATCACGTCGGTTGAGTATCCCGCTGGCGGGTTTACGCCCATGCCAACATCACCAACGAAGATCAGCGGACGGATATAGGCGCTGGTGAGATTGTTTTTGCGGATCACGTCACGACAAGCTTCCATCAGCTCATCAATGCTCTGCGAAACCGGGAAGCGATAGATTTTGGCGGAGTCATGCAGACGCTGCATATGCTCACGATGGCGGAATACAACCGGTCCTTTGTGCGAGTCGTAGCAACGGATGCCTTCAAAAACCGAGGTTCCATAGTGCAGCGCGTGCGACATCACATGCACCTTCGCGTCTTCCCAGCGAACCATCTCCCCATTGAACCAAATGTAATCAGCTTTCTTCGTGGTCATTTTTATATTCCTTTTGCGCTCAGGCGCGGATTTGTTGTGATGTGGTTGTGCTCTGGCAGATGGCAACGTGTGCGACGTCCACCAGTTTATTTAACTGACTAAACAGTAAGTCGACCGACCGTGGGCTGGCAACGGTCAATTCGATATTTATATTTTGTGCATCGCTGGCGGCGGCCATATTCATTGAGCAGACGTGGAAACCACGATGACGCACCACGCGTAAAACACGTTCTAAGGTTTCCGGATTGAAGCGAGCCGATACATTGACCTGATGTTGCATCATGATAATTTCTCCAACATTTCTGAATTACTGGCACCTGGCGGCACCAGCGGCCAGACGTTCTCAAGTTCGTCGATTGAGACATGAAGCAGGTATGGCCCATCACTGTTCAGCATGGTGTCGAGTGCCGCTTCAACCTGGTCTTTACGGGTGATGTGTTGGCCAGGGATGCCGAAGGCGCTGGCTAACATGAGGAAATCGGGGTTATCGGTAAGGGTGGTTTCGCTGTATCGTTCCTGGAAAAACAGTTGCTGCCATTGTCGAACCATCCCTAACCGTTGGTTATCGAGTAAGACGATTTTCAACGGTAACTGCTTGCGTTTTACGGTGCCCAGCTCTTGCACATTCATCATGAAAGAGCCGTCACCGGAGATACAGACGACGGTATCGTTCGGTCGCGCGACTTGCGCGCCAACCGCCGCCGGTAAACCAAAACCCATGGTACCTAAGCCGCTGGAGGTGATGAAATTTTCCGGGCGAGTGTGGGCGATGTGCTGCGCAGCCCACATCTGGTGCTGCCCCACATCTGTGGTCACGACGCAATCCGCAGGTTTACGATCCGACAGTTGTTTTAACAACAACGGCGCGTAGATAGCGTCACCGGGATGGTCGTAACGCCAGGCATGTTCATCACGCAGCTGCGCGCAGTGTTGCTGCCAGTCATTGATATTTAACGGCTGCTGTAATGCTGGTAACAGAGCATTTAAATCACCTTGTAATGCCACATGTGCCTGACGCAGCTTGTTCATTTCTGCCGGGTCGATATCCATATGGATAACACTGGCGTGTGGTGCGAAGGTGTTCAGTTTGCCGGTCACCCGGTCATCAAAACGTGCACCCACGGCGATCAGCAAGTCGCACTCCTGCACCGCGAAGTTCGCCGCTTTGGTGCCATGCATTCCCAGCATGCCCAGATAGTACGGATAATCTGCTTCAACTGCGCCCAGCCCTTTCAGCGTGCAGGTGGCAGGCATTTTTGTGGTAGCGAGAAATTCTCGTAAAGCAGGAACTGCCTGCGCCATACCCACGCCACCACCAACGTACAGCATCGGTTTTTGCGCTTTTGCCAGCATCTGGCGCGCTTGCTCAACTTCGGCATGGGGGAAAGTCACTTCGTTTTCAACGGTGGTGAACCACGGTTCCAGATCGCCGCTGGCTAACTGGATATCTTTTGGGATATCGACCAGAACCGGACCAGGACGACCTGAGCTGGCAACTTCGAATGCTGCAGCCATGATGCGCGGCAACTCTTCCAGCGACTGCACCAGGAAGCTGTGTTTGGTACAGGCTAACGACAATCCCAGGACATCCACTTCCTGAAATGCGTCAGTGCCGATAAACGGTGCGGACACTTGACCGGTGATGGCAACAACGGGGATGGAATCTAACAGTGCGTCCGCAAGCCCGGTTATCAGGTTGGTTGCGCCCGGACCAGACGTGGCGATACATACGCCAGTTTTGCCAGTAGCACGGGCATAACCGATAGCCGCCATTGCCGCACCCTGTTCATGTCGGCACAGCAAGTGCTCCACGCCGCCGTCATACAATGCATCGTAAACCGGCATAATTGCGCCACCCGGATAACCGAAAACGGTATTCACACCCTGTGCCCGCAACGCATGTACCACCCACTGTGCGCCATTCATAGTTAGTTCCCCGTCCTGAATCTTGAGAAACAGAATTTTGTGCTGTTATTCATTGTCTGCTCCTCGGTTATGTTTTTAAGGTCAAAAAAAACCCCCGGACCTTTCGGTGCGGGGGTCTTAGTTCGTTAAGGCTTGATTTCTAAGCCTTTCCTCGTCCAAGTGCAGCCCCGCACGGTGGGATAATAATCACCACCACGCTAATCACGACCAGGCTAATCACTCGTAGAAGGGCTGTCATTTTGTCTTTTCTTGCATCTTGTTCGAAGGAATGCTTAAAGAGTTACCATAGGTTTTGTAAATAGTACAAGATATTTTTTGGCCGATTTTTATGATGCGTTTAATAATTTCAATAGAAATTGTTGTTTTTTAAAAAGAAAATAGTGAGTGAAAAAAATTCAATTTCGGTCTGAATGTTGTTCCCTTCCTCTTAGTTCATCCTTTGTCCGCTGTATTTTTGCGAGCATCATTCCACCGCCAGAACAACTCAACTTCACTTGCACAAATAAACAGGAATCAGCCACTAAAATTCACGAATTAGCGGGCTACAGCAGCGATATCTTATGCACATAATGGTGACTCAAGGAGGGCTTATGTCACTGTCAATTGTTCATACCCGCGCAGCCCTGGGAGTAAATGCGCCCCCAATCACTGTTGAGGTACATATCAGTAAAGGTCTACCCGGCTTAACGATGGTGGGCTTACCAGAAACAACGGTGAAAGAAGCTCGCGATCGCGTGCGCAGCGCCATTATCAATAGCGGATATGAATATCCGGCGAAAAAAATCACCATCAACCTTGCTCCAGCCGATCTACCAAAAGAAGGGGGACGATATGATTTACCTATCGCCATTGCGTTGCTGGCGGCCTCAGAACAGCTTACAGCCAATAAGTTAGATGAATATGAATTAGTCGGAGAACTGGCGCTTACAGGCGCTCTGCGTGGCGTTCCCGGCGCAATCTCCAGTGCAACTGAAGCTATTAAGTCGGGCAGAAAAATTATCGTCGCGAAAGATAACGAAGATGAAGTGGGGCTAATTAACGGTGAAGGATGCCTGATAGCCGATCATCTGCAAGCTGTCTGTGCGTTTCTGGAAGGTAAGCACGCTCTCGAACGCCCGAAACCAACTGATGCAGTATCCCGGGCGCTACAACATGATCTCAGTGATGTTGTCGGTCAGGAACATGGAAAGCGAGGACTGGAAATTACCGCCGCTGGCGGGCACAACCTTTTACTGATTGGGCCTCCGGGAACAGGTAAAACAATGCTCGCCAGCCGTATTAATGGCCTGTTGCCAGATTTAAGCAATGAAGAGGCACTGGAGAGTGCTGCGATATTAAGTCTGGTAAATGCTGAATCAGTACAAAAACAATGGCGGCAGCGCCCGTTCCGCTCACCTCATCACAGTGCATCGTTAACTGCGATGGTAGGCGGTGGCGCAATTCCAGGGCCCGGTGAAATTTCGCTGGCGCATAACGGCGTGCTTTTTCTTGATGAGTTACCTGAATTTGAAAGGCGTACACTGGATGCCTTGCGAGAGCCGATTGAATCCGGGCAGATCCATCTTTCACGCACGCGAGCAAAAATAACCTATCCAGCCCGTTTCCAGCTTGTCGCGGCGATGAATCCCAGCCCTACCGGACATTATCAGGGAAACCATAACCGCTGCACACCAGAGCAAACGCTGCGTTATCTCAACCGACTCTCTGGTCCCTTTCTCGACCGCTTCGATCTCTCACTGGAGATCCCATTACCGCCTCCCGGTATTTTGAGTAAAACGGTAGTGCCGGGAGAAAGCAGCGCCACCGTTAAACAACGCGTAATGGCCGCCAGAGAGCGCCAATTTAAGCGGCAGAATAAACTGAACGCCTGGCTGGATAGTCCGGAAATACGCCAATTCTGCAAACTTGAGAGCGAAGATGCGATGTGGCTGGAAGAAACGCTGATCCATCTGGGGTTATCGATTCGTGCCTGGCAGCGGTTATTGAAAGTTGCACGAACCATTGCTGATATTGATCAGTCTGACATTATCACACGTCAACATTTGCAGGAGGCAGTTAGCTATCGAGCGATTGACCGTTTGCTCATCCATCTGCAGAAACTACTGACATAAAAAAAGGGCATTTCGCCCTTTTTATTAATCATCAGAATCGGTGTAGTCTTCAGCACCTTCAACCTGCGGTTTACCGCCGGAAAGGGTGTGAAAACGTTTTGGACGCTTAATACGCGTCATATACTTGGACCACACGCGTTCTGCTTCTGTCACTGGCTCACGTTCGCCACGGCATACTGCTACGAAGAGTTTCTCTTCCTCGGTAACCGGCTCGCGTTTGCCAAGATCCAACTCATTGAAGGCATAACCATGACGCTCAAGCAGTTGTGCCTCTTTGATGGTGAAATCACCATGACGAGAGAATCCACGTGGATAATGTTTATTGTCGAAATATCGATTAGTCGTCGTAAAGCTTTCCGCCATCCTGCACGCTCCTAATTCTTTGACCGAGCTAGTTATGGCGCGGAGTATTAGTTACGCTTGACAGAGTGTAAAACAAAACATTTAAATCATAACGACAAATAATTTTGCGGAGAGCACTGTGGATACGGAATTGTTAAAAACTTTCCTGGAAGTTAGCCGAACGCGTCACTTTGGTCGAGCGGCTGAATCGCTCTATCTGACCCAGTCAGCAGTGAGCTTTCGAATCAGACAACTGGAAAATCAACTGGGTGTGAACCTTTTCACCCGCCACAGAAACAATATCCGTTTAACCGCTGCCGGTGAAAAACTACTGCCTTATGCAGAAACGCTCATGAGCACCTGGCAGGCCGCCCGTAAGGAGGTGGCGCATACCTCACGACATAACGAGTTTTCTATCGGTGCCAGCGCCTCGTTGTGGGAATGTATGCTTAATCAGTGGCTGGGACGCTTGTATCAAAATCAGGATGCCCATACAGGCTTACAGTTCGAAGCGCGAATTGCCCAACGGCAGTCTCTGGTAAAACAGCTGCATGAACGCCAGCTTGATCTTCTTATTACCACTGAAGCGCCCAAAATGGACGAATTTAGTAGTCAGTTGCTGGGATATTTCACTTTAGCGCTTTATACCAGTGCCCCTTCAAAACTAAAGGGAGATCTTAATTATCTGCGACTTGAGTGGGGGCCAGATTTTCAACAGCATGAGGCAGGTTTGATCGGTGCTGACGAAGTGCCCATTCTGACAACCAGTTCTGCTGAACTGGCACAGCAACAGATTGCGATGCTTAATGGTTGCACCTGGCTACCCGTCAGCTGGGCGCGTAAAAAAGGCGGCCTGCATACCGTTGTCGATAGCACAACACTTTCACGGCCGCTTTATGCCATATGGCTGCAAAATAGCGATAAAAATGCGTTGATTCGCGATCTTTTGAAAATTAACGTGCTGGATGAAGTGTATTAATATGAATGGCTGGCAAGGATGCCGGTAGAAGGATTTACTTCGGAGAGGGTTATTTCAGATAAAAAAAATCCTTAGCTTTCGCTAAGGATGATTTCTGGCAGGGGCGGAGAGACTCGAACTCCCAACACCCGGTTTTGGAGACCGGTGCTCTACCAATTGAACTACGCCCCTAATTAGGGTGGCGGAACGGACGGGACTCGAACCCGCGACCCCCTGCGTGACAGGCAGGTATT